>JABAOF010002057.1_pt1 | contig 150065 bp, 151 predicted proteins | sample 7062171 | NCBI WGS metagenome assembly JABAOF01 (sample SAMN14538628, study PRJNA623070) | marine sediment metagenome | biome: marine biome [ENVO:00000428]; feature: marine pelagic biome [ENVO:01000023]; material: deep marine sediment [ENVO:00002113] | place: India: Gulf of Khambhat ... | reverse complement strand
TCGGTCTGCGACGTCGCGCCGCCCTGTGCCTGTGCGGGGCGCGCGATCGGCCTGCCAAAGAATGTCCGTCCCGCGCCAGCCAAGGGGTGGATGTGAACAAAAATTGATAGCAGCCGATCCACCTCCCGTCACGCTGCCGCCACAGTCGTGTCAATGATCGAGCGACTGCGCCGGGCGGCGATCGCGGTCTTCATTCACGCCGGCCCGGCGTCCACCACCGGGGGTGTCGACAAGACGTAACAAGTGTTGCCTTCGCCCGCCCCAGGCACGGCGTTTGCGTTTTCTCACGGGTTGCGGCGATGGCGCTTTGCGCCGGGTCGTCCGCACGCGGGCAGAACTCAAACACCCAACGGGGGAGCATCCATGCACAACAAGAAGCCACGTCCCGGCTCGGCGCCCGCCTGCGCGCGTCAACTGGGGATTCTCTTTGCTGTCACCCTGGCACTGGCCGCCTGCGGCGGCGGTGGTGGAGGAGGGGCCGGCACGGGCGGAACCGAGTCGGGCGCCTCGGCGCCGGCACCGTCCACCTCGCCACCCCCGCCGCTGCCCGAACCCGCGTTCGAGCCGCCACCCACGAACACGCCGGTCGTTCTGCCCGCGCCAGTCGCTGCCCCGGTGCAGGCGCCGCCGCCCGCGCTGCAACTGCCATGGGGCGTGGACCTCGGCAACCCCGGCGCGCCCGTGGCCCCGGTGGCCGCCACCTCATCGCCCACCGCGGGCGGCAACACCGCGTCCAAAGCCATCGATGGCAGCGGCAGCACGCGCTGGGAAAGCACCGCCACCAACAACGCCTGGATCCAGTTCGACTTCGGCGCCAAGACGCCGATCGGCTACCTCAAGCTCGTCTGGGAGAACGCCTATGGCAAGGAGTACGCGCTGCAGGCGTCCGACGATGGCCAGAACTGGTACCAGCTGCGCTACGTCATCGCCGGCAAAGGCGGCGTGGAAGAGTTCTTCAACCTCAATGCCAACGTGCGCTACTTGCGACTGCAAGGCGTGGCGCGTGGCACGCAGTATGGCTACTCCCTCTACGAGGTCGTGTTCAAGTCACCGGGCAGCGACAACTCCCTGCCGACGCTGGCGACCTCGGCCGTGCCCTTCCCGCCCAATGGCAACGGTCGCCAACCCCTGCCCGCGCCCGCCAATCCGCTGGAGACCATCCAGTTCTCGCTGCCCGACGGCACCCTCGTGACGCGCTGGGGCATGGTCGGCCGTTCGCGCCATGCGCGCGAACGCGGCGAGGACTGGAACGAGATCGGCCACGGCCCCAACGAGACCGTCGACGCGGCCGGCCAGCCGCGCGACAAGGGACCGGGCGCGCACCTGAACTTCGTCGCCAACTACTTCAAGAACCGCACCTGGGGCGTCGAGTTCATCGACAACAGCAAGGTGCCCGGCGTCACCCGGCCGCGCCTGGTCATCAACCACTACTTCCAGCAGCCGCAGCGCGGCGGTGGCCTGGGCTTCGTGCGCAACTTCAGCAACCCGGACGTCACCGGCTTCGGCTGGATGAGCCCGGGAGACTTGCTGGACGATTCGACGTACACGCAGGGTGGACAGGGCATCGCCGCGTGCCCGGTGATCCCGCTGCCACCGCAGGGCGCCTTGCGCCACCCCACGAGCGGCTACAACGGTGTCATTGGCGCCAACGGCGGGTGCAGCTGGGTGTTCGATCAGCTCCCGGCCTACACCGACCTGCGCCCCGATGCCAACGGCGTGCTCGTGCCCACGGGGCCGCGCATCCCCTCGCGCGCGCTGGCGGTCGGCGATGCCTTCGAGTTCACCAGCTCGTTCTTCTCCACCCGCGCCGACATGGACGCCCTGGGCGACAGCGGCGGCTTTCGCTACTACACGAACGAGCTGACCTACGTGGTGGGCGAGGGCCTGCGCCCCTGGTACGGCGTGCAGCCGCGCCTGATGAACAAGCCCCTGCCGCTGGAGACGCTGCAAGGCGGGCTGGGCTCCATCTCCTACGACTACGCCGACAACCCCAGCTTCATGTTCCAGCAGCCGCACAACCACATCGGCATGAAGAACATGCAGCGCTTCGTGGAAGGCCGGCGCTGGTTGCACACGAACCTGTGGACGGGTGAGCACAACGAGGCCGGCAACGACCGCAACGACGCCGGCATCGGTCTGCAGGGCCCGCTGTTCAACCAGTCCACCTGCGTCGGCTGTCACATCAACAACGGCCGCGGCATCGCCCCGAGCGCGATCAACCAGCGCCTGGACACCATGGCCGTGCGCGTGGCCGCCATCGACGGCAATGGCCAGCAGGTGCCGCACCCCAGCTATGGCCTGGCGGTGCAAATGAACGGTCGCTCGGCGCCTGGCGCTTCGATCGACTGGGGCACGGGCGTGCGGGTGATCGGCTTCGACACCCGCAACGTCACCCTGGCCGACGGCACCGTCGTCGAGCTGCGCAAGCCACGCGTGGCCTTCGACGGACCGACGCCGCCGGTGTATTCCCTTCGCAGCGCGCAGCCCATGATCGGCATGGGTCTGCTCGAGGCGATCACCGACGAGGAGATCCTGTCTCGCGCCCGCAGCACGCCCGATGCCGACGGCGTGAAAGGCACGGCGAACTTCGCCTACGACCCGGAGACCGGTGCGGTGCGTGTGGGCCGCTACGGCTGGAAGGCGTCCAAGGTCAGCTTGCGCCACCAGGTGGCCAGCGCGGCGCTGACCGACATGTCCGTGACCTCACCCGTCTACCCCAACCGCGAGTGCATGGCCGGGCCGGCCCGCTGCTCGGCCACGCACAAGCTCGAGCGCGGCCTCGGCGAAGAGGCCCTGCAGTCGATCACGCGCTACCTGGGTCTGCTGGGCGTGCCGGCGCAGCGCAGCGTGGCCAGCGGTTTTCCCAAGGGGGTGGCCCCGCTGCCCTATCTCGACGTCAAGCCGACGCAGGTGGCGCTGGGCGCCACGGTCTTCGCGAACGCGCGCTGCACGAGCTGCCACGTCAGCCAGATGAAGACGGGCAAGGGCACCGAGTTCGCCGAGGTGCGCGAGCAGACCATCCGGCCCTACACCGACCTGCTGCTGCACGACATGGGGCCGGACCTGGCCGACCAGCTCGTCGAAGGGCAGGCCAGCGGCAGCATGTGGCGCACGCCGGCCCTGTGGGGCATCGGCTACACGCAATGGGTGGCGGGGCGCAACGGCATGGCGGGCTACCTGCACGACGGCCGCGCGCGCACGCTGACGGAGGCCATCCTCTGGCACGGCGGTGAGGCCACGGCCAGCCGACAGCGTTTCGAGGCGCTGTCGACAGCGGACCGCGAGGCCTTGCTGCTCTTCCTGGGGTCGCTGTGAGCCGCGCGGCGCCTCGGCGGCGGCGCCTGCTGCTGGCCGCGCTGGCGGGCGCATCGGTCGCCGCCTGTGGTGGTGGTGGTGATGGGGGTGGTGGCACCGGTGATCCGGGCGCGTCCCCTGCGCCGGGCGCTGGCTCACAGCCTTTGCCGCGAACGAAAAGCGCCAAGCGCGGCATCGCCTACGACCTCGGGGCCGCGGCGGACTTCGCTGCGCTCGCGCCGGGTGTCAGCTGGTGGTACGGCTGGGGATCGCAGGTGCACGGAGGCACCTCGATCGACCTGCGCGCCAGCCACGGCATGGACTTCATCCCCATGCTCTGGAACGGCAACTTCAACGACGCCCAGATCGTGCAGATGCTGCAGGCGGACCCGGCCATCCGCCACCTGCTGGTCGTCAACGAACCCAACCTGGTCGACCAGGCGAACCTGACCCCGGCGCAGGCGGCCGCCTTGTGGCCCCGCTTCGAGGCCATCGCCCAGGCCACGGGCGTGCAGATCGTGGGACCCCAGGTGACCTGGGGCACGATGCCGGGCCACGCCGACCCCGTGGTGTGGCTCGATGCCTTTCACGCCGCCTACCGCGGCGCCCACGGCGGACGAGATCCCCGCATCGATTGCCTGGGCTTCCACTGGTACGACTACGGGCTGGCGGCGCAGCTCGATCGGCTCACGCGCTACGGCAAACCCTTCTGGGTCACGGAAATGGCCAACTGGCACGTGGGCGACGGCAGCGCCGAGATCGACAGCGTGGCCAAGCAGAAGGTGCAGATGAGCGACATGGTGGCCACTTGCGAGGCGCGTGCCGACGTGCAGCGCTACGCCTGGTTCACGGGCCGCTGGAACCCCGACCCGCACTTCACCAGCCTGCTGGCGGGGCCCGGGGTGTTGTCCGAACTGGGGCAGCACTACCTGTCGCTGCCGTTCTCCGTCTGATGAACCGGAGGCTCCGGGGACGCCGGCCAGACCGCGTGCCGCCCCGTCAGCGGGGCATCTCGCTGCTCCATACCGAAGCGAAGGCTTCGTGAAAGGCCTGTTGCATCAGTGAGGGCGGCCGATGGCGGTTGCGCAGCACGGCGATCGGCAGGCGCTCGCGTGTCTGGAACGGCCGAACGGTGAGGCGGCTGAAGGTCGAACCCGCCACGGCCGCTCGATCCACGACGGCCACGCCGCCGCCCGACTGGGCCTCCCAGCAGGCCGAGGTGGCGGAGCGAACGAGCGAGTGGATGTTCAAGGACGCCGCTTCGCGACCGTAGGCCTTCTGAAGCGCCTGGCCATAGGGGGTGTCGGGCGGCGAACCGATCAGGCGTTCACTGAGCAGGTCCGCCGGGGTCACGGCGCGCTTCTTCGCGAAGCGGTGGCCTGGCGGGGCCACGCAGGCGAAGCCGCATTCGTAGCGCGCGACCTGCTCGAGGTTGGGGTGCACATGGGGCAGCAGGGCCACGCCGACATCGGCCGAGCGATCGAGCAGGGCATCGACCAGGATGGGGTTGATGAGGATCTCCATGCGCGTCTGCAAGCCAGGGTAGCGGCGCGACAACTGCGCCAGCGCGCGCGGCACGAGGTAGGGCGCCAGGCTTGCTGACACGGCAACGGTCAGCGTGCCGCTGCGCGGCGTGGCCAGGCTGCGGGAGACATCGCGCACGCGCTCCACGCCGCGCCACAGGGCGTCGATCTCGGCGTGCAGCGCCTGCGCCTCCGCCGTGGGCACCAGCCTGCCCTTGACGCGCGCGAACAGGGTGAAGCCCAACTGGCGCTGCGATTGGGCGAGCGTCTTGCTCACCGCCGGCTGAGAGACGTGCAGCAGTTCGGCCGCTCCGCTCACGCCGCCGGTGAGCATGACGGCCCGGAACACTTCCATTTGGCGCAGGTTCATCGCGACAACATAACCGATGGTTAAGGGCTGTCCAACTCTTTTCATTTGACCGTGCCAGGCCTCTCACCCGACCATGCATCCCAGAGGCCATGACGGCCCGATCACCGGAGACATGCCATGCGCGACAGCCATTCGTTCACTCGACGCCAAACCCTGATGGCCGGCCTGATGGTCGCGGCCGTGCCCTCCTGGGCACAAGGGTCGAAGTTCCCGGCTCGACCGGTGAAGCTGGTGTTGCCACAACCACCGGGCGGGGCGGCCGACCGCCTGGCCCGCCTGGTTGGCGAGCGGCTCGAGAAGCACTGGGGACAAGCCGTCGTGATCGAGAACAAGCCCGGCGGCGGGGTGGTGATCGGCACACAGGCGGTCGTGCGTTCGCCCGCCGACGGCTACACCATCGGCCTGCTGGGCAGCTCGCTCAGCATCAACGCGCTGCAGCGCAAGGATCTTCCCTACGAGCTCAAGGACCTTCAGCCGATCGCCCGCGCGGGCTACTACACGGTGGCGCTGGTCGCCGCGGCCAGCTTCCCGGCCAACGACATCAAGTCGCTGATCGCTTACGCCAAGACCCAGCCGGCCAACAGCATTTCCTTCGGCTCCAACGGCATCGGCACCTCGGCCCATGTGGCCGGCGAGATGCTCAACCACATGGGCGGCATCCAGTTGCAGCACGTGCCCTACAACGGCGCGGCCAAGATGTACACCGACATCGCCGGTGGTGTGCTGCCCATCGGCTTCTCGGTGGTGAGTTCGGCCGACAGCTTCATCAAGGCCGGGCAGATGAAGGTGCTGGGTGTGACCAGTCTGCAGCGCAGCCCCTTGTTCCCCCAGTGGCCCACGATCGCCGATACCTTGCCGGGCTTCGAGGCCGTCAACTGGGCCGGATTCTGCGGCCCCGCAGGCATGCCCCGTGACATCACCGAGCAGATTGCCCGCGACCTGATCGCCGTGCTCAAGGCGCCCGACATGGCCAAGTCGCTCGAGGCCTCGGGCTTCGAGCTCTCGACGCAGGGCCCCAGCGAGTTCGGTGAGTTCATCCAGAGCGAAGTGAAGCGCTTTGCCACCGTGACCCAGCCCTTGCCGGGCCAGAAGTGAGCGATGAGAGTGAGAGTGAACCCGTGACCGCCAGCTACCAACTCTCCCGCAGCATTCCTGCCGACGCCCCCTACGACCTCGTGGTCGCGGGCGGCGGACCCGCAGGCACCGCCACGGCGGTGTGTGCCGCGCGCCTGGGCCTGAAGGTGCTGCTGGCCGAGGCCACCGGTTGCCTCGGCGGCATGGGCACCAGCGGCCTGGTCGCCTCCTTCGGCCCGGTGTCGGACGGCGAACGCATGCTGGTGGGTGGCTTCATGAAGGAACTGCTCACGACGATGTGGGAGCAGAAAGCCTTCGCGCCCCAGGTCACGCAGGACTATTTGAACCGCCAGCTCAACCGCTGGGTGCCGTTCCAGCCCGAGCACCTCAAGCGGATTCTTGACGACTTCACGGTGCAGGCCGGCGTCGAGGTGCGCTTCTTCACGCGCGTCGTGGAAGCCGATGTCGACGGCCGCCGCGTCAATGGCGTGGTGGTCAGCAACGTGGAAGGGCTTCGCTACGTGCCCGCCAGGGCCTTTGTCGATGCCACAGGCGACGCCGCGCTGGCCACGCTGGCGGGTGCGGAGTGCAAGGTGGTGCTGCGCGACACCGAGACCGTGGCGCCGAGCACGCTGTGCTCCCTGATCGCGGGCATGGACTGGGACGATCCCGCCTATGCGGACGATGGCCTGGACAAGATCAAGGCCCGCGTGCGCAGCGAATGGGTGCCGCAGGCGATCGAGGACGGCTTCTTCAGGCAGGAAGACCGCTTCTTTCCCGGCATGAACCGCGTGGGGCCGCAGGGTGCGACGCTCAACGCCGGCCATGTGTTCAACCTCAACCCGCTGTCGGTGCGCAGCCTGTCCGATGGCATGGTGTTCGGCCGCAAGCTCGCCGTGGAGTACACCGAGTTCTACCGGACGTACGTCCCTGGCTGCGAACGGATCGAACTGATGGGCACGGCGCCGTCGATGGGCGTGCGCGATTCGCGGCGCATCGTCGGCGAGTTCGAGCTGGGCATGGACGACTTTCTGGCGCGCCGCCAGTTCGCGGACCAGGTGGCCGTCTACAACCGGCCGACCGACGTGCACCCGAGCGACACCAGCCGCAAGGAATACGAGCGCTTCCTCAAGGACTTCCACGGCAAGGACAACCTGGGCCGTGGCGAGTGCGTGGGCATCCCCTACAGCATCCTCGTGCCGCGCGGTTGGGAGAACCTGTGGGTGGCGGGCCGCTGCCACTCGAGCGAGACCAAGGTGCACGGCTCCATCCGCGCGCAATCGGCCGCGTACATGATGGGGCAGGCAGCCGGCACGGCCGCGGCGCAGTCGATTCGCACCGGGCAACCGGCCAACGACCTCGACACGCGCGCGCTGGTGGAGACGCTGCGCGAGGCGGGGGCCTACCTGCCGCAGAAGACGCTCGCGCGCGAGATGACGCGCGCGTGAGCGCGGCTGGCCCGGTCTTGGCGCGTGTCAGGCCTTGGGTGTTTTCAGGAAGCGGCCAAAGAAGGCCGACAGCTCCTCATGCGCCTCCAAGGGCAGCACGTTCGCGACGTACTGGTCGGGCCGCACCACCACCAGCGCGCCGCGGCCGCGGTCGATGCCGCGCAGCGTGAAGATGTCCGGGCCGTTCTTCAGGTCCGGGCAGAAGACCTTCTCGTAGTCGATCAGCCCGAAGCGCCCCTTGCGCGGCAGCAGCAGTGGGGGCAGCTTGTCGACCTCGAGCTCGCGGTGCCCCTGCTGGAAGATGGCGCGCAGGTCGATCACGCTGTCGATGTCCGCGCCCGCCGGGGTGAAGCGGCGCATCGGTGAGTCCGCCGATTGGTCGAGGAAGTGGGCCAGCGCGCGCAAGCGATCCCCACTCGCGTCGGCGAAGGCGTAGAGGCGCCACGCGGCGTCGGCACGCGCGGCGTGGCCCAGGTGCATGGGCTTCGCATCGGCCAGGCGGATCACCGGCGCCGAATGGAAGCGCATGCCGATGGTGAAGCCCGTGGCCAGGTGCTGGTGCACGGGCGGGGCGGTGAGCACCGTCTCGCTCGGGTAGTGCGTGGCCACACCGGCGGTGTAGCGACCCGACTTGACGAAGTAGGCCTGCAGTTCGGCCGGGTCCACGCCACCGAGCTCGGGGTGCTTCGGGTCCTTCGGCGGCGAGGCCATGATCTTCGACCACTCCTTGTCGAAATCGATCAGGCCCTGGGCGATGGCGTGGCGCTCGATGCCGTAGGTGCGCAGCAGCTCGGGCCCCGCCCGGCCTTCGAGCACCGACACCAGCTTCCAGCCGAGGTTGAAGGCGTCCTGCATGGACACGTTCATGCCCTGGCCGGCCTTGGCGCTGTGCGTGTGGCAGGCATCGCCGGCGATGAACACGCGCGGCAGGCGCGCGCCGGCCTGCGCCTGCGGCACGTCGTCGAAGCGGTCGGTGACGCGCTGGCCGACCTCATAGACCGAGGACCAGGCGACGTCGCGCACCTCGAGCGTGTAGGGGCGCAGCACGCGCTGCGCGACCTCGACGATCTTGTCGGCCGTGTAGCGCTCGCGCAGGTCCGAGCGCTGGGCCGGGTCGACCTCGCCGAGGTCGACGTACAGGCGCACCAGGTAGCCACCCTCGCGCGGGATGAGCAGGATGTTGCCTTCGTCGGCCGACTGGATCGCCGCCTTCAGACGGATGTCGGGAAAGTCGGTGACCGCGAGCATGTCGACCACGCCCCAGGCGTGGTTGGCGAAGTCGCCGCGCGGCTCGGCGCCAATGGCCTGCCGCACGCGGCTGCGCGCGCCGTCGCAGCCGACGACGTACCTGGCGCGCAGCGTGCGGGTCGCGCCGCCGTCCACCTCGCGCAGCGTGACGCGCACGGGGTGCTCACCGTCGGCGTCCACCGTGAGGTCGACGAACTCGAGGCCGTAGTCCGGCTCCAGCCGGGTCGGCGACTGGCGCATGAAGTCCAGCAGGTAGGCCTGCATGCGCGCCTGGTTGACGATGAGATGCGGCATCTCCGACAGGCCGTCTTCCACGTCCTGCACGCGCCCGGTGCGCACGATGCGCGAGCGCTCGCCCGGCGCGGGGCGCCAGAACGCGGTCTCGTTGACCCAGTAGCCTTCGCGCCGCAGTTTGGCGCCCAGGCCGAAGGCCTCGAACATCTCCACCGTGCGGCAGGCCACGCCGTCGGCCTGGCCCAGTTCGAGCGGGCCTTGGCGACGCTCCACGAGGCGGGTGCGGATGCCCGGGAACTGGGCCAGTTGCGCGGCCAGCACCACGCCGGCGGGGCCGCTGCCCACCACCAGTACGTCCACCGTTTCATCGGGCCCCCAGGACCGGTCCGTGGCGCCGGGTGCGGCGGCCAGCAGGTCGGGGTCGCCGGGGCGGTAGCCATTCAGATAGAACTGCATCGTGTCTCCATTCGGGTGCCCGGCAACTATCCTCGCCGCTCTCTATTGCGTCCAGCCACAATACGCCATACCCGCCATATCGTTTTTCAATAGAACTCATGTCCAAGCTCGACCTCGACTGGCTCGGCGTGTTCGTCGAGGTCTACAAGACGCAGAGCGTCTCGTTGGCTGCGCAGCGCCGCGGCATGGCGCAGGCCAATGCCAGCATCGCCCTCAACAAGCTGCGCCGCCACTTCAACGACCGCCTGTTCTGCCGCACCTCGCGCGGCATGGAGCCCACGCCGCGCGCGCGCGCCATCTACCCCGAGCTGCTGGAGGCCTGGCAACGGGTCGAGAAGGCGCGCCTCACGCCCGAGGTGTTCGATCCCGCCAGGGCGCAGCGGGAGTTCCGCATCTGCATGAGCGACATCAGCGAGGTCGTGCTGCTGCCGGCGCTGGTCAACCACCTGGGGCGCATCGGGCCGCACATCCGCGTCGAGGCGGAGAAGGCCTCGGCGCAAAGCCGCGGCCGGCTGGAGTCGGGCGATGTGGATCTCGCGGTCGGCTTCATGCCCGACCTGGAGGCCGGCTTCTTCCAGCAGGCGCTGTTCGCGCAGGACTTCGTGGTGATGGCCTCGCGCGAGCACCCGCGCATCCAGAAAAGCCTGACGAAGCACCGCTTCGAGGCCGAGGGCCACATCGTCGTGACGACCTCGGGCACCGGCCACTCGATCGTGGACAAGGTGCTGGGCCGGCATCAGGTGCAGCGCCGCGTCGTGCTGCGCGTGCCCAGCTTCCTGGGCGTGGCCCGCATCGTCGCGCAGACCGAGTTGCTGGTGGTGGTGCCGCGGCTGCTGGGCGATGTGCTGGCCTCGCAGGACCGCGTGAGACTGTTCGAGCCGCCGTGGTCACTGCCGAAGTACAAGGTCAAGCAGCACTGGCACGAACGCTTCCACGCCGACCCCGGCAACGTGTGGTTGCGCCAGACGATGGCGCAGTTGTTCGCGGGGAACTGAGCCGCCGCTCAGGCCTTCGATGGCCGCTGCGCCTTCCGCTGGCCGATCGCCTGCGCGTCGCGGTGCCACTGCAGTTGCCGCAGCAGCCCGGCCTTCATGCGATCCGTCAATGCCGCCGCTTCGATCATGGCGGGCCAGAGCGCATAGGCCGCTTCCCGGCAGCGGCGCAGCGCCGTTAGCACGGGTTTTTCGACGATGCCCAACTGCGCGCAAAAGCCGCGCACCAGGTGCACGGTCAGCACCGAGTCGCGGTTCAGGCCCTCGGGCTGATCGGGGCTGAGGTGCAGCGCGCGGCCACGCGGCATCCCGGCGTAGGCCGCGTAGCCGACGATGTCGTAGGCGGGCGGCAGCTCGGGCGTGCGGCCGTCCGGGTAGCGCAGGCCCATGTTCTTGAGGTGCATGTCGGCGTTGCCCAGCATCTCGCTCACCAGGATGCGGCGCAGCAGCTCCTGCACGGCCGGCTCGCCCAGCGTGGGCAGCGCCATGAGCACGCGCGCCACCGAGAGGTAGTCCCGCGTGTACTTGGCCTCGGGCTGCACGCCCAGGATCTGGGCGAAGTCTTCGCAGTGCACGCGCCGCGTGGGGGTGTCCGCGTCCCGGTCGTAGCGCTGCACCGCCAGGAACCGGCTGCTGGCACTGGCGTCGCCGAGGTCGTAGCGGTGCTGGGCCTCCAGCCGCTCCAGCGGGGCGAGTTCGGCCTGCACGACGCTCACCCCCGCGGCCGCGGCCAGGCGCAGCGAGAGTTCTTCCAGTTCGGGCAACAAGGGCTGGCCCACGACGGGCAGCTTGGCGATGACGTGCCGGGCCTGGTCGCGCTCGTCGAGCCGGGTGCGGGCGACGAATCGGTCGCCGAGCTTCAACACCGAGAGCTTGGCCTGGATGCCCGAGACGGAGATCGCGTCCTGGATGGGTTCGGCCGTGACCGACATCTCCAGCGCGTCGTGGTCCGAGGTGACGAGGCGCTGCATCTGCGCGTGGTCGAGGTCGGCGGGGCGCACGTAGACGTTGCCGGGCAGGTCAGCGCCGGTGGCGGCGAGCAGTTCGAAGTGGTCGTTGATGCCGCAGCCGCGCAGCTCGGCGATCTGGTTGCGCAGGGGGCCTTCGGGCAGCAGGCCCTGGAACCAGGCCGGCAGCAGCCAGCCGCGCTGGGGATCGCGCGAGAGCGATCCGTTGAGGACCGGGCTGCTCACGCCGCGCCAGAAGGCGGACTGGGCCTGCGCGTCGGCGGCCAGGAAGCCGACCGAGAGCAGCTCCTGGTTCGGGTCGTCGGCGAAGGCGTCGTGGGCGACGAAGCGGTTGGTGGTGTGCTCGGGCGAGACGGGGTACTGGAACAGGTGGCCGGCCGCCCGCTCGCCGATGAAGACCTCCAGCGCTTTCATGGCTTGAGCGCGCGCTGCACCAGGGTCTCGACGACCGGTTCGCTGACGCCGAGCGCTTCGCCACGCGCCGCCGCCTTGGGCAGGAGCACGGGTTCCAGGCCGAGCTTGTCGGCCACCGCGAGCAAGGTGCTGAGCTTGAAGTCCTCGGTGCCCTTGAACACGTTCACCGCGGTCTGGCGCGAGAGCCCGGCGGCCTGGCGCAGGGCCTCCTGGGTCATGCCGCTGCGCTTCAGCGCGGCGCGCAGGGTCTGGGAGATGTCGGCGATGCTTGTCATGTCAGTCAAACAAGAATAATTGACGAATATTCTGCTTTGATTGTCTTTTTGGTGGGCGGTTTGTCAAGACCGGCGTTCAACAAAGCAGACCAATCGGCATTTTGTCTACTTTGATGGACATCTGCCGATGCAACAAATGCGCTCGCCACCGCCCGCTTATCTCGCGACCGCCTGCGGTCGGGTCGCCTCAAGATGGCGGCCACGGCGGACGATACGCCGAGCACGCTGCCGCCGTTGCGGTGGCCAATGCCCAACTCCTTACTCCGGACCCTTGCATGAAACTCAATGACCTCAAGGTCGGCAACCGCCTGGCCTTCGCTTTCGGATTGGTTCTGCTCATCACGGCGCTCATGTCCGGCATCGGTGTCTGGCGCCTGCAGGAGCTGGCCCAGACCACGCAACAGCTGGCCACCATCGACAACGAGAAGCTGAAGCTGGCCATGCAATGGCGCCAGACCATCGACCTCAACTGGATTCGCACGCGCGCCGCCGCGCTCGACTCGGACACCAGCCGCATGAGCGAATGGCAGGCCGCCATGGACAAGACGTCCGAGATCACGCTCGCGTCGCGCAAGCGCATCATCGAACTGGTGCAGTCGGAAGAAGGCAAGCGCCGCATCGCCGCCATCGACGCCGCGCGTGAGGCCTATCGCACCCCGCGCGCCAACCTGCTCAAGCAGCGCCTGGCAGGTGAGGACATCAGCGCGGCTCTGGACCGCGACCTGCGACCGCTGGCCGAGGCCTACCTCGACTCGATCGTCAAGCTGGAGGAGTTCCAGCAGTCCATCTACGACAAGACCCTGGCCGAGGCCACCGCCACCGCCGCGCAGGGCCGCACCATCCTGATCGCGGGTGGCGTGCTCGCCCTGCTGTTCGGCGCCGCCGCCGCCTTCGTGCTGAGCCGCTCCATCACCGTGCCCTTGCAGCAGGCCGCCGACAGCGCGCGCCGCATCGCCGAGGGCGATCTCACCAACCGCATCCACAGCGACGGTCGCGACGAAGCGGCCCAGTTGCTGCAAGCCCTCAAGGGCATGCAGGACAACCTCTCTCGCGTGGTCTCCAACGTGCGCGGCAACGCCGAGGGCGTGGCCTCGGCCAGCTCGCAGATCGCGCAGGGCAACCAGGACCTGTCGGCCCGCACCGAGCAACAGGCCTCGGCGCTGGAGGAGACGGCCGCGTCGATGGAGCAACTGAGCTCCACCGTGCGCCTGAACGCCGACAACGCCCAGCAGGCCAACCAGCTGGCGATGAGCGCCTCCACCGTGGCGGCGCAGGGCGGCGAGGTGGTGGCCCGCGTGGTGGACACCATGAAGGGCATCAACGACAGCTCGCGCCGCATCGCCGACATCATCAGCGTCATCGACGGCATCGCCTTCCAGACCAACATCCTGGCCCTGAACGCGGCCGTGGAAGCGGCGCGCGCCGGTGAGCAGGGCCGGGGCTTTGCGGTGGTGGCGGGCGAGGTGCGCAACCTGGCGCAGCGCAGCGCGGAGGCGGCCAAGGAAATCAAGGGCCTGATCACGGACAGCGTGGAGCGCGTGGAGCAGGGCTCGGCCCTGGTCGATCAGGCCGGCGCCACGATGAGCGAGGTGGTGGCCAGCATCCGCCGCGTCACCGACATCGTGGGCGAGATCAGCGCCGCCAGCAGCGAGCAGAGCTCGGGCGTGGCCCAGGTGGGCGAGGCCGTGACGCAGATGGACCAGGCCACGCAGCAGAACGCGGCGCTGGTCGAGGAAAGCGCGGCGGCGGCCTCCAGTCTGAAGACGCAGGCCGCGCAGATGGTGGAGTCCGTGGCGGTGTTCCGGCTCTCGCACGGCTGAGTCACTGCGCGCCCATCGGCGCGCACCAGACCTCGAAGGCGGCCGGCAGGCCGCCTTTTTCTTTGGGCGAATGGGTGCGGATAGTTGCTCAAGCGGCAACTATCCATTTCTGCGGCGCTGGTTTATTCCCGTTCCGGCAATCTTTACAGTTCATCCCATGCCGAACACAAAGCGGCATACAGAGCAAACCCCCGTTAACTACCCGTTATCTCAAAGGAACTGTCATGAAATCCGCCAAAAGCCTCGCCCTTGCCATGACCCTTGCCCTCGGTGCCGGCGCCGCCTTCGCCGAAGGCCCCATCGAAGGCAATGAAGTCTTCAACTTCCAATCCACCCTGAGCCGCGCCGAGGTGCAAGCCCAGGCGGTGCAAGCCAACCGCGAAGGCCGCACGGCCCGCGGCGACATCATCCCGGCCGACGAGGCCGTCGCCGGCACCGGTCTGAGCCGCGAGCAGGTTCGCGCCGAAGCCCTCCAGGCGCAGCGCAGCGGCCGCACGGCCCGCGGCGAGATCGTCTCGGTGGAAGCGGGCGCCTGAGCCTACGGCCGCAGCCCCGCCACCGCGGCGGCCGCGTCCGTGGCCAGGCGATCCAGCAGGTCGGCGTAGGCCTGCGCCTGGGCCTGCGGGGTGTCCGCCTCGGACGTCAATTCGTACTCGAGCCGCTGGGTGTTGACGCTGCGCGCGTCGGCGCCGTGGCCCACCACGGCGACGCGCGCGCTGGCCTGGAGCCGCCGCTGCGCTCGCGAGTAGTCCATGCGGTCGATCACCACCCGCAGGCCAGCAGCGGGTGACCACTCGGCGCACTGGCTTTCGCACAGGCGCCAGCCCGGCAGACGCGCGCGCAGCGCCGAGGCGAATTCGCGCGACATGCCCACCTCGATGCGCTCGGCCCAGAAGGTGTCGGGCCATTCGGCCAGGGTGCTGCCGTCGGTGCGGTAGCGCACGCGGCGCGAGACGAGGTACTCGGGGATGTCCAGGCGGGCCATGGCCAGCGTGCGGCCCTCGCGCGGCGCAGCGGTCGCCGGTGCGGGCGCGCTTGCCGTGGTGGGGCCCGGCAGGGTCAGCAGCGTGGGCGGGCGATCGGGTGTCGACACGCAGCCGGCGGCGAAGGCCGCGGTGGCCACCGTGAGCGCGAGGGCCGCGGCGCGGCGGTGGAGCGGGGTGGTGGTCATTCGCGTCGGTTCCCGAAAATGATGGCGTTGGGTTTTTCTTCCAGCAGCTCGCTGAAGGAGCGCAGCCCGCGCGCGGCCTGCGACAGGTCGCGCACGGCGGTCTCCAGGTCCGCGCGCAGCGGCGCGTCCGGCGCGGCGATGTCGGCCAGGCGGTCCATCGCCAACCGGGCGGACTGCGTGGCTTCGCGCGCGCCGACCAGCGCCTGCTGCAACTCGGGGCGCGCCTCGCGCACGGTCTGTTCGGTGCTCAGCGACAGGCGCTCGATGGACGCCAGCGTGTTGGTGGAACTGGCCTGGAGCTGGCGGATGGCCTCGGTCGCCGCCGCGAGCGTGTGACGCGACGCCACTGTTGTCTGCCTGAGTTCGGATGAAGCCTCCGTCAGCGCGGACTGAACGCCGCCCAGCGTCTTTTGCACGGCCACCAGGGTCTTGCGCATCTCCTCCGCGGTGGCCCGCATCTCGCTCACCGTCTCGCGCAGCGGCAGCTCGGCCACCTGTTCGATCAGCGGGCCGAAGCGGTCCTGCAGCGCGGGAATCTCGGGGTGGCGCGAGGCGCCATGCAGCTTCGCGGGCGTCTGCGGCTCGAAGTCGAGCTCCACCGCCTTCTGGCCGGTGACGATGCTTTCGGACACCAGGCGCGCGCGCAGTCCGCGCTGGACCAGGGTCGATATGTCGCCGCCGGCGCTGGCGAGCGTGGAGGCCCGCAGTTTCATCACCACCGGCACGGTGGTGCGCAGGGTGTCGGCGTTGACGCGGATGCCGATCTCGGTGACCTCGCCGATGGCCACGCCGCGAAAGGTGACCGGCGCGCCCACGTACAGGCCGCTCACGTTGTCCTCATAGAAGACGGTGGCCTTGCTCTGATCGCTGAACCAGTCGCTGCCGCTGAGCCAGAAGATGCCGGCCAGCACGATGAAGAGGGCGGCGGCGACGAAGCTGCCGATGAGAAGGGCGTGGCGTTTCATGCGGGGTCTCCAGGCGCGGGCGGCGCTGGCGGGTCGGGGAGCGCTTCCCTTCGCAGGAAGGCATCGACCGTGGGATGGACGCGGGTCTTCACGAGTTCACTCGGGCGGCCGTGCGCGATCGGCCGCTTGCTGTCCGCGTCGAGGAATATGCCGTCGTCCGCGATGGCGAACAAGCTGGGCAGTTCGTGGCTGACGAACACCACCGCCGCGCCCGTGCGCTCGCGGATGTCGAGGATCAGGTCGTCGAGCCGGCGCGAGCTGATCGGGTCCAGGCCCGCCGAAGGCTCGTCGAGAAACAGCAGGGGTGGCTCGGAGGCGATGGCGCGCGCCAGCCCCGCGCGCTTTTTCATGCCGCCGCTGAGGCTGGCCGGCAGCTTGTCGGCGGCATCGGCCATGCCCACCCATTCCAGCACCTCGCGTGCGCGGGCCTCCTGCTGCGTACCGTCCAGCGAGGTCTGTCGCGCCAGGGCCAGGCAGACGTTCTCCAGCACCGTCATGGACGACCAGAGCGCCGCGCTCTGGAACAGCATGCCGAACCTCAGGCGCATGGCCTCGCGCTCGGCGTCGCTGGCGGCCCAGTAGTCCGCGCCGCCGTGCAGCACCCTGCCGCTGGCGGGCGGCAGCAGGCCCACCAGGTGCTTGAGCAGGGTGCTCTTGCCGCAACCGCTGCCGCCCATCACGGCGAAGATGCTGCCGGCCTGCACCTCGAAGGACACCTCGCGCTGGATCAGCTTCTCGCCGAAGCGCATCTCCAGGTTATGCACGCTCAGCAAGGCCATTCAGATCCCCAGCGTGTTCGCCACCAGCGCGAACACGGCGTCGATGACGATGATGGCCACGATGCTGGTGACCACCGCGCCCGTGGTGGCCACGCCCACGCCGGCGGCGTTGCGCTGCGCGTACAGCCCGTGGTAGCAGCCCACCATGCCGATGAGCGCACCGAACACCAGCGACTTGGCCGCGCCCAGGCCCAGGTGCGTCCAGGCGAGCGCGTCCGCGGTGCGGTTCATGTAGGCCGCTGGCGAGAGATCGAGCATCACCGAGGCCACCACCATGCCGCCCACCAGGCCCGCGAGGCAGGCGAACACGAAGAGCAGCGGCATCATCACCAGCAGCGCCGCCACGCGCGGCAGCACCAGGAAGTCCATGGCCGGCAGACCCAGCACCTCCAGCGCGTCCACCTCCTCGTTGGTCTGCATGGTGGCCAGTTCGGCCGCGAAGGCGGCGCCGGTGCGCCCGGCGATGACGACGGCGGTGATGATGGCCGCCATCTCGCGCGCCACCGAAATGGCCACGAGATCGGCCACGAAGATGCCGGCGCCGAACTTGAGCAATTGCACGGCGCCCACAAAGGCCAGGATGGCGCCCACGAGGAAATTGACCAGGCAGACGATGCCCACGGCGCGGGCGCTGGTGTCGGCCAGCACGCGCGCCGCGTCCTGCGCGCGGTAGCGGCGCCGCCCGCCCAGCGCGGCGCCGGCCGACAGCAGCACCTCGCCAAGGAAGGTGAGCGGCCGGCGGGCGAAGGCGAGCGGGGGCTTCAGCAAGCGCGGGTCTCCCGGCCCACGGGGGTGGCAGCGAAATGGGCTGTCATCCGGCGCATCTTATGCAGTCCACCGGAAACAACCAATCACGCCTTCACCGCAGCGCGGGTGGAGCCGGCTCCCCATCATCCGCTGAGCGCGAAGGCGGCGTGGTAGCCGATCAGCCGACCGCGGTGCAGGGATGGCGTGCTCATTCGGTGCTCCTTGATTCGATGGCCTTGGGGCGCGGGCAAGCGCCATGCCCGCTCGCACGGTACCCGGTTCAGGGCCGCCGCAGCATCCCCAGGGCGTGCAGGGTGTCGATCAGCGTGCGCAGCATCCACGCGGCGAGCCGCTCGGGCCAACTGCCGGTGGGGCCCTGCGGCGCGGCCACGGGCGGCCGCCGCCCGGCCTCGCGCGCGCCAAAACCCAGCCGTTGCAAGGCGGCGCTTTCCGTCGCGCTGGGCGCGTGGCCGGGGCCGAACACGAGCTCCAGCCGGCGCACGCCCCGCGCGTGCAGGGCCTCCATGAGCGGCACCAGCGCAGTCCGCTCGGGTCGCCAGAACACCGCCTCGCGGGCGTGGCGCGGGGTGTCGAGGACGATGAGCACCTCGTCCCGCGCCGAGGCGTGGGGCAGGCAGTCGCGCCAGTCGCCGCCGTCCACCACCGCGTGGTCCAGGCCCCGAGGCTGGTGCGCGAAGGCGCGCGTGCAGAGCACCTTGACCGGCACCGCCCCGACCTGGCCCAGCCGCTCGCGCAGCACGGCGGCGCCCGCGCGGCCGACGGCGCCGATCACGAGCACGCGCGAACGGGGCGGTGGCTGGCGCATCGGGTCGAGGTGATCAGGAAGGGAAGGGCGCCGCGAGCGCGAACCACACGCCCAGCGCCACCGAGATGATGAAGGCGCCGTCGAGCAGGCCCGCGAGCAGGAAGACCTTGGGTTGCAGGGCCTCCATCATCTCCGGCTGGCGCGCCGAGGCGTCGAGGTAGCGGCTGGCCATGATGCCGATGCCGATGCACGAGCCGAGGGCGCCCAGACCGATCATGTGGCCGACGGCGAGGGGGAGTTGGGAGAGGTCCGACATGTGAGGCTCCTTGGTGTTGATGGGCTCACTGTGCCGGCAGCCCAGCGCGAAAGCCATGACCCGGGAGGTCATGGTGTTGACGATCGGGTCTCCCGAACCTCGGACAGCAACTCCGGGTGCCTGTCGAGCACCCTCAGGAGCTTCACCAGGGCAACGGGAGGTCGAATCGTCCCCGACTCGTACCGGGAAAATGCGTTCACGCCGCCGCCGAAGATTTCGGCGGCGTCTCGCTGCGTCAGCTTGAGCTTGTGGCGCACCTGGGCGATGTAGTCAGGCGATACGTAGGACGCGTTGACCTCACGCTGAAACGCCATCATGGCCGCGCTCACGCGATCACTGCCCGCCGTGTCGAGGACCGCTTCTCCGCAGGCGGGGCAGAAGTCGCCCGAGACCGCTGCAATGGTTGTTGCCTGTCCCTTGTAGGTGTAGGGCATGTCCCTGGAGTCGTGGACCAGTTCCGCACCACCACATGCCGGGCATTTCATGGTCAGAGCTCCTTGAAAGAAACGATCAGCACGTCGTCGACGACGGTGAGCTTGAGGTAGACCTTGCCCCCAAGGCGTGCGTGGTCGGTACACGTCCTGCCAGATCGTGTGGTCGGCATGGGCGGTCATGCTCTTGTAGAAGTCCGACGGGCTCAAGGCGAGCACGACGGAGCACATGTCGGCGAGCGTGCCGCAGCCCATGTTGGCGGCGCCACCCAGCGCGCTGAAGGTCGCTCTGATGGCGCCGGATCTGACCAACCGGTGAATCTGGCTCAACTTGCAATGGGGCGTGCGCTTCTCCATGCAAGCAGATTACCAACTTGGTTATATTTTTACCATTTTGGTTGTTTGACGCAAGCCGTCAGCGCCCCCGCCCCCACCCCAGCCACACGCAGGCCCCGGTCACCGAACCCAGGCACAGCCACGACACCCAGTCCCACGGCCCGTCGCCCAGCAGCGCCGTGACCAGGCCGATCGCCGAGGCCAGCGCGATCACCACCGGCCACGCCCACACCGGGCCCAGCGCATTCCACAGGGCTTTCATGGATGGGTCGCTTCACGGTTCAGGTTCGGGGCTTCACGGCCGGTCAGGGCCCGCGGCAGTTCGACCGCATCGGCGCTGCCGGTCACGCCGCGCCGCAGCCACAGGTACAGCCCGCTGCCGAGCACGATGATGGTGAGGATGTCGAGCACGGCCCAGAGGATCTGCATGGGCCGCCCGCCGTAGTCGCCGAAGTGCAGCGGCTGCGAGATGAGCAGGCCGGTGAGGTACCAGGGCAGTTCACGGCTGTCGGTCACCTGCCCGGTCACGGCGTCCACCAGCACGGGCTTGAACAGGCGCGAGTTCAGCGGATCGGTGCCGCGCATGAACACGCCGTAGTGGTGCGGGCTGGTGAACAGCGTGCCGGGAAAGGCCACGAAGCCCACCTTCATGGATGGCTCCAGCGCCACCGCGGCCGACACCGCCGCCTGCAGTGAACCCAGCCGATCCCGATCCAGCGGCGGCTGGCCGCGGTAGGGCGCCACCATCTCGGCCATCTGGTCCGTCTGCCAGTAGCGCACCAAGAGATCGGCCCAGGTGTTGATGACGCCGGTGGCGCCGACCACGAACAGCCAGGTCAGCGTCACGATGCCCAGCAGGTTGTGCAGGTCGAGCCAGCGCACGCGCGAGGAGCGGTCGCGCCGCACCTCGCCGAAGCCGAGCTTGCGCATGAAAGGCGCGTACAGCACCACGCCGGAGACGAGGGCCACCAGCAGCAGCAAGCCCATGAAGCCCAGGAACAGCGTGCCGGGCAGGCCGGCGAACAGGTCCACGTGCAGCGAGAACATGAGGTGCATGAAGCCGCTGTCCAGCGGCGGCTGGCCCAGCGCCTCGCCGGTGCGCGCGTCCACGGCCACCTGCTTGAGGCCAGAGTCCGACAGCGGCGTGTCCGACAACGTGACGTACCAGACGCGGTCGTCGTCCTCTTCCTGCGAGACGTACATGCCGCCCTTCTCGGGGTGTTCGGCGATGGCGATCTCCAGCACGCGGTCCAGGCTGATGCGCGGCGCGTCGGCCGCCATCTCGGGCGCCTCGATCTCGGTGCCCAGCAGGTGGCCGATCTCGTGGTGGAAGATGAGCGGCAGGCCGGTGAGGCACAGCAGCAGCATGAACACGGTGCAGACCAGGCTGCTCCACTTGTGCACCCAGGACCAGGCGCGAAGGGCTCGCGGGCTGGGCATCAGAAGTCCACGCTGGCGCTGACGACGAAGGTGCGCGGCGCGCCAAGCACCAGGTAGCCCGCGCCGGGGAAGCCGCCGGCCGAGGCCCAGTAGCCCTTGTCGGTCAGGTTCTCGACGCGCGCGCGCAGGGTGAGCAGGCTGCCGTTGAACTCGGTGAGGTAGCGCGCGCCCACGTCGACGCGGTTCCAGGCCGGCAGCGCCTGCGTATTGGCCGCGTCGGCGTATTGCTTGCCGGTGCGGATGAGGCGGGCGTCCAGCGTGAGGCCGCGCGCGACGGGCAGGTCCCACTCCACGCCGAGGTTGAGCTGGTGCCCGGGCACGCCGATCGCGTCCTTGCCGTCGTTCACGCCGCCCTGGGTGCGCATCTGCTTCGCGTCCAGCAGCGTGAGGCCGCCGAGCACGCGCACCGACCGCACGGGCGCGCCGTAGACGTTGAACTCCAGGCCGCGGTTGCGCTGCTCGCCGAACACGCCGTACACATTGTTTTCCACGTAGGCGCTGGGTTTGCGCAGAGAGAACAGCGCGACGCTGGCCCCGATGCCGCCGCCGTCGTACTTGGCGCCGATCTCCTTCTGTTTGGAGACGTAGGGCGCGAAGATCTGGCCCGCGTTGACGATGCCGACGCCCGAGGCCGTGTCGCCCTTGACCAGGCCTTCGGCGTAGTTGGCGTAGAGCGACCAGGCGCGCGACGGCTTGACGAGCAGCCCCAGCATCGGCGTGGTGCGGCTCTCGTCATAGTGCGATTCCTGCGCGCCGCTGGTGTAGTTGTAGGCCGTGTTGCGCAGGCTCTGGCGCCGCAGGCCCAGCGAGAGCCGCACGTCGCCGTCGAGGAAAGACAGCGTGTCGGCCACGGCCAGGCTGGAGGCGCCGAGGCGCTCGGTCACCAGCGGGTTGGCGAGGTCGCCGCCGAGGAAGAAGTTGGCCGCGGGCGCGGCCACCGGCGTGGGCTGGTAGAGGTTGCTGGCGATGCCACCGAAGGGCGAGAACGCATAGGCATTGCGCGCGCGCGACTTGAAGGTGGCGGCCGAGAGCATCAGTTCGTGGTCGATGCCGCCCGTGCGCCAGCGGCCGCGCACGCCGGCCTCGGCGGTCTGCACGGACTCCTTGCGCACGTTGTCGAAACGCTCGGCCGTGGTGTTGCCGGCGGTGTCGGCGAGCGTGGGATTGGACAGCACGTTGTCCTCGTCGCCCTCGCGTGCGCCGAAGGCGGCCCAGGCCACCACCTGGTCGCTCAGGTCCACCTCGGCGCGCACCGTGCCGAAGACGTCGCGGCCGTCGGAGCGGGTCCAGGGCTGCGCGAAGTTCTTGCTCGGGTCCGGGGCCTCGGCGATGGGCAAGCCGGTGCCCGGCGTGACACTGGGGCGCGGTTCGCGCAGGCGGTGGTCCTGGAAGCCCAGGTCGGCCGAGAGGCGCAGGCCGCGGCCGCGCCAGTCCAGGCCCAGCGCCGCGACGTCCAGCGTCTGCTTCTCGCCATCCACGCCGGTGCCGCCGTCGCGCCGGGCCAGGTTCAGGCGCAGGCCGGTGGCCTGATCGGGGCCGAAGCGGCGCGCCAGGTCGGCCGCCAGCGAGACCTGCCCGCCCGTCTGCACGCCCGCGGTGACGCGGCTCAGCGGCTCGTTGGGCGCGCGCTTGGGCACCACGTTGATGAGGCCGCCCAGGCCACCGCCCGCGCTGCTGCCGGGGCCGGCGCCGCCGACGAATGCGTTGGCGCCGCGCAGGATTTCCACGCGCTCGATGAACTCGGTGGCCATGAACTGGCGCGGCACCAGTCCATAGAGGCCGTTGTAGGCCACGTCGTCCGAGAACACCGGCAGGCCGCGGATGTTGTAGACCTGCTGGAAGTTGCCGAAGCCGCGCGCGGCGCGCACCGAAGCGTCGTTGAGCAGCACGTCGCCCACGCTGCGCGCCTGCTGGTCCTGCATGAGTTCGGCGGTGTAGCCGGTGGTGGAGAAGGGCGTGTCCATGATGTCCTGGTTGCCCAGCACGCCCACGCGGCTGCCGCGCGCCACCTGGCCCCCGGCGAAGGGCGCGCTCAGGCCCTCGGCGGAGGCGTCGGCGTTGGCTTTGACCGTGACGGTGGACAGGGTGCCGCCGCTGGGCTCGGTGGACGGTGCGGGCGGCACCTGCGCGTGCGCGGCGGTGGCGAGCAGGGTGGCCAGGGCCAGCGCGTTCGGTCGAGGCGCGAAAGATGGGGTGTAGCGCTTGTTCATGGAGGGTCTCGGAAGCGGGGGAATGCGGTGGGCGGCATCAGGCCGGCCGGCGCGACAGCCACATGGCCAGGCCACAGGCCGACAGCGCCAGCAACATCACCCACACCAGCACGGCCATGCTGGGGTGGTCGGCGGCCAGGCACAGGCCGAGCGAGGCCGCCAGCGCAAGCGCGCCACCCGCGCGCAGGCGGCGCTGCAGGGTGGGCGACAGCGGGGCGTGGGCGCCGGCCACCTGCGCCCAGTGCGCGGGCAGGGCCAGCGCGAACAGCGCCATGCCAGCCAGGGAGGCCAGTGCGGCCAGCGCAAGCAGAGCGGCCTCAGACATGGGCGGCCTCCTCGGCGGGCAGGTGCGTGGTGGGCGGGGCCGGCGCAGGGGCCGCGCGCTCGCGCCGCGCCAGCCGGCGCGCCGCCCAGGCCGCCAGGCCGGCGGTGGCCAGCAGCGCCAGGTCGACGCCGGCCACCGGCCAGTAGCGGAACAGCGTTTGGCCCAGGTGGTCGCCCGTGGTGGCCCAGTTCAGCAGCACGGCCAGCGGGCTCAACACGGCGATGGCCCAGCACTGCTCGCGCCAGGCTGGCGACAGGCGCGCCCGCGCCACCGGCGCGCTGCGCCAGAAGGCGTGCGCGGTGGCCAGCAGCCAGGCCAGCCAGAACGCCAGGCGTTCCCACGCGCCCTTGTCCGCCAGTTCGGCGGGCAGCACGCGGTTGGCGATGAGGATGGCGGCGGTGGCGATCAGCGTGCCGGTGATGGTGCTGACGGCCAGCGCGTCCACGACGCGGCTGCCCGCCACGCCCTGCTGCGCGTGCTGGCGCTTGCGTTTCTCGACGAAGAACAGGAAGCCGGTGGCGATGCAGATGCAGCCAAGCAGGCCGCCGAACACGTAGAGCCAGCGCAGCAGCCAGTGCTCGAAGTGCTGCAGGTGCAAGCCGGTCAGGAACTCCTCGATGCCGTGCGGCACGGTGGGCGCCGGCTCCTCGCGCAGCACCTCGCCGGTGCTGCCCTTGAAGTGCACGGCCTGGCCCACCAGGGCCACGCGGTCGCTGCCGGCGCGGTAGATGCTCACGTAGCTGTTGGCGTCGCCCACGTGGTGCACCTGCAGGAAGCCCACCTGGCCGGGCATGCCGCGCGCGTCCCAGCGGCGCTTGGCCTCCTCCACCATCGCGTCCACCGAGGCCAGGGGCGCGGCCACGCCCGCGCGCTCGTGCGGCAGGCCGGTGGCGGCGGCCTCGGCCACCGCGTGTGCCTGCGCCAGCGGGCGCAGCATGGTGTCGGACACCGGCAGGTAGTAGAAGGCCGCGAAGATGACCAGGCCCGTGAAGGCGAAGAAGAAATGGAAGGGCAGGGCCACCACGCCGGTGAGGTTGTGCAGGTCCAGCAGGCTGCGGCGCGGGTTCTTGCCCGGGCGGAAGGTGAACAGCTCGGCGAACACCTTGCGGTGCATCACCAGGCCCGTGACCAGCATGGCGAGCATGGTCAGCGCCGCCAGCGCCACGATCCAGAAGCCGATGAACTTCCACTCCAGGTGCAGGCTGTAGTGCAGCGGGTAGAAGAACTCGCTGCCGATCTTCTGCTGGCCCTCGCGCAGCATCGCGCCGTTGCGCGGGTCGATGGTGGTGTCGCCGTGGATGTGGTTGTGGCCCAGCGGGTCCTTCGGCTGCGGCACGCGAAAGCCCACGCCCATGGCCAGCACCGGGTCGCGGTGCGTGGTGTAGGCCCAGAACTCGTCCGCCGGCAATTGCAGGCGCGGGGTCATGGGGCCCTGGGCGCTGTCGTGCAGCAGCGGCATGTTGGCCGCGTAGTCCACTTCGTCGGGTTCCACGCGCTGCAGGATGGGCAGCAGCACCTGGTCGAAGGAGGGCATGGGCTGCGGCTCGAAGCGCGTTTCGGGGATGGCCCAGCGGTCGAACTCGCGGTCGAACACCGAGAGCGAACCGAAGAAGAACACGACCACGAGCACGAAGCCCAGCACGAGGCCGAACCAGGTGTGCAGCCAGGTCATGGAGAGGCGGAAGTTGGACAGCATGGCCGGCTCCTAGGTCAGTTGTTGCTGCAGCAGCCAGGCGGCGCCGGTCATGCCCGCGCCGCCCAGGCCCAGCACGGCCCACACGCGCGCCAGGCTGCGCGCCGCGAAGGCCCAGAGGAAGACGGCGAGGAAGACCAGGAAGGCCAGCAGCATCAGCACCGTGTGGGCCTCGTGGTAGTCCACCCCCAGCGCCACCAGCCCGGTGATGCCGAGCGTGGTGACGCCCCAGGTGAAGGCGTAGCCGCCCAGCAGACTGGCCGCGATGCGGCCGAAGACGTGGGCCGTGGATGGCGCGGTGGTGGCGTTCATGGGGGCTTCCTTGGGGGTGGACGATCTGGTGGTCACCAGCGGTAGTCGGCGGTGAGGATCACCTTGCGCCGGCTGCCGAACCAGCAGTCGCCGCGTGCCAGGCAGACGGCGATGTAGTCCTCGTCGGCCAGGTTGTTCACGTTCAGCGCGAAGCGCCAGGGGCCGGTTTCCCAGGCGGCCATGGCGTCGAACAGCGTCACCGAGGGCACGAAGACCTGTCCCGTGCCATCGCCCACCTGTCCGACGTAGCGTGCGCCCGCGCCCAGCGACAGGCCGGGGATGCCAAGGTCGCGGAAGTCGCGCACGGCCCAGAAGGAAGCCATGTGCTTGGGGATGCCTTCGAGCTGCTCTTCGGGGAAGGCGAGATTGCCGCCAAAAGCCGAGGCGCTGGCGCGCGCGTTGGTGTAGGTGTAGCTGGCTAGGTACTGCCAGGCGCCCGCGCGGGCCTGGCCTTCCAGTTCCACGCCCTTCACGCGCGAGTTGCCGATCTGCTTGCTGAAGCCGAAGTTGTCGGGGTCGTCGCCCAGGCGGTTCTTTTCCTTGAGCGAGTACACGGCGGCCGTGGCCTGCATCGGCAGCGTCTGCGACTGCCACTTCACGCCCACTTCCACCTGCTCGCCTTGCTTGGGTTTGAAGACCTGGCCGAAGGCGTCGGTGCCGGCGACCGGGTTGAACGACTCCGAGTAGCTCGCATAGGGCGAGACGCCGGGCATCACCTCGTAGACCACGCCCAGGTTGACGCTGGTGGCCGAGTCGCGCTCGGTCTCGCCACCGACCGCGGTGTTGCGCACCTTGTCGTGGCGCACACCAGCGCGCACGCTCAGGCCGTTGTCGAACTTCATCTGGTCCTGCAGCAGCCAGCCCTGGCGGCGCACGCGCGTCTCGGTCGGCGTGGCGTTGCCCAGCGAGGGGCGCGGGAACGTGCCGTAGACCGGGTTGTAGACGTTGAGCGGGGTGCCATCGCCCGAGGCCGAGGTACGGCTGGTGTCCATGGTCGTCGCGTCCATGCCGAACACCAGCTTGTGCGTCACCCCGCCCAGTTGCCAGTCGCGCTTGAGCAGGACCTCGCCGGTGGTCAGGCGCAGGCCGTCGTCGTAGATGTACCAGGGGCGGTTGAGGTACTGGCCGTTGGCGTCGGCGCCGCCCGCGGCATTGCGGAAGCCGTCCCACCAGGCCACGTACATCGACTCCATCAAACCGTCCACGCGGTCGTGGCGCAACTGGTGGCTCAGGCGCCACTGGTCACCCAGGCCGATGTCGATCGCATAGCCCACGCGCTTGCGCGTGCCGCCGTAGGTGTCCCAGTCGGGCTCGCCCGCGAACAGGTCGCGCGGGATCGGCCCGTTGGGCGCGGGGTACAGCGTGCCGGCCAGCGGCAGGAAGGCGTTGGTGTTCTGGCTGAAGTCCTTCTGGTACTCGGCGTAGACGGTGTAGCTGTCCTGCGCGTTGGGCTTGAAGGTGAGCGATGGCGCCACGAAGGTCCGGTCGTCTTGCGCGAAGCGGATCTGCGTCTTGCTGTCCTTCTCCACCGCGACGAGGCGGTAGAGCAGCGTGCCCTCGGCATTGAGCGGGCCGGTGAGGTCGGCGTGCACCTCGCGCAGGGAGTCGTTGCCGATGCGCACGCCGACCTCGCGCCGCGGCGCGTCCAGCGGGCGCTTGGGCACCAGGTTGACGACGCCGCCCGGGTCGTTCTGGCCCGCGATGATGGACGAGGGGCCGCGCAGCACCTCGATGCGCTCGAAGTTGTAGGGCTCGGTGCGCACCACGCCGTAGTAGCCGGTGAGCGGCTCGCGCAGGCCGTTGTAGAGCAGGGTGGATTCTTCGCTGCCGCGCAGCGAGAACCAGTCACCGCGGTTGTCGATGCCGTAGAGCTCGTTGCGCACGCCGGCCGCGTAGCGCAGCGCCTCCTGCAGGTTGGGCGAGCCCTGGTCGCGGATCTGGTCGGCGGTGATCACGGTCACCGACTGCGGCGTCTCCTGCAGCGGCGTGTCGGTCTTGGTGGCGGTGGCGCTGCGCGTCGCGGCGTAGCCGCGCACGGGGCCGGTGGCGCTTTCCTGTTCCTTGGGCGCCGTCACGTTGACGGTGCCCAGCGTGGGCGCGGACTCGGGCGAGGACTGCGCGCGGGCCGTGGCGGTGGCCGAGAGGATGAGGGTGGTGACGGCGGTGGCCAGCAGCGTGCGCTGTGCGCCGCGGGCGGCCAGGGGCGGGCGGGTTCGGGTGTTGGGCATGGTTTCAGGGCGCTGCTTGCGCCCTGCACCACGCTGGCGTCAACAGCCACTCCGTTGGGGTGTCGAATCGGAAGTGGCTGGCTGAGCGGGCGCGGCGCGCCCCTTGGCTGGCTACGGACTTGCCTTTGCAGGCAAGCACCGGATTGTATGAGAATTATTCTCATTCATACAAATCCCTTACTCGCACTGGCAACCATTCGGACGGGGTTGCCTCGGTCATACAGATGGGCGACTGTGAGGGCCTTCCCGGGGGCGCCGCTGAACGGTCCGATGCTCTAATTTCTTCATGTTGAAGAAAGCGTGGTTCCGTTTCGGCCTCAGTCGCGCGCTGGGCGACCTGGGCATTCCCTCGAATACGGTGCCGTCGCAACTGCGCCAGGCGGTCATCGACCTGGGCCTGAGCGAAGGCTTCAACCCGCGCGAAGCCGCGCTCATCATCTACTTCCGCACCCCGGCCATGCGCCTGCTCGAGGTGCAGAAGGCGCAGGCCACCATCGCCGACTGGCAGATCAGCCAGGCGGTGCGTCAGGGTTACTTCGGCCGCGCGGTGCGCCAGGAATTCGCGCTGCCCGAGGGCTCGGGCGTGCGCGAAAGCCTGTTCCAGGATTCCTGAGCGCCGTCCCGCGTCAATGACCCAGGGCGGGCTGCGGTGTGGCCGAGGCCGGCAGGCCGAACACGCGGTCGAAGCCCAGGTTGAACACGTAGGTGTAGACCAGGAAGAACACGATCAGCCCCAGGTCCAGCACGAAGGCCTGCCACAGCGACACGCCCAGCCACCAGGCGAACAGCGGCACCAGCATCACCACCAGGCCGGCCTCGAAACCCAGGGCGTGCGCCACGCGCCGCGCCACGCCGCGGCCCTTGACGGCCTGGCGGGCCTCCCAGCGCTCGAACAGGGTGTTGTAGACGAGGTTCCAGACCACCGCGATGGCCGAGGCGGCGACGGCGGCGACGCTGGCGTGGCCCAGGCCGCTGTCGGACAGCAGGGCCAGCCCCGCGCTGGAGGCGGCGATGGCGAACAGCTCGTAGAGGGAGACGTAGACGATTTTTCGTTGGATGCCTTGCATGGCCGAGCCCCTTGAATGCGGCCCCCGCGGCGGACGGGCGGGGGCGATGGCGGGACTTTATGCGGGGTTTTCTGATGGTAAAAGTCAGATAATTTCAGAAAAACTGAAAGATCGAGGCGCCATGGCCTTCACCAGCGACAACCTGCGCACCTTCCTCGCGGTGCTCGACACGGGGTCTTTTTCGGCCGCCGCGCGCCAGCTCGGGCGTGTGCCGTCGGCGGTGAGCATGGCCATCGCGCAACTGGAGGCCGAGCTGGACCTGGTGCTGTTCGACCGCAGCGCGCGCGAGCCCCGGCCCACCGACGTGGCGCGCGCGCTGGAGCCGCAGGCGCGGCAGATCGCCGGCCAGTTGCGCCGCCTGGGCGCGCACGCCCAGGCCCTGCACCAGGGGCTGGAGCGCCAGCTCACCATCGCCATCGCGCCCGAGCTGCTGTCGGCGCCCTGGAGCCGCTCGCTGGCGGTGCTGGCCGAGGAATTCCCGGCGTTGCTGGTGGAGGTGCTGTCGGCGCCGCAGGCCGACGCCTTGCGCATGCTGCACGCGGGCGAGGCGCAACTGGCCCTGGTGTTCGAGCGCCCGGGCAGCGACGAGCGCGAGGGCTTCCAGGAGCTGGGCACCGAGCTGTTCGTGGCGGTGATCGCGGCCGACCACCCCGAGGCGCGTGCGCGCCAGGGCGCGCTGCAGCTCAACGACCTGATCGAGATCCGCCAGATCGCCGTCGCCAGCCGCGACCCGCGCGGGCGCGACCCGCGCATGCTGCTCTCGCGCCACCTCTGGCGCACCGACAGCCACCTGGCCACGCTGAGCCTGGTGCAGGCCGGTCTGGGCTGGGCCTACCTGCCGCGCCGGCTGATCGAGCCACTGGTGGCGGCCGGCGAGCTCACCGAAATCCGCTTCGGCAACATCAGCAACCAGTTGCGCCTGTGGGTGGACGTGGTGTGGAACGCGGAGCGGCCGCTGGGGCGGGGAGCGCAGCGCTTCATCGCGCTGATGCAGGCGCTCACGGCGGAGGGCCCCGGCCCGGGCTGAGACGGGGCGGCCCGGCGGCGCATCGCTCAAGAACGGCGGGCGCCGTCCGATACGAAGGGCAATCGATTCAACCGCCAGGAGTCCCCGTGGACGTTTCCCCCGCCGCCATGGTCCAGGCCGTCGTGGCCAACCAGCAGGCCGACGTGGCCCAGAAGGTGCAGCTCGCCATGCTGCGCAAGTCCATGGACATGGAAGGCAGCGCCGCGCTGGCGCTGCTGCAGGGCGTCACCGGTGCACTGCCGCTGGCCAACTCGGGCAGCCTGGGTACGCAGGTGAACGTGCTGGCCTGAACCCTCAGGCCTTCGCCACACGCCGCTCGCCGAGCCCGCCCGCCACCTCGGCCACCGTGTCGCGCAGCCAGGCGTGTCCGACGTCGTGGTCGTGGCGGCTGTGCCAGACGGCGCGCGTGGTGGCCTGGCTGGCCGGGTAGGGCGGCTGGCGCATCACCAGCCCGGCGTCGCCGCGCGTGAGGGCGCGCGCCAGCGAGGCCGGCACGATGGACAGCATGTCGCTGTCGCGCAGCAGCGCCGGGATGGCGAGCGAGTGCGGTACGGTCACCCGCACGCGCGGCTGCACGCCCTGCGCGTCCAGCGCCTCGCGCAGCGCGCCACGGTCGAACATCTCCGACTGGCGCGCCAGCCCGCGCTCCAGGATGAAACCGTCCACCGCGCCTTCCTCCTGCCCGCCCACCGAGATCGTGACCAGCGGGTGACGCGAGAATGCCGCCAGCGTGAGCTTGCCGCGCGCCGCCGGGTGGTCCTTGCGCATGAGGATCGCCTCGCCCTGCGACATCAGCGTGCGCGCGCTCATGCGCGGCGGCACCTGCGAGAAGATGCCGATCGCCAGGTCGATGCGCCCGAGGTCGATCTGCTCGGCCAGGTCCAGCCGCGTGGACGGGCGGATCACGAGATCGACGCCGGGCGCGGCGCGCTGCAGCTTGCGCGACAGCGGTGCCACCAGCACGGCGGTGACGTGGTCGTTGGCCGCGATCACGAACCGGCGCTGCGATGCTCGCGGCGTGAACGGCCCCACATCCAGCGTGGCCTCGATGCGGCGCAGCGCGTCGCGCAGCGCGGGCGCCATGCGCAGCGCGCCACCGGTGGGCTGCATGCCGCGCCCGGTGCGCACGAAGAGCTCGTCACCCACCACCTCGCGCAGCCGCGCCAGCGCGTGGCTCACGGCCGACTGGCTCAGGTGCAGGCGCCGGCCCGCGAGCACCAGGTTGCGCTCCTCGAAGACCGCGTCGAAGACCTTGAGCAGATTGAGGTCCACCTTGCCGATGCTCATGCGTGTTCGCTCCGATATGAATGCCGTGCAACGAACCATTGCACAGAGAGCAGTTCCCTGCAACCCGCGATCGTCGCAGCATTCGGGTCAACGGACATCGGTCGCCGTTGAAAGCAGAGGACCCCATGAACACACTCTCCCGTCGCGCGTTCGCACAACTGCTGGCGGCCCTGCCCGCTGCCGGCGCCTCCTGGCCCTTGCTGGCCAACACCCCGGGCAAGATGCTCGTGGGCTACCCCGCCGGTGGCACGCTGGACACCACCGCGCGCCACCTCGCCGACGCGTGGCGGCGCGATGGCCGCACGTACATCGTCGACAACCGCGCCGGCGCAGCCGGGCGCATCGCCAACAGCCAGCTCAAGCGCGAAACCGCCGACGGCAACACCCTGCTGTGCACGCACACCTCGGCGCTCACCATCTACCCGCACGTCTACACCAAGCTCCAGTACGACGCCGATGCCGACTTCGTGCCGGTGTCTTCCGTGGTCACGGCGGGCTGCGCCTTCGCGGTCAGCGGCAACGTGCCCGCCAGCGTGAAGACCTTGCCGGAGTACGTGGCCTGGGTGCGCCAGACGCCCAACGCGGCCCTCTACGCCTCGCCCGCCGCGGGTTCGGTGGCGCACTTCCTGGGCTACCAGCTGTCAGAAGCCGCTGGCCTAAAACTGGAGCACATCGCCTACCGCGGGTCGGCCCCGGCCATGCAGGACCTGCTGGGTGGGCAGATCCCCGCGTACTTCGGTTTCGTGGCCGACTTCCTGCCCTACCTGCAGCAGGGCAAGGTCCGCATCCTGGGCGTGACGAGCGAGCAGCGCTCGCGCTTTCTGCCCAACGTGCCGACCTTCGGTGAGCAAGGTTTCGGCCAGATCCGCGGCGCGGAAACCTACGGCGTCTTTGCGCCACCCGGCACGCCGGCCGACACCGTCAACGCCCTGCACGCCGCCATCGAGAAGGCCAGTCGCGACGCCGCGCTGCGCGCCGGCTACGAGAAGGTGGGCCTGGAGGTGCGCACGCGCACGCCGAAGGAGTTCGCGGCCATGATCCGCCAGGAACGCGAGACCTGGGCGCCGGTGGTGCGCGCCTCGGGTTTCCGCATGGAGGAGTGAGATGAACCCCGACACCGACATCCGCGAACGCGAGGAACTCATCGAGTGCTGCCTGCCTTTTCTGGCCGAGGTGAAGGACATGACGGCGGGCACCGAGGTCGAGCGCTGGCTCAACGCGCAACGCGGCCCGGGCAGCGCGCTCTACGACACGCTCGCAAAACTGATCAAGCGGGGCGTGGCGGATGGCTGGGCGGCCAACGTCGAGATCGACGGGCCCATCTACCGCCGCAGTCGCCTGCTCGAACCCTCGGCGCGCACGCACCACTTCAGCATCACCGCCGTCTACATGGACAGCCGGGGCAACACGCAAGGTAACCCCGAAGGCAGCTACCGCGGGCAGTACCACGCGCACCCCTATGGCGAGTTCAACATGGTGATCCCCGTGACGCCGGGCGCCGCGCTGGCGGGCCCCAACGGCTGGTGCGAAGCGGGCTGGACCGCGCCGCCGCCCGGCAGCCACCACTACCCCGAGGCCAAGGACGGCGCGGTGATCGCGCTGTTCTTCCTGCCGGCCGGGCGCATCGCGTACCACCCGGCGCCGGAAGGGGATATGCGATGAGCTTTTCCATCGCCGACACCGCCGCCTGTCTCGACGGCCTGCTGCGCTCGCGCGGCTCGGTGCGCGCCTTCCGCGACGAGCCCGTGCCGCGCGAGACGGTGCTGGAGATCCTGCGCGTGGCCGGTCGTGCGCCGAGCAACTCGAACACGCAGCCCTGGCAGGTCTACGCGCTCGCGGGCGAGGCGATCCAGCGCCTGGAGGCCGCGATCACCGCGGTGTTCGACAGCGGCCAACTGCCGCCCCCGCACCACTTCCCGGTGCCTTTGCCAGACGAATACGGCGCGCGCCAGGCGGACTTCGCCGCGCGCTACTACCAGGCCCTGGGCATCGATCGCACCGACGCCGCGGCGCGCGCCCGCCAGACGCGGCGCAACTTCGGCTTCTTCGGCGCGCCGGTGGGCCTCATCTTCGCCATCGACGCTTGCCTGAAGCCGCACAGCTGGCTGGACCTGGGCCTGTACCTGCAGAGCGTGATGCTGGCCGCCCGCTCGCGCGGATTGGACACCTGCCCGCAGGTGAGCTTCGCGCCGTACCACGCGGTCATCGCGCCCGTGCTGGGTATGCCCGACGGGCAGGTGACGGTGTGCGGCCTGTCGCTGGGCTACCGCGACGAGCGCGCGGCGGTGAATGGGTTCGAGACACCGCGCCGGGACGTGAACGGGTTCGTGCGCACGATGGGTTTTTGAGGAAAGCCCCATTTCGTGGCTTTAAAGCCCCATAATGGGGCCATGTCCGCCGCCGACTTCCTCTTCACCCCCGCCATGCAGCGGGTGCTGGCCGCCACGCTCTCGCACCCCGAGCAGGCCTACACCATGCAGGAACTGCTGACGATGGCGGCATCCGGCCGGGGCAATACGCAGCGACAGATCGAGAAGTTGCTGGCCAGTGGGGTGCTGAAGGAAGAGCCTCGGCGCGGCCGTGTGAGAAGCATCAGAGCCAACACCGGGTTCTTTCTCTATCCTGAGTTGAGCAGCATCGCGCGCAAGTCGTTCGCACTCACGGAGCCGCTGGAGCGGGCGCTTCGCCCTTTCGCATCGGGCATCCATGAGGCCTTCGTCTTCGGCTCGGTGGCGAAGGGAACTGATACCGAACACAGCGATGTCGATCTGATCGTCGTCGGTACCGCGCCGCTGCTGGATGTGAGCGAGGCCATGCACCGGGTGGAAGGGGAACTCGGGCGCACGGTGCACCTTGGCCTCTATGAACCAAGCGAATGGCAGGCGCTGCTGGCCAACGATCCCGTCGTTGCTCAAATCGCGCAGGGGCCGCGACTGAACCTGGACGTGCATGGCGAGACCGACTGAATACGAGAACCTGATCAAGACCAGGGCCTTCGAGGCCGTGCAACCCACACCCGGCGCGGTGGCCGGTTACCTGAAGAACGCAAGCGACTACCTGGATGTCGCGAAAAGCCTGAATCCGGACAAGACGCTTCAAGTCTTCACCATGGCCTACGAGGGCTACTACGCCATCGTTCAGGCCATGCTCGAATTCCACGAGGTGCGCACGAAGGACTCGGGGCGTAACCTCGCCATCCTTCGGGTCTCTCAGGATCTGAAGCTTGGCCCGGGCGAGGTGGCGTTGGTGAGCAAGGCACACGAGCGGCGCAACAGCACCTCGTACACCTCGCCCTTTCCTCCCGTCTCGAGGGCCGAAGCAGCGACGATCGTCGCGATCCTCGACAAGTACTTGCCGCAGGCCTGTGCCTTCACAGGGCAAGCGCTACCGGGTTAGGCGTCGGCCCATCCCCCGCCCAGCGCCCGGATCAGCCGCACCGTTGCCTGCTGCTGCGCCGCTTCCACCCGCTGCGCCTGCCGGCGGTTGAGCAGCTCGTTGCGGCGCGCGTCCAGCAACTCGAGCTGGCTCACCAGCCCGTTGCGGTAGCGCGTTTCCGAGATGGCGCTGGCGCGTTGCGCGGCACTCACCGCGCGGCCTTGCGCCAGCGATTGCTCGTGCAGCAGGCGCAGGGAAGACAACTGGTCTTCCACCTCGCGCAGGGCGTTGAGCACCTGGCCGCGGTACTGCGCCGACACCGCGTCGAACTCGGCCCGTGCGTTCTGCACGCCGGCCTCGCGCCGGCCGCCGTCGAACAGCGGGAGCGAAAGCAGCGCGCCCACGCCCCAGGAGCGCGCGGACCACTGGAACAGCTCACCCAACTCCGGCGAGGCAAAGCCCGCCGCGCCGGTGAGCGACACGCGCGGGAACCAGGCGGCCTGGGCCACGCCCACGCGCGCCTGCGCGGCCAGCAGCGAGGCCTGCGCGGCGGCCACGTCGGGCCGGCGCGCGAGCACGGTGGCCGGCACGCCGGGCGGGATCACGGGCAGGGCGCGCGCCGTGGCGGTGGGGGCCAGCGAGAAGCCCGAGGCGGGCTCGCCCAGCAACACGGCCAGCGCGTGTTCCAGCTCGGCGCGCACGCGGTCCAGTGCGATCACCTCGGCCTCGGTCGCGGCCTGTTCGGTCTGGATGCGGATGACGTCGAGCTCGGCCACGTCACCGGCCTCGAACCGGCGCTGCGTGAGGCGCAGGGTGTCGGCGTAGGCGGTGGCGGTGTCCTGCACCAGCGCGCGCTCGGTGTCGGTGGCGCGCAGGGCCAGGTAGGTCTGCGCCACCTCGGCCTGCACCAGCAGGCGCGTGCTCTGCAGCAGGGCCTCGCGCGATTGCGCGTCGAGCGAGGCGGCGTCCTGCGCGCGCGAGAGGCGGCCGAACAGGTCCACTTCATAGGAAAGGTTCAGGCCGGCCTGCAGCAGCGTGGCGGGCGTGGGGCCGTTCGCGGTGTCGGCGCCCGCGCCGCGGTTGGCCGAAGCGCCCGCGCCGATCTGCGGCGCGCGGTCGGCCTGCGCGCCGCGCAGCAGGGCGCGCGCCTGCGCCAGCCGTGCGGCGGACTGCTGGATGTCGGTGTTGCCGGCGCCCGCGCGCTCGATGAGTTCGTCGAGCACCGGGTCGTTGAAGGCCTTCCACCAGGTGCCGCGGCTCTGCGCTTCGGCGGGTTGGGCGATGGTCCAGCGCTCGTTCTGGCGCAGCTCCTTGAACTGCGGCGGCGTGTCCACGGCCTTGGGCAGGGGCGGCAGCGCGGTGGCGCAGCCGGCCAGCACCAGCGCGGCGGCCAGCGGCAGGAGGCGGTTGAGTGTTTTCATGGTCGATTCCTTCAATGCGTCAGCGGGGCGGCGGGCAGGGGGCGCACGTCGGCGCCGCCGCTGGCGAAGCCCTCGAAGTGGGGCGTCTCGCCGTGCTGACGCAGGGGGCGGTTGCCCGTCAGTTGTCGCAGCAGCACGTAGAACACCGGCGTGAGGAAGAGGCCGAAGGCGGTCACGCCGATCATTCCGGCGAACACCGCCACGCCCATGGCCGAGCGCATCTCGGCGCCCGCGCCGGTGGCCAGCACCAGGGGCAGCACGCCCATCACGAAGGCCAGCGAGGTCATCAGGATGGGGCGCAGGCGCAGGCGGCTGGCTTCGATGGCGGCCTGGATCGGCGTGCGGCCCGCGAACTCCAGTTCGCGCGCGAACTCCACGATCAGGATCGCGTTCTTCGCCGACAAGCCCACCAGCACGATCAGCCCGATCTGCGTGAACACGTTGTTGTCGCCGCCGTCGAGCCACACCCCTGTCATGGCCGCGAGCAGGCCCATGGGCACGATGAGGATGATGGACAGCGGCAGCGTGAGGCTCTCGTACTGCGCGGCCAGCACCAGGAACACCAGCAGGATGGCCAGCGGGAACACCCAGAGCGCGGAATTGCCCGCGAGGATTTCCTGGTAGGTGAGTTCGGTCCACTCGTAGCCGATGCCCGCGGGCAGCGTCTCCGCGGCGATGCGTTCGATCGCGTCCTGCGCCTGGCCCGAGGAGAAGCCCGGCGCCGGGCCGCCGTTGATGTCGGCCGTGAGGTAGCCGTTGTAGCGCATGGCGCGCTCGGGGCCGAAGGTGGAATCGACCTTCATCAGCGCCGACAGCGGGATCATCTCGCCACTGGCGGAGCGCACCTTGAGCAGGCCGATGTCCTCGGCGCGGGCGCGGTAGGGCGCGTCGGCCTGGGCGCGCACGCTGTAGGTGCGGCCGAAGCGGTTGAAGTCGTTCACGTACAGGCTGCCGAGGTAGATCTGCATGGTGTCGAAGATCTCCGTCACGGGCACGCCGAGCTGGCGCGCCTTGGTGCGGTCGATGTCGGCGTAGAGCTGCGGCACGTTGACCTGCCAGCTCGTGAACATGCCGGCCAGCTCGGGCGTCTGGTAGGCCTTGGCCATGAAGGCCTTGACCGCCGCGTCCATCGCCTCGTAACCCAGCGAGGCCTTGTCCTCCAGTTGCAGCTTGAAGCCGCCCGTGGTGCCCAGACCGGCCACCGGCGGCGGCGGGAACATCACCACGAAGGCGTCCTGGATCTCGCCGTAGGCCTGGTTCAACTGGCCCGCCACGGCGGCGCCACTCTGGTCGGCGTTGCGGCGCTCGGCGAAGGGCTTGAGCGTGGCGAAGACGATGCCGGCGTTGGAGCTGTTGGTGAAGCCGTTGATGGACAGGCCCGGGAAGGCGATGGCATCTTCCACGTTGGGGTTCTGCTTGGTGATCTCGCCCATGCGCTGGATCACCTCGTCGGTGCGGTCCAGCGTGGCGCCGTCGGGCAACTGCGCGAAGCCGATCAGGTACTGCTTGTCCTGTGCGGGCACGAAGCCGCTGGGCACGGCCTTGAACAGGCCGACCGTGAGCGCCGCGAGCGCGAGGTACATCGCCATCATCAGCGCCTTGCGGCCGACCACGCGGCGCACGCCGCCGCTGTAGGCCTCGGAGCCCCGGTGGAACACGCGGTTGAAGGCGCGGAAGAAGCCGCCGAACACGCGGTCCATGCCGCGCGTGAGCGCGTCTTTCGGCTCGTGGTGTCCCTTGAGCAGCAGGGCCGCCAGCGCGGGCGAGAGCGTGAGCGAGTTGATCGCCGAGATCACCGTGCTGATGGCGATGGTCACCGCGAACTGCTTGTAGAACTGGCCCGTGAGGCCGCTGATGAAGGCCAGCGGAACGAACACGGCCACCAGCACCAGGGCAATGGCGATGATGGGGCCCGAGACCTCGCGCATGGCGCGGTAGGTGGCTTCTCGCGGCGAGAGACCCGCCTCGATGTTGCGCTCCACGTTCTCCACCACGACGATGGCGTCGTCCACCACGATGCCGATGGCCAGCACCAGGCCGAACAGCGACAGCGCGTTGATGGAGAAGCCCAGCAGGTGCAGCACCGCGAAGGTGCCCACCACCGACACCGGCACCGCCAGCAGCGGAATGATGGAGGCGCGCCAGGTCTGCAGGAACAGGATCACCACCAGCACCACGAGCGCGATGGCTTCCAGCAGCGTGGTGATCACCGAGTCGATGGAGGCGCGCACGAACTGCGTGGGGTCGTAGGCGATGCGGTACTCCACGCCTTCGGGCATGTGCTGCTGCAGCTCGGCCATGGTGGCGCGCACCTGGGCCGAGATCTCCAGTGCATTGGAGCCCGGGGCCTGGAACACGCCCATGCCCACGGCGGGCTGGTTGTTCAGCAGCGAGCGCAGCGAGTAGTCGGCCGCACCCATCTCCAGGCGGGCCACATCGCGCAGGCGCGTCACGGCGCCGTCGGCGCTGCTCTTGATGATGATGTCGCCGAACTCTTCCTCTGTCTGCAGGCGGCCCTGCGCGTTGACGGAGAGCTGCAGGTCGACGCCGGGCAGCCCGGGCGAGGCGCCCACCACTCCGGCGGCCGCCTGCACGTTCTGGCCGCGGATGGCGGCCACCACATCACCGGCGGAGAGGCCGCGCTGCGCGACCTTCTGCGGGTCCAGCCAGACGCGCATGGCGTAGTCGCCGCCGCCGAAGATCTGCACCTGGCCCACGCCTTCGATGCGCGCCAGGCGGTCCTTCACGTTCAGCACCGCGTAGTTGCGCAGGTAGTTGATGTCGTAGCGGTCGTTGGGCGACACCAGGTGCACGACCATGGTGATGTCGGGCGAGCTCTTGACGGTCGTCACACCCAGGCGGCGCACCTCTTCGGGCAGGCGCGGCTCGGCCTGCGAGACGCGGTTCTGCACGAGTTGCTGGGCCTTGTCCGGGTCGGTGCCCAGCTTGAAGGTGACGGTGAGCGTCATCACGCCGTCGGTGGTGGCCTGGCTGCCCATGTAGAGCATGCCTTCCACGCCGTTGATGGATTCCTCCAGCGGCGTGGCCACCGTTTCGGCGATGACCTTGGGGTTGGCCCCCGGGTACTGGGCGCGCACCACCACGGAAGGCGGCACCACCTCGGGGTACTCGGAGATGGGCAGGCCGCGCAGGGCGACCAGGCCGGCGATCAGGATCAGCAGCGAGAGCACGCCCGCGAAGATCGGCCGGTCGATGAAGAATTTGGAGAGGTTCATGTTGTTCTCTTCACTCGGGGCGCATCACGGCTTGTTGGCCGCGAGCGTCTGTGCGTCGCTGGTGGCGCGCGCGGTTTTCATGTCCACGGGCTGCGGCTGCACCACCGCACCGGGGCGCACACGCTGCAGGCCGTTGACGACGATGCGCTCGCCCGGGTTCAGGCCGCTGCGCACGCTGCGCAGGCCGTCCACCGGGGCGCCCAGCGTCACCTCGCGGTACTCGGCCGTGTTGTTCTCGCCCACCACCAGCACGAACTTCTTGTCCTGGTCGGTGCCGATGGCGCGCTCGCTCACCAGGAGCTGGCGCTCATGCTTCGGCTGTGCCATGCGGATGCGCGCGAACTGGCCGGGCATCAGGCTGCCGTCCTTGTTGTCGAAGACGGCGCGCACGCGCACGGTGCCGCTGCGCGCGTCGACCTGGTTGTCGATGAGCTGCAGGCGCCCGGTAAAAGGCGTGTCATTGCTGCCGGCCGTGCCCATCTGCACGGCGATGCGCTCGATGGCCTGGCGTGCGCTGGTGCCGCCCTGGCTCAGCCCCTCGAGCGCGCGCGCCACGGTTTGTTCGTCGGCGTCGAAGCTGGCGTAGATGGGACTCACCGACACCAGCGTGGTGAGCACCGGCGCGCCCGGGCCGGCGGCGACCAGGTTGCCCACCGTCACGTCCACCTTGCCGATGCGGCCCGCCACCGGCGCGCGCACCTGCGTGTAGCCCAGGCTCAGGCGCGCGGTCTGCACCTGCGCCTGCGCGGCCAGCAGGTTGGCCTCGGCCTCGCGCAGCGCGTTCTGGCGGTCGTCCAGCTCGCGCTGGGCGATGGCCTTGTCTTCCCACAGGCGCTGCGAGCGCGCGAATTCGCCCTTGGCGTGGCTCAGGCGGGCCTGCGCGGCGCTGGCCTGGGCCTCGGCGCGCGCCACCTCGGCGGCGTAGGGCGCGGGGTCGATGGTGACGAGCAGGTCGCCCTTCTTCACCAGCGCGCCTTCGCGGAAGTGCGTGGCCAGCACGGCACCGGCCACGCGCGAGCGGATGTCCACGCGCTCCACCGCTTCCAGGCGGCCGGAGAACTCGTCCCAGGTGGTCGCGTCGCTTTCAGCGACGGTGGCGACCGATACCGGCATGGGCGGCGGCGCCGCTGCGTCGGTGGGCGCGCTGGCCTGGGCGGTCATCGCCTGCTGGGCGATCACGAACACGGCGGCGGAAATGGCGGCCAGCACGGCGGTGGGCACCAGGATGCGGCCGAGGGCGGTGGGCTTGGCGGACGGGCGGGACATGGTCTGATCCTTTTTGAGGGTGAGCAAAGCCATCCCCGGCGGGTGGCCGGGGATGACATCGGGAGAAAAGGGGAAAGGGGAGCGGCTCGTCCGTCAGGACGGTGGCGGCGGCGTCGCGGCCTGGAAGAAGGCGCGCAGGCGTTCCCGCGCCTCGTTGGCACAGGGACATTCGCCGGTCAGCGGCTCGGCCAGCGACTCGGGCCAGCCCGTGTCGGCGCCCAGCACGTGGGCCTGCACCTGGATGCCGGCGCCGCGCAGGCGCTCGGCATAGGCCAGGGCCTCGTCGCGCATGGGGTCGTCGGCGCCGGTGAGCACCAGCGCAGGCGGCAGGCCCGCCAGGCGCTGGGCCAGGCCCGGCACGGCGTAGGGGTGTTCGGCGTCCATGGGACCGCGCAGGTACTGCTTCCAGCCGTCGGCGTACTTGCACTCCACGCAGTCGCCCAGGCTCTGGCGCAGCGAGGCGGTGGCGTTGCACGGGTCCAGCATGGGCGCGACCATGATCTGGCCGGCCAGCGGCGGGTGGGCGCGGTCGCGCACCATCAGCGCCATGGCGGCCGCGAGGTTGCCGCCGGCTTCCTCACCCGCCACGAACAGCGGCGCGTCCTTGCCGGCCAGTTTCGACCGCTGCTTGTACAGCCACTCCAGCGCGGCGTAGCCGGCTTCCAGGGCTTCGGGGAAACGGTGCTCCGGTGCCAGGGGGTAAGCCAGCGAAGCCACCACCGCGCCGGAGCCGGCCAGCAGCTCGGCCAGGCAGGCGCCGCTGTCCAGGTCGCCCGAGACGAAGGCGCCGCCATGGAAGTGCAGCACCAGCGGCAGCGCACCGCCGCGCGGCTTGCGGCCCAGCACCCGCAGCGTGAGCGCGGCCTGGCCCGGCACCGACAGCGTCTGCACCGGCAGGGGGAAGGTGGCAGTTGAATCCATGTCGGCGACTATAGGCACATCGATCGTGCGGAAAAAGCGGTCTGCACACACCGCTCTGTTTCCGGCGCGTGAACAATCGCGCCGCAACAATCGCTGCACACGACAAGACAGGAGTTGAGGGAATGGACCAGTTGCAATCGATACGCGTGTTCGCCCGCGTGGTGGAGGCGGGCACCTTCACCAAGGCGGCCGAATCGCTGGATCTGCCCAAGGGCACGGTGACCAAGCTGGTGCAGCACCTCGAATCGCGCCTGAAGGTCAAGCTGCTCAACCGCACCACGCGGCGCGTGACGGTCACGCCCGACGGCGCCGCCTATTACGAGCGAACCGCGCGCCTGCTCAACGACCTGGACGACGTCGAGGCCAGCATGACCAACGCCCAGGCCAAGCCCAGCGGGCGGCTGCGCGTGGACGTGGGCACCTCGGTGGCGCAGTACATCATCATTCCCGCGCTGGCGGACTTCTACCGCCGCTACCCCGACATCCAGCTCGACCTCGGCGTCACCGACCGCCCGGTGGACCTGATCACCGACAACGTGGACTGCGTGATCCGCGGCGGCGAGTTGCAGGAGCAGTCGCTGGTGGCGCGGCGCATCGCCAACCTGCCGCTGGTGACGGTGGCCTCACCGGCCTACCTGAAGGCGCACGGCACGCCCACGCACCCCGAGCAGCTGGAGACCGAGCACACGATGATCAATTACTTCTCCACGCGCACGGGGCGCATGTACCCGAACGAATTCCACAAGGACGGGCAGAAGCTGGAGATCTCGGGCCGCTACAAGCTCTCGGTGAACGAGAGCAACGCCATGACGGCCGCGCTGCTGGCCGGCCTGGGCGTGGCGCAAACGGGCAGCTTCGTGGCCATGCCGCTGATCGAGCGCGGCGAGCTGGTGCAGGTGCTGCCCGAGTGGGGCTGCGAGACGATCCCGGTCTACGTGGTGTACCCGCCCAACCGGCACCTGAGCGCCAAGGTGCGGGCGTTTGTGGAGTGGGCGGCGGAGCTGTTCGCGAAGCAGCCGCACATGGGGCGGTGAGCACGACGGAGATCTGCCATGCTCCATGCACCTGCCTTGCACAACCGGGGAGCCACACAGTGAGCCCAGCCGAACTCGAGCGCTACCTTCATGGACACATCCCCCTGTCTGCGGCCATGCAGGTTCGGGTGGAAGCGGCCAGCACGGACCATGTTGTCCTGGGCGCGCCCTTGGCCCCGAACATCAACCACAGGGAAACGGTGTTCGGTGGCAGCGCCTCGGCGCTGGCCATCCTGTCGGCCTGGTCGCTGCTGCACCTCAAGCTGACCTCCGCCGGCCATGCGACGCGCCTGGTCATCCAGCGCAACACCATGCACTACGAACAGGCCATCAGCGGCGACTTCACGGCGCGCGCCGAGTCGCCATCCGCCGAGCAGTGGGACCTGTTCACCCGAACGCTGGTGCGAAGGGGCCGCGCCAGGATCACCATCGCCTCCACCCTGCGCTTCGAAGGCCGGGCCGTGGGGCACTTCGAGGGGGAGTTCGTCGCACTGGGCGCGCAGGGCGCCTGAGCGGGCCCTTTGCCAGCAACGCGTCGCTCACACCGCGCTGCGGTGCCGCTCGATGCAGGTCCTCAGCACCTCGTCGTGCTCCCGCTGCCACCAGTTGCCGGTCGAGAAAATCTCGACCTCGCTGAACCCCGCGAAGCCCTGGGCTTCCACCCAGCCGCGGATGCGCGGGATGTCGATCACGCCGTCGCCCATCATCCCGCGGTCGTTGAGCAGGTCGGTGGTGGGCGTGAGCCAGTCGCAGACGTGGAAGGCCAGCAGGCGCTCGCGGCCGGCGCGTTCGATTTGCGCCTGCAGTTTCGGGTCCCACCACACGTGGTACACGTCCACCGCCACGCCCAGCGCGCCGCTCTTCGACGGGTCGAGCGCGTCGCACACGTCCAGCGCCTGTTCCATGGTGTTGATGCAGGCGCGGTCGGCCGCGTACATGGGGTGCAGGGGCTCGATGGCGAGCGGCATGCCGCTCTTTTTCGCGTACTCGAGCAGTTCGGCGATGCCCTCGCTCACCTGTTGCCGCGAGCGCGCGATGTCCTTGTGCGCGGCCTTGCCCGCCAGCGCGCCGGGCAGCGCGCCCACCACCAGGACCAGGCAGGGCGCGCCGAGTTCGCAGGCCTCGTCCACGGCGCGGCGGTTGTCGTCGCGCGCGGCGGCCAGACCGGCGGCGTCCACCGCCGGGAACATGCCGCCCCGGCAATAGCCCGAGAGCTTCAGGCCCAGGGCCTTCACCTGCGCGGAGATGGTCTTCAGGCCGGCGGCGGCGACCTGGTCGCGCCAGGGCGAGATGGCGGGGATGCCGTGGCGCGCCACGGCGTCCAGGATCTGCGGCAGCGGCAGGTCCTGGCCCCGGCTCTTGCGCACCGTGGCGGTGTTGATGGACAGCCAGCGGTGGTCGGATGAGAAGTCGCGCATGGGAAGGCCGGGGTGGTGATGGAGAGGGCTTCGACAGGCTCAGCCCGAACGGTCAGTGGTCGATGCCGTGCAGGGCCAGCAGCGTCTTCATGCGGCGCACCGCCAGCTCGGGTTGCTCGAGCAGGTTGGCCGCGTCGGCCAGGCGGAACAATTCGGCCAGGTGCGGCAGCGAGCGCGTGCTCTGCTGGCCGCCCACCATGGTGAAGTGCTGTTGGTGGCCGTTGAGCCAGGCCATGAAGACCACACCCGTCTTGTAGAAGCGGGTGGGCGCCGCGAAGATGTGGCGCGACAGCGGCACCGTGGGGCCGAGGATGTCGTGGAACCGCGCGGTGTTGCCCTGCGCCAGTTCACCGAGCGCGGCGGCGGCGGCGGGCGCGATGGCGTCGAAGATCCCCAGCAGCGCATCGCTCTGGCCGTGCGTCTTCTCGCTGCCGAAGCCGTCGCCCGCGATGAGTTCGGCGTAGTTGAAGTCGTCGCCGGTGTACATGCGCACCCCCGCCGGCAGGCGCCGGCGCATGGCGATTTCCTTGTCCTTGTCGAGCAGGGAGATCTTGATGCCGTCCACCTGGCTGGCGTGCGCGGCGATGATGCCGAGCGCCGTGTCCATCGCGGCGTCCAGGTCCTTCGTGCCCCAGTAGCCCGCGAGCGCGGGGTCGAACATGTCGCCCAGCCAATGCAGCACCACGGGCTGCTTCGCCTGGCTCAGCACACGGTCGTAGACGCGCTCGTAGTCGGCCGGGCCCTTGGCCACGCGCGCCAGCGCACGGCTGGCCATCACGATCAGCTTGCCGCCAAGTTTCTCGATCGCGGCCATCTGTTCCTCGTAGCCCGCGATCACCTCGTCGACCGTCTTCACGTTCTCCAGCACCAGGTGGTCGGTGCCGCAGCCGCTGGCCACCAGCGCGCCGGGGTGGTCCTTCGCGGCGTCGAGCGAGCGGCGGATGAGCTCCAGCGAGGTCGGCCAGTCCAGGCCCATGCCGCGCTGCGCGGTGTCCATGGCCTCGGCCACGCCCAGACCGAGCGACCACAGGCGTTGCCGGTAGGCGATGGTGCTGTCCCAGTCGATGGCGCATTGCAGCCAGGGGTCGATGGCCGCGAGCGGATCGGCCACCACGTGCGCGGCGGAGTAGGCGATGCGGTTGAACTTGACGCCCGGCGCGGGCTTCACCGGTGCGCTGCCGCGCAGGGTGTAGGCCGCGAGCGCGCCCGAGGCGGTGGGCAGTTGCAGAGAGAGCGCCATGTCACACCTTCAGGGGAGGCACGTCGATCCAGCGGCGCTCGTTCCAGCTCGCCAGGGCTGCCTCCACCAGTTGCACGCCCTTGGCGCCCTCGGGCAGCGTCCACTTGTACGGGGCGTCCTCCACGACGTGGCGGATGAAGTGCTCCCATTGGATCTTGAAGCCGTTGTCGTACACCTGCGTGTCCGGCACGTCCTGCCACTGCTCGCTGAAGTTCATGGTGTTCTTCACGTCCGGGTTCCACACCGGGCGCGGCGTGTTCACGCGGCTCTGCGCCTTGCAGCCGGTCAGCGTGGCGACGGCGGAGCCGTGCGTGCCGTCGACGTGGAAGGTCACCAGGTCGTCGCGGTTCACGCGCGTGGCCCAGCTCATGTTGAGCTGCGCGATGACGGGTTCGCCGTTGTGGCCGGTGAGTTCGGCCGTGGCGTACGCGGCGTCGTCGGCCGTGCACTCGTAGGGCTGGCCGGCTTCGTCCCAGCGCCTGGGAATGTGCGTGGTGCCGATGCACGACACCGATTTCACCTCGCCGAACAGGTTGTCAAGCACGTAGCGCCAGTGGCACATCATGTCCAGGATCATCCCGCCGCCGTCTTCCTTGCGGTAGTTCCAGCTCGGGCGCTGGATGGGCTGCAGGTCGCCCTCGAACACCCAGTAGCCGAACTCCAGGCGCACGCTGAGCATGCGGCCGAAGAAGCCGGCGCGGCGCAGCATGTCGAGCTTGCGCAGGCCGGGCAGGAAGAGCTTGTCCTGCACCGCGCCGTGCTTGAGGCCCTGCTTCTGCGTGGCCTCCTGCGCCAGGCGCGCGATCTCCACCGCTTCGTTGAGGTTGGTGGCGATGGGCTTCTCGCAGTACACGTGCTTGCCCGCGCGGATGGCCTTGGCCAGCAGGGTGGGGCGCATCTGCGTGGTGCCGGCGTCGAAGAACACCGTGTCGGCCGGGTTGGCCAGCGCGGCGTCGAGGTCGGTGCCCCAGCGTGAGATGCCGTGGGCCTTGGCCAGGGCCTCGATCTTCTCGGCGTTGCGGCCGATGAGGATGGGGTCGGGCATGACCCGGTCGCCGTTGCTCAGGGTCACGCCGCCTTGCGAGCGGATGGCGCAGATGGAGCGGATGAGGTGCTGGTTCATGCCCATGCGCCCGGTCACGCCGTGCATGATGAGGCCGAGTGTCTTGACTGCCATGTGAGCGTCCTTGTGCTGTCTGTCGTGCGGGGAAAAGTCAGTTCGTGGCCAGCAGGCCGGCGGCCTTCACCACGGCGGCGTTGCTCTTGATCTCGTCCTTGATGTAGGCGTCGAAGGCCTCGGGCTTGAGCGTCCAGGCGTCGGCGCCGAGCTTGAGGAAGCGCTCCTTCACCTCGGGCGTGGCCAGGGCCTTCACCACCTCGTCGTGCAGGCGGTTCACCACGTCGCGCGGCGTTTTCGCGGGCGCCATCATTCCGATCCAGAAGTTGAATTCGGAGCCGGGCACGCCGGCCTCGGCGGTGGTGGGCACGTCGGGCAAGGCGCTGGCGCGGCGCGGCGAGCCCACGGCCAGGGCGAGCAACTGGCCGTCCCGGATCTGCCCGATCACGGGCGCGATGGGCGAGAAGTAATAGTCCACGCGGCCCGCGAGCACTTCGGTCACGGCGTCGGCCGAGCCCTTGAAGGGGATGTTCACCGCGTCGATCTGCGCGGCCAGCTTGAATTTTTCGGCGTTGAGGTGGGTGGCGCTGCCCTGGCCGGCCGAGGCGAAGTTCATCTTGCCGGGGTTGGCCTTGGCGTGGGCCACGAGCTGCGGCAGGGTCTTGAGGTTCTTGCTCGGCGCGATGACCAGCACGTTGGGCGTGGAGGAGATCGGCGTGACACCGGCGAAATCGTTCACCGTGTCGAAGGGCAGCTTCGCGAAGGTGGAGGGGCTCACCGTGTGCGAAGACGAATGGATCATGATGGTGTAGCCATCGGGCGCGGCCGACGCCACGGCGGCCTGGCCGATGGTGCCGCTGGCGCCGCCGCGGTTGTCCACGATCACCGGCTGGCCCAGGCTCTGGCTCATCTTGTCGGTGATGGCGCGGGCGATGATGTCCGTGGTGCTGCCAGCGCCGAAGGGCACGATGACGCGGATGGCCTTGTTCGGGTAGGCGCCCTGCGCGGCGGCGCTCAGGCTCAGGGCCAGGGTGGACACGGCCAGGGCCGCGGCGCGAATCAATTGCATGTCTTGTCTCCGGGATGGGGTTTTAATTCACTGATCGGTGAATAGATGGGATTATGAAGCTCGGGATGTCGAAGGACAACGGGTGCGACTGCCTCGAATACTAGGGAATACCCTTGGCTGTGTGAGGCGACAATTCAACAGATGGTTAATTTCTGGCGATGCTTTGCAGGCTTCGCCACTGCGGCAGTGCGGCGCTCGCGAAGCCCGGCACGCGCAGGGAGCGCAGGTCCAGCCGGCCCTCGCGCACAGCCAGGTGGGGCCGCCCGGCGTGCACCTCGTAGAAGCCCGCGTGGGCGGTGGCGAAGGCCTGGGCCTCTTCGGCAGGCGCATGGCCGAAGCCGTCCACGTAGTGGTGGCCGTTGCGCTCGATGTGGCGAACGCCCAGGCTGGCCGCCAGCAGCGTGTCCTGCTGCACCGCCAGGCCGGCCTGACAGGTGAGGTCTTCACCCGAGAGCAGCAGGCGCGGGTCCTGCGCGATGCGCCGCGCGTTGCGCAGCGAGCGGTAGATGCCCTTGCAGGCCTTGCTGGAGATGCCCCGGTAGCCCAGTGCCAGGCCTTCGTCCAGCGCGTTGGCGTGGTCGTCGGACTCGTCCAGGATCACCGGCACCTCGATGCCCAGCGGCGCGATGGATTCGCTCAGCGCCACGGCGCGCGCCAGGGGCTGCTCCAGCAGCACGGTGCGGTGCAGCAGATCGGCCAGTTCGCGCGTGCCGCGAAGCGCCCGCCAATAGGCGCCGAGGCTCGCGGCGTCGGCAAAGGTTTCATTGCCGTCGAGCGTGACGCGGTGCGCCGGTGCGTGCGCGCGCAGCACGGCGGCGATGCGCATGAGGCGCTCGACGTCGGCCTCGATGCGTCCGCTGAGCTTGAGCTTGAAGTGGTGCAAGCCGTAGCGGCGAATGGCGGCTTCCAGCGTGGCGGGCAGGCCGTCGCCCGGGTCGGTGCCGGGGTCGTCTTCGCTGAGGCGGTCGGCCAGGCCCACGGTGTGGCGCAGCACCACCTCGTCGGGGTGCGACAGCGCGAGTCCCGCGCTCCACGGGTCGCCCAGCACACCGGCGCGCAGGCCGTCCACCCAGCCCAGGCCCGCCGCGCGCAGGGCCGCGTCGGCCACGGCCTTGTCCAGCAGCGCCGCGCCGAACTGGGCGGCCAGGCGCGGCAGTCCGCGCGACACCGAGACCGCAATGGCGGCCTCGCCACCCGATTGGGAATGCGCGAAGGGCGTGAGCGCGTCGCGTCCGGCCAGCAGGGCCTCGCGCGCGTTGCGCAGCGACTCGCGCAACTGCTCGAAGTTCTGCTCGTGCGTGAGCGCGGGGGATTTGTCGAACCACTTGGGCACCATCAGCTCCGCGCCGGCGCCTTCCACGCGCCGGCCCTCGGCCTCGGCGTGAACGCGCACGAAGGCCTGGGGGCACTGCGTGACCGTGGCCGCGCCGAAGCGGAAGGGCAGACGCAGCGTGACGTGGCGCTCGTACAGCTCGATCTCGTGGAGGCGCAGGTTCACGCTGGTCATGTCAAGGTATTCCAGAGTTCGTGCACGTGCCTCGCGCTGGCCTCGGCGCAGCCCGGGCCGTCGGGCACGTAGTCGAAGGGTTCCACCGCCACCCAGCCGGTGTAGCCCGTGTCCTTCAGCACCTGCAACACGGGGCGCTGGTCGGTGTCGCCCTGGCCGGGCCCGCGGCGGTTGCGGTCGTTCAGTTGCACGTGCGCGATGTGGCCGCTGACGAGAAAGCGGCGCAACACCTCGTGCACGGGCTCCGTCTCGTTTTGCGAGGCGGCGCTCACGTCGAGCATGGTGCGCAGGGCGGGCGAGCCGATGCGATCGACCAGCGCGGCCGCCTCGGCCACGGTGTTGATCACTGGCGTTTCGATGCGGCCCAGGGGCTCGACGCAATAGACGACGCCGGCCGCTTCGGCGTGCGGCGCGAGCTCGGCCATGGCGTCTTCGAAGCGCGCGAGCGCATCGGCCAGGCGCTGCCCCGGGCGGGGCGAGCGCTGGTGCGGCGAACCGTGCACCAGCACGCGCGCGCCACAGGCGGCCGCCAGCGCGATGAGGTGGCGCAGCAGGGCCAGCGTGCGCTGGCGCAGCGCGGCGTCATCGCTCACCAGCGACAGGCCTTCGGGCCTGACCAGCAGCCAGTGCAGGCTGCTGATGGCCAGCCCGTGGTCGTGCGCCGTGTGCCGCCACTGGCGCGCATCGGCGACGCTCAGCGTCGCGGGGTCATCGGCCAGCGTGAACGGCGCGATCTCCAGCGCCGCGTAGCCCATGCGCGCGGCGGCCTCGCACTGCGCGGCCAGGGGCAGCGGGCGCAGCACTTCGTTGCACAGCGAGAGCTTCATGCCGGCGCGCGTGTGGGGCGCGGGCGGTACAGCGCCCACAGCCGCCAGGCGATGGTGGCGACGATCAGCGCGGCCACGGTGCCCGCGATGGGCCGCGTGAAGAAGGGTGTGAGGTCGCCGTCGGACAGGATCAGCGCGCGCCGCAGGTTCTTCTCCAGCAGGTCGCCCAGCACGATGCCCAGCACCAGCGGCGCCATCGGGTAGCCGTAGTGGCGCAGCGCGAAGCCGATGAGGCCGAAGGCCAGCATCACGTAGACGTCGAACAGCCGGCCCGCGATGGCGAAGCTGCCAACCGCGCAGAGCACGAAGATGATGGGCACGATGAGGTGCTGGGGCACGCGCAGCACCTGCACCAGTGCCTTGGTGAGCACCAGGCCGTAGATGAGGATGCCGAGGGTGGCGAACAGCATCATGGCCACCACGTCGTACACGAAAGAAGGGTTCTCCACCATGATCAGCGGGCCCGGCTTGACGCCGTGGATGATCATCGCGGCCATCAGCACCGCGGCGGGCGCCGAGCCCGGGATGGCCAGCGTGAGCACCGGGATCATCGCGCCCGGCACGCAGGCGTTGTCGCCGGTCTCGGCGGCCATCAGGCCTTCCACCGAGCCCTTGCCATACTGTTCCTTCTCCTTGCTGGCGCGTTTGGCCGCGGCATAGGACGACCAGGCCGCCACGTCCTCGCCCACGCCGGGCACCACGCCCACGCCGGTGCCGATGAGGCCCGAGCGCAGGATGGTGCGCCAGTACTGGAACACGTCGCGCAGCTTGGGGATGACGGTGTCGAAGGCGCTGATCTTCACTGGCGCCTGGCGCGCGCGCATGTTGGTGAGCAGTTCGGCAAAGCCGAAGGCGCCCACCAGCGCGGGCACCAACTGGATACCGCCCGCGAGATCGCGCACGCCGAAGGCGAAGCGCTCGAATCCGTACTGCGGTTCCTGCCCGATGGTGGCGACGAACAGGCCTGCGATGCCCGCGATCCAGCCCTTGAGCGGGTCGTCGCCGGTGAGCGTGCCCGCGATGATCACGCCGAACAGCGCGAGCCAGAAGAACTCGTAGGCGCCGAACTTCAGTGCCAGCCCGCCCAGCACCGGCGTGAGCGTGGCCAGGAAGAACATGCCGATGAGCGTGCCCATCACCGAACCCGTGGTGGCGATGCCCATCGCGCGGCCGGCCATGCCCTGGCGCGCGAGCTGGTAGCCGTCCAGGCAGGACGCGGCCGACGCCGGCGTGCCCGGAATGTTGAGCAGGATGGCCGAGCGCGAGCCGCCGTAGATGGAGCCCACGTAGGTGCAGATGAGGATCAGCAGCGCCTGCGAGGGCGGCAGCTTGAGCGTGAGCGTGGTCACCAGCGCGAGCGACATGGTGGCGGTGAGGCCGGGCAGCGCGCCCATCACCACCCCCACCAGCGAAGCGAGCAGCGCCAGGCCGACGGTGGCGGGCGCGGCGAAGTTCGCGATGGAGTGGCCGAAAAGGATCAGTCCGTCGAACATGCGGGAATACGTCAGGGCAAGCGGACCAGGAACACGAACTGGAACACCCAGGTGACCACGGCCGAGGTGATGGCGCCCGCCAGCAGCGCGAGCACCAGGCGGCGCGCACGGCCTTGCCCGGGCGGCGCGTACAGGGCGACGAAGGCGGCCACGAACAGCGCCGTGGCGAGCCAGAACGGCAGGCGGCCGATCAGCACCACCGCATACAGCAGCGTGAGCGCCAGCGTGGCGGCGATGCGGCCATTGAGCAGCGGTGCCGCGGCACCACCGGCGCCGGCGGCTTCGTGGCGCCGCCGCGTCCAGCCGCGCAGCATCAGCGCCAGGCCCAGCAGCACCAGCACACCACCCAGCAAGGCGGGCACGAAGCCCGGCATCGCATAGAGCTGCGCGCCCATGGACTCGAAGCGCTCCATGCGCCAGGAGCCGATCAGGATCAGCAGGCCAAAACCCAGCCAGCCCGCTCCGCCCCGAAGATCGGAGCGGGCGGTGGTTCCTCCCTCGGACATGTCAGGGCCTGGGGCGGATCAGGGCTTGGGAATGCCCACGGTGTCGGGCGACACCTTGGCCTTGCCGGCGGCCTGTTGCGTCCAGGCGTAGGACTGCACGGCGGGGAACACGGCTTTCTGCGCTTCCTCACCCGACATCGGCGCGAACATGGCACCGCGCGACTGCGCGTACTTCTTCAGCGCCTCGTTCTTCACCATCTCGGTGGCCCAGATGCGGTTGAGCGTCTGCGCCACTTCGGGCGGCGCGGCCTTGGGCACGAAGACGCCGAAGTAGTTGATCGGGTCCTTGAAGCCCGGAATGAACTGCGACAGCGGCGGGATGGTGCCGTAGCCCTCGATCTCGATCGACTTGTCGCCCACCACCGCCAGCGGGCGGATCTTCTTGGCGCGGATCATGTCGGTCTGCTCGGCCGCGAGCTGCGTGGTCACTTGCGTCTCGCCCGAGGCGGCGGCCACGGCGGCGGGCGCGCCGCCGTCGTAGGTGACGTGCTTGTAGGTGACGCCGGCCGCGCGCGACAGGGCCTCGATCGCGGAGTGGCCGCTGGAGTTCACGCCCGCGGTGGCCACCGAGACCGAGCCCGGATTCGCCTTCATGGCCTTGAGCAGGTCGTCCATGGTCTTGTACGGCGTGTCGGCGTTGACGCCGACCACGGCGATGTGCGCCACGTTCAGGTACAGGTTCCAGTCGCCGATGGAGGTGTCGAGCATGCCCAGCACCTTGTAGGTGCCCAGGTCTTTGGCGCCACCGGCCGTCCAGGTGTAGCCGTCGGCCGGCGCGGCCAGGGCGTTCTTGGTGCCCACGGAGCCCGAGGCGCCCGGCTGATTGAGGATCACGATCTTCTGGCCCAGGTGCTTCTCCAGTTCGGCCGCGGTCACGCGCGTGACCTGGTCGGTGGAGCCGCCGGGCGCCCAGGGCACGATCAGCGTGATCGGGCGATCGGGCTTCCACTGGGCGAGTGCGCCGCCTGCGGCGGCGGCGAGCAGAGCGGCGATGAGCAGTTGGCGCAGCGGCCGGGCGGTGGTCATGCGATGTCTCCTGGCTGGGGTTAATTCACCGAACGGTTAATGCTAGGAACCGCCCACCCCGCCGTCAAGGCGCCCGCTGGCTCAGCCTCTCAGGACATACCCTAGGATCACGTCGCACATGTGCGAGAGGCGTTCGTTGAGCGCCTTGGGGGCCATCAGGTCGCGACCGAAGATGGCCGAGAGCGTGTGGTTGTTCGACAGGTAGAAGTAGGCCAGGCCGGCGATGGAGATGTAGAGCTGCACCGGATCGACGCCGCCGCGGAAGCTGCCGTCGGCCTGGCCGCGCGCCAGGATGTCCTCCAGCATGCGCACCAGCGGCGAGTTCAGCTCGCGCGCGCGCTCGGACTGCGCCAGGTGCCGCGCCTTGTGCAGGTTGGCGCTGTTGAGCAGGGTGAGGAACTCGGGGTGGTCGAGGTAGTACTGCCAGGTGAATTCCACCAGGCGCCGCAGCGCCACCTCGGGCTTGAGGTGCACCAGGTTGAGCTTGTGCTCCTCGTCGCGGATGTGGTGGTAGGTCTGCTCCAGCACCGCCTGGAAGAGGCGCTCCTTGTCCTCGAAGTAGTAATAGATCAGGCGCTTGTTGAGGCCCGCGCGCTCGGCGATGCGGTCCATGCGCGCGCCGCCCAGTCCGTGCTCCGAGAACTCGTCGCGCGCGGCGTTCAGGATGGTCGCCTGCGAACGATCGGCGTCCCGCAGGCGCTCTTCGGGGGCCGATGGGGAAGACTTGCTCACGCGCTGTAATTCTCTAAAGAGTTAATAAAGGCAGTATCGCCGATCACGGGCACGGAGCGTAAAAGAAAACGGCCCCGAAGGGCCGTTGTCGTGGGGCGCGGTTCGCTCAGTTGGCGATCACGGCGGCGTTGCCGGACTGCACCAGCTGGTTGCCACCGACGGCGCGCAGGCCGGCGTTGCGGATCTGCTCGGCTTGGGCGGGGGTGGCCACGGGCAGGAGCTCGCCGCGGGCGGTCAGGCCCAGGCGCACGGCTTCGGCGGCTTCGGCGCGCACTTGCGCACGGCTCAGGCCGGTGCTGGCGACCTTGTCTTCCACCGGGACGATTTCGCCGCGGGCGATCAGGCCGGCTTCGTTGGCCTGCACCGCCTGGGCTTGCACTTCGGCGCGGCTCAGGGTGGATTGGAAGTTGAAGACGTCGTTGCCTTCGATGGGGCCTTCGGCGAAGGCGGCGCCGGCACCGAGGGCCAGAACGAGGGACAGGGCGAGGTTTTGAGCGGTTTTCATGGCAATTCCTTGAAGATGACGGGTCGTTGAGGGGGTTTGTCTGTCAATGCCGTTTTCTGTTCGACATGGGATGTACTTTAGGGTTTTCCCTGACAGAGAAAAACAGCGCGGCGGACAACGCACTGTTTCGAATCCCGCAACGATGGGCGCCGCTGGGGGCGCATTCATCTTCGAACGGCCATGGCCGCCAAGCCGGCGCGGGCCCGGGCCGGTGACCCTGTGCGGGCTCAGCCGTCCTGAGTGCCCAGCTTCTGCATCACCTCGCGCTTGCCCATGGTGCGCAGGCCGAGGATGGCCGGCAGGAAGCGCGCGCGTGGCGTCACTTGGCCCGTCTCCCATTTCCATACCGACAGCGTGGAGGTGCCGAGGTAGGCGGCCATGTCCTTCTGGGTGAGGCCCAGGCGTTCGCGCTGGGCCTTGAAGCGTTCCGCGCTGAACACCGCGCGCCGGCCGCGCTTCGGTGCTTCGGCCGGCTCGTCGGGCGCGACCGTGTGCAGGGCCTTGTCGGCGCGACGGCTGGTCTGGCGCAGGGCCACCTGCAGCTCGCGAACCTGCCGCTTGAGGGCGGCGATCTCGGTGCGGTAGCTGGCCGAGGCCTTGCGCAGTGCGCCCAGCTCGTCCTTCAACTCCTTGCGCGCGACGCGCGCGATTTCCTTCTTCAGCGAGGAAGCAAATGTGGTCATCGTCCCATCCGACGGCATTGGTGCCGCGGGACAGGATAGCGCAGGCGCCCGTTGTGACCGGGTGTGACCGCGCGGGCCAGTGCGCGCGGGCAAGTGCCGCGCTCAGGCCTTCACGACCTCGTCGTGCGGTTGCGCGAAACCGGTGCCGAAGGCCTTCGCGTCGAGCAGGCGGTGCAGTACAGGGTTTTCATGGCGGGCGAAGGGCGGAACGGGCCGGTTATTCTCTGCCCCAGCCCGGCGCCAGACCGGGCCATTCGTTGAGGAGACACCGTGTCCGCTGGAGACTGGAAAGAACTGTTCTCGGCCGCCTGCGCGGGCAACCTGCCCCTGGTGCGGTACCACGTGCGAATGGGGGTGGACCTGAACCACGTGCACCCCGAATTCCTGTCGACGCCGCTGGTGGCCTGCCTGCTGGAGGGGCAGGAAGCGGTGGCCCACTACCTGCTGGACCACGGCGCCCGGCCCGACCTGCTCTCCGAACTGGAAGGCCTCACCCCGCTCCAGGCGGCGCGGCAGGCCGGTGTGCCCAGTGTGGAGCAGCGCCTGCTGGCCCTGGGCCTGTCCGCGCCGCCGGCCTCCGCCCGCGTGCCCCGGTGGACGCGCTGGCTCGAGCGCCTCATCGCCTGAGCAGGCCCCCAAAAACGAAAACGGCCCCGAAGGGCCGTCGTCGTCGAGCGCGTGGTGCGCGCTGTCGTTACGCACCGGTGGTCACCGACACGATTTCGCCGCGGGCGATCTGGCCGGCCTGGTTGGCCTGCACGGCTTCGGCGCGCACCTGGTCACGGCTGAGGCCGCTGTTGGCGACCTTGTCTTCGACCGGCAGCACTTCACCGCGGGCGATCAGGCCGGCGCGGTTGGCTTGCACGGCGTCGGCTTGCACTTCGGCGCGGCTCAGGGTGGATTGGAAGTTGAAGACCTCGTTGCCTTCGATCGGGCCTTCAGCGAAGGCGGCGCCGGCGCCGAGGGCAAGGGTCAGGGAGAGGGCAATGCTTTTGGCGGATTTCATGACAGTTCCTTTGAGATAACGGGTAGTTAACGGGGGTTTGCTCTGTATGCCGCTTTGTGTTCGGCATGGGGTGAACTGTAAAGATTGCGGCCAGGGGAATAAATAACCGCCGCAGCAATGGAAAGTTGCCGATCGGGAAACAATCCGGGTCCGCTAAGCTGCGCCGCATGCGCCGCGACCCCGATGCCCTGTTCAAGACCGTGCTCCAGGTGGTCGCCATCCTGGGCCTCATGGGGCTGATGGCCATGGTCTTCCACAAGGCCTTCGCCGACGTTTCCGTGCTGTGGCAGCAGCATTCCGGCGCGGCCTTCTGGTCCGAGCTGGCCCGCTACGTCTTCAAGAACCTCGCCGGCTAAGGGCGCGCCGGGCCTGGGCTGAGCGCGGCGTCAGTCCGCTGCGATGTCCCGCAGCCGGGGCAGCAACTGCGTCTGCCCGCGTGGCGTGAGCGCGAGCGCGCGTCCGTCGCCCCGGCGCAGCCAGTCCTGCTCGATGAAGTGCCCCAGCACCTGCTCGGCCAGTTCGCCTGCCAGGTGGTCCACGCCCTCGGACCAGTCGTGGCAGGCATAGGCGTAGCGGCGCCGGCGGCCCGAGGGGGCAGGCGCCGTGAAACCGAATGCCCGCAACGCGCCGTGCCCGGCGGGCGTGAGCGCCAGACCCTCGGGCACGGCGTCGAAGGCGCCCTGGCGCACCAGGCCCGAGAACAGCGCCACGCCCAGTTCGCCCGCCAGGTGCCGGTAGCAGCAGCGAGCGAACTTCAAGCGCGCGCGCGCCGGGTGCCGCCAGGCGGGGCTGGTGGCGTCGCGCTCCGACACGGTGGCCAGCGATTCCAGCAGGCGCCCCACCGACTCGTCAGCCAGCGCGTAGTAGCGGTGCCGACCGCGCGGCTCCACGCGGATCAGCCGGCCGTCGAGCAGCTTGCCCAGGTGCCCGCTCGCGGTGGCGGCCGACACGTCCGCGACGGCCGCCAGGTCGGAGGCGCTGGCCTTGCGCCCGCCCAGCAGGTGAAGGAGCATGCGCGAGCGCGACGGGTCGGCCAGCAGACTGGCCACGGCGGCGACGGTGGGTTCGAACGGGGCGTGCATGGGACGTCCATCATGGCACCGCGTGCCGCTCCCGCGCGAAGGTGCCCGGCACGCTGGCCAGCCAGGTGCGCTCCTCGCGCAGGATGAAGCGCTGCGTGCGCGCGCGCTCGAAGTTGGCGCGACCGGCCTCGTCGGCGCGCAGGCGGGCGCGGTAGCGTTCGTAGGCGGCAAGGTCGTCGAAGCCGATCAGGCCCCAGGCGATGTCGTTGGTGCCCTCGCTCGGCACGAAGTAGCCGATGAGGTGGCCCCCGCAGCGCGGAATGATCTCGCCCCAGTGGGCCGCGTACTCGGCGAAGGCGGGGATCTGGAAGGGGTCGAGCTGGTAGCGGATGAAGCAGACGGTGTTCACGGGTTCTCCTGTGTTGACAGGGCCACTGTGGCGCCGATCGGGTGCTCGATGCTTCGGTGTGCGTCGAAACGTTCAGTGCCGCTGGCCGCGCAGCAGCCAGCGCCCGGCCAAGGCCAGCAGCGCGTGGCCCGTGAGCCCGATCAGGCTCAGCAGCACCAGGCAGGCGAAGAGTTCGCTGGCGCGGTAGGCGCGCGAGGCGATCAGGATGGCCAGGCCCAGGCCGTCCTGCGAGGCCAGCATCTCGCCGAGGGTGCTCACGATGAGCGCCACGGTGAGCGACAGCCGCAGGCCGGCCAGGATGTCCGGCACCGCGTTTGGTAGGCCCATCTTCCACAGGAAGGCCGCGCGCGACAGGCGCAGGCAGCGCGCCACGTCGAGGAGGCGCGGCTCGACGGCAGCAACGCCGTGCACCGTGGCCAGCAGCGTGGGCCAGAGCGAGCCGAAGGCGACGACGGACAGCACCATGGCCGGCGACAGGCCGTAGAGGGCGATGGCCAGCGGCATGACGGCCGACGCCGGCAGCGGGCGCAGAAACTCCAGCGTGGGTTGCACCCAGGGGCGCAGCGTGGCCGAGCTGGCGATGGTGGCCCCCAGCGTGATGCCCGCCACGGCGGCCAGCAACCAGCCCTGCAGCATGCGCCCGATGGTGGCCAGGCTGGCCTGCAGCAGCTCGCCGCGCAGTCCCTCGGCCAGGCTGGCCGCCGTGGCTGGTGGCGTGGGCAGAAAGGCGGGGCTGAACCACCCCGTGAGGCTGGCGGCCCACCACAGCGCGATGAGCGCGACGAGCAGGGCCAGGGAGGCCGGCCAGGCGCTCTTCACGCGACGACTCCCATGCGCCGGTCGATCGCGCGCTGCAGGCGCAGCATGGTGGCGTTGAGCAACACACCGATCACGCCGATCCAGGCCAGCCAGCCGATCATCATGGCCGGCGCCAGGCTTTGCTGCGCCAGCAGCATGGCGTGGCCCATGCCGTGCGGGTTGCCAGCGAGTTCGACCGTGACGGCGATCACCAGCGCGAACCCCATGCCCAGGCGCAGGGCCGTGAACACGCGCGGCGCGATGGCGGGCAGCACGATCTTTCGGATGCGCTGCGCCGTGGACAGCCCCAGCAGCCGGCCGAGTTCGAGCAGTTGGGGGTCCACCCGCCGCACGGCCGCCTGGATCAGCAGCAGCTGGGGCCAGAAGGTGCCGACGGCCACCAGGCTGGATTCCAGGCCGGTACCGAAGCCGAACAGCAGCATGGCCAGCGGCAACAGCGCCACGGACGGCAGCGGCCGCAGCAGCTCGATGCTGAGGAACGTGGCGCGCGAGGCGCGCGCCGACAGACCGAGCGACAGGCCGGCCAGCGTGCCCAGCCCCGCGCCGAGCGACAGGCCCAGCGCGGCGGCGCCCAGGGTGAAGCCGGTGGCGGGCCAGAGCGAGCCGTCCAGCGCCGCCTGCGCCAGCGCGCTCAGCGCGGCGCTGGGTGGCGCCAGCACCTCGCTGCCCAGCGCCTGCGCGCGCCGGGCGGCGGCTTCGAACAGGCCCAGCAGCAGCAAGGGAAAGGCCGTGGCGCGCAGCGTGCGCCACAGCCGCCCCCGGGAACCGCCCGCTTCAGGCATGGCCTCGCTCGATGTGGTCGAACAGCTCGCGGCGCAGCCGCAGGAAGGTCGGGTCCTCGCGGGTGGCCAACTGGTGGCGGGGCCGATCGATCGGCACTTCGATGGCGTGCGCCAGGCTGGGGCGGTCCGGGCCGGGGTGGGTCCGCATCGCGATCACCCGGTCGCCGAGGTAGATCGCTTCCTCCAGGTCGTGCGTCACGAACAGGACGGTGAGGCCTTGCTCGCGCGCCAGGCGGGCCAGTTCGTCCTGCAGGCCCTGCCGCGTGATCGCGTCCAGGGCGCCGAAGGGCTCGTCCATCAGCATGAGCGTGGGCCGCTGCGCCAGGCAGCGCGCGATCTGCGCGCGCTGCTGCATGCCGCCCGACAACTGCGCTGGGAAGTGCTGGCCATGCGCCTGCAGGCCCACCTTGCGCAACGCGTCGGCGATGCGGCCGGGCCACTCGCCACGCGGCGTACCGGCGGCTTCCAGCGCCAGCGCCACGTTGCCGTCGACGGTGCGCCACGGCAGCAGCGCGCGGCCGTAGTCCTGGAACACCATCGCCGTTTCGCGGGAGGGCTCGGTGATCAGGCGGCCGTTGCGGTGCACCTCGCCTTCGTCGGGGCGCAGCAGCCCGGCGGCCGCGCGCAGCAGCGTGGTCTTGCCGCAGCCGCTGGGGCCGACGATGCAGACGAACTCGCCGCGCGCGACGTCCAGTCGGGCGAGCGAGACGACATCCTTGCCGCCGAGGCGGATCGCCACGCGGTCGAACCGGAGAAAGGCCTGGGTCGGTGGACCCGCGACGGGGCCGTGGGCGCTCACCGGACGATGAGGCGGTCGAGGTCGGGCACAGCATTCAGCATCTTCTGCTCCCGCATCATGTCGACCCAATAGGCCAACTGTTCCTTGTCGATGCTCGCATTCGGCCGAACGATGGGGATGTTGTTCAGCACCTCCAGGGGCAGTTTGAGGTACTGCGCCAGAGCCGCGCGAACACGGGCGTCGTTCTGTGGCTGCCGAACGAAGCGGACGCCCTCTTGCACCGCTTCGCGAAAGGCGCGCACCGCCTCGGGGTTCTGTCGCACCCAGTCGCGGTGCGCGGCGTGCAGAACGGTGGGCCGGTTGTCGGGCAGGAAGGTGAGGTAGTAGGACACGACCTGGCCGATGTTGGCGTTGATGATGCGGGCCATCATGGGCTCGCCGGTCAGCACCGCGTCGATGGAGCCGCCGCGCAGCAGATCGGCGTGCAAGGGGAAGGCCGCCTCGACGAACCGGACCTGCCGGTGGTCCACGCCCTGCTGCTTGAGCCAGGCCCGGAACGTGATGTGCAGGAAGGCGTCCAGACCCGGCACGCCGATCTTCTTGCCCACACAGTCCGCGGCCGTGCGTATGCCCGAGCCGGCGCCGGCCACCAGCCCGGCGTGGGTGATCTCCTTGGCGGTGACGGCGCCGCCCGAGACCACCACCAGGTCCAGGCCGCCGTTCACGGCCTGCAGGAAGACCGAGGCGGTGGGCCCGCCGATGTGCAGTGAACCCGATTGCAGTGCGGCCGGAATCGTGGGGTTCAGGGGAATCAGCCGCAGCTCGACCTCGAGCTTGCGCTTTCGAAAGAAGCCCTCGCTGGCGGCGACAAAGACCGAGGCGAAGTCGGTGACGCCGGTGTAGCCGAAGACGATGGGGGCGGCCGACAGGGCGGCGCGCGGCAGGCCCACGCAGGCCGCTGCGGCACCAGCACCATGAAGCACTGTGCGTCGTGAGAGGGGCATGGTCGAAGGCTCCTGAGGGGTCCGACAACGGTCACGCCGGCCACGGCGCTTGTCGGAAGATGCGCCGCAAGGCGTGGCATTCTGATCCTTTTCGCCGACAAGCGGTTGTCGATTTCCCGTCCCCTGGGCCGTCGAGTCAGTAGCTGGGCGAGCCAAGCCGGCGACCGCACTGTCCTCCGCCCGGGAGGGCGGTGTGATCTCAAGAATTCATCACGTCTTCACTGAAAGGAGTCATCCATGCCCACCGGAACCGTCCGCCTTCACCGTGTCCTCAAGGCCCCGCCGCAGCGCGTCTTCCGCGCCTTCACCGAGCCCGCCGCCATGTGCCGCTGGCTGCCGCCCTACGGCTTCACGGCCGAAGTGCAGCAGATGGAGGCGCGCCTGGGCGGCAAGCACCGCATGTCTTTCACCAACTTCGGCACCGGCCAGTCGCACGGCTTCGGCGGCGAGTACCTGGAGTTCGTGCCCGGTGAGCGCCTGCGCTACACCGACACCTTCGATGACCCGAACCTGCCCGGCACCATCACCGTCACGGTCACGTTCAAGGCAGCGCTCTGCGGCACCGAACTGAACGTCGTCCAGGAGGGCCTGCCCGAGGCGATCCCCACCGAGATGTGCTACCTGGGCTGGCAGGAATCGCTCGAGCAGTTGGCCAAGCTGGTCGAGCCCGAGATCCCCAGCGAGTGAGGCCCGGGCGCGGGCGGCGGTTCACAGGAACATGCCGCCCGACACCTCGATGCGCTGCGCGTTGATCCAGCGGTTCTGCGGCAGCAGCAGCGTGGAGATGGCATCGCCGATGTCGTCGGGCTGGCCCACGCGGCCCAGCGCCGTCTGCGCGGCAATGAAGTCGTTCACGGCCTGGTTGTCGCGCACCGTGCCGCCGCCGAAGTCGGTCTCGATCGCGCCCGGCGCCACCACGTTCACCGCGATGCCGCGCGGCCCCAGTTCCTTGGCCAGGTAGCGCGTCAGCACCTCGACGCCGCCCTTCATGGCCGCGTAGGCCGCGTAGCCCGGCAGCGCGAAGCGCGCCAGCCCGGTGGAGATGTTCACGATGCGCCCGCCATCGGCGATCAGCGGCAGCAGCGTCTGCGTGAGGAAGAACGTGCCCTTGAGGTGGACGTTCATCAGCTCGTCGAACTGCGCCTCGGTGGTCTCGGCGAAGGGCACGTGGACACCGATGCCGGCGTTGTTCACCAGGTAATCGAAACGCTCGCGCTGCCACGTGGCGCGCAGGTGTTCCTGCACGGCCTGCGCGAAGGCGGGGAAGGTGCGGCTGTCGCCCACGTCCAGCGGCAAGGCCACGGCGCGCGCGCCCAGGCGATGGACCTCCGCCACCACCGCTTGCGCTTCGTCCGCGCGGCTGCGGTAGGTGAGGAGCACGTCCACGCCGCGCGCGGCGAGCTTGAGGGCGGTGTTGCGGCCCAGGCCGCGGCTGGCGCCCGTGACCAGGGCAATGGGGTTCGTGTTCATGGAGGTTCCTGAGCAGAAGTGGAGGGTGAAGGCAGCCTATTGATCGACAATCAGCAGATAAATCACCAGAATCCAGTCAATCTGTTCGTCATTTCCGAACAAAGGAAACCCCCAATGAACACCCTGGACGCCATGCACGTCTTCGCCCGCGTGGCCGAGCTGGGCAGCTTCACGCAGGCGGCCAACAGCCTGGGCCTGCCCAAGGCCAGCGTGTCGGGCGCCGTGCAGCAACTGGAGGCCATGGTGGGCACGCGGCTGCTGCAACGCACCACTCGCCGCGTGAGCGTCACGCAGGACGGCCAGGTCTTCCACGAGCGCTGCCGCGACCTGCTGGACGACGTGGAGGACCTGCGCACCCTGTTCCAGCCCGAGGGCGCCGTGCTCAGGGGACGGCTGCGAGTGGACATGCCGATCGGCGTGGCGCGCCACCTGGTGCTGCCGCGCCTGCCGGACTTCCTGGCCGCGCACCCGCAACTCGACCTCGAGCTGAGCAGCACCGACCGCCGCGTCGACCTGGTGCGCGAGGGCTTCGACTGCGTGCTGCGCATCGGACCGCTGGGCGATTCCAGCCTGGTGGCGCGGCCCATCGGCGGCTGCGAACTCGTGAACGTCGCCAGCCCCGCCTACGTGCGCGCCCACGGCAAGCCCACGCGGCTGGAGCAGCTCGCCGGGCACCGGCTGGTGCACTACGTCACCACGCTGGGCGCGCGCTCGCCGGGTTTCGAATACGTCGACGATGCCGGCCACACGCAGTTCCTGCCCATGGCCGGCGCGCTCACCGTGGACAACTCCGAGGCCTACATGGGCGCCTGTCTCGCGGGCTTGGGCATCGTTCAGGTGCCGCGCTGGGGTGTGGCCGAGCGGCTGCGCGCGGGCGAGCTGGTGGAACTGCTGCCGCGCCACAAGGCCGCGCCCATGCCGGTGAACCTGCTGTACGCGCACCGGCGCCACCTGCCGCGGCGCGCGCAGGTGTTCATGCAATGGCTGGCCGAGGTGGTGCGGCCGATGACGGTGCCGCTGGCGCGCGGGCGCTGAGGGCGTCAGCCCTGGGGGAACAGCAGCGAGCGGTGCGTGGCCGCGCCCGCCATGGCGCCGTCGCCCACCGCCAGGGCTACATTGCCGGCCGCGCGCGCCAGGTCGCCGCAGGCGAACACGCCGGGCACGGTGGTGGCCTTCATGGCGTCGGTGCGCACGAACTCGCCCATGGGGCTTTGTTCCATCGCGCAGCCCAGTTGCGCGGCGATCGGCGTGGCCGGACGCGTCCAGCTCATCGTGAACAGGCCGTCCATGGGCAGGCGGCGGCCGTCGTCCAGCTCCACCGTGGCGTGCTCCACGAGGCGGCGCACGGGCGTGCGCTCGATGGCCACGCCTCGTGCGTTCAGTTCGCGCCCTTGCTCCTCGCTGGGCGTGAAGGCCTCGTCCAGGAACAGCGTCACCTGGCCCCAGTCGGGCAGCATCAGGGCGTGGTGCATGGCGAGCTCGCTGCGCGCGAGCACGCCGATGCGTCCCTGCTGCAGCTCGTAGCCGTGGCAGTAGGGGCAGTGGAAGACGGCGCGGCCCCAGCGCTCGGCCAGGCCGTCGATCGGCGGCAGCTGGTCCTCCACACCGGTGGCCAGCACCAGGCGCGCCGCGCTCAGTGTGTCGCCGCTGCTGGTGCGCAGCTCGAAACCCTTGCCGGTGCGCGCCGCGTTCGTCACGCTGGCGTCGACCCAGCGCACCGTGGGGTAGGCGCGCAACTGCGCCTGCGCCTCGGCGGCGATGTCCTGCGGCGGGCGGCCGTCCTGCCCCAGGAAGCCATGCGAATGCGCCGCGAAGCGGTTGCGGCGCTGGCCGGCGTCGATGACCAGCAGGCGGCGGCGCGCGCGCGCCAGTTGCAGCCCGGCGGACACGCCGGCGTAGCTGCCGCCCACGATGGCGGCGTCGAAGGCTTCAGTGTTCATGGAAGTGCTCCCGGTGGGGGTGGGCGCGAAAGCGCCGGTCGAAGTCGGCCGCGAGGTCGGCCAGGGTGATAGCCGCGAGGCGCTGGTCGATCAGCGCGCGCGCGGCGGCGAGGGTGTCGTCCAGCGCGGCGTTCACCGCCTGCTCCACCAGGCAGGCCGGGTTCTCGCTGCGGTGGCCCATGGCGAACACCGTGGGCGCGCCCACGGCCTCGTACACATCGCGCAGCGTCACGCGGCGCAGGTCGACGGCGATGGCCCAGCCGCCACCGTGGCCCTTGCCGGCCACGACGAAGCCCGCGTCGCGCAGGCCCGCGAGCGTCTTGCGCACCACCACGGGGTTGGTGCCGAGCATGCGCGCCAGTTCATCGGAGGTCATGGGGCGTCCGCTGTGCGCCATGTGCAGCAGCACGTGCAGGACAGAGGAGAGCTTGCTGTCTTTCATGTAACTTTGAAGAGTACATGAAATGCGAAACCCCGCTCCAGGCGGGGTTTTCGGGGAGGGCGTGGCGACTCAGTCGCCGCGCGGTTCTATGCAGGCCTCGAACAGCCGCAGCGCCGCTTCCAGCGCGTCGTACCCGCCCGCCACCTGGGCGAAGGGCGCCAGGCGCTCGTTGAAGTCGGCCTGCATGCGCGCCATCACCCTGTCCACGATGGCCTTGCCGCGCGGCGTGAGCCGCACCAGGTAGCCGCGCCGGTCACGCGGGTCGGGCAGGCGCTCCGCCAGGTCCTGCTTGGCGAGCTGGTCGATGCGGTAGGTGGCGGTGCCCGAGGTCACGCTGTGCATCTTCAGGATGTCGGTGGGCCGCATGGCGCACGGGTCGCCCAGGCGGCGCAGGGCCATCAGCAGCAGGAAGTCGGTGTGCTTCACGCCCTCGGCTTCGCTGTGCGCCATGGTCAGTTCGTCCAGCAGCATGCCGATGCGCCGGATGCGGATGCCCATCAGCACGCCCTCGGAACCCTCGTCGCCCAGCTCGCGGCGCCACTGGCCGACCAGCACATCCGCATTGCCCCACACCGTATTGAGGTCCGGCGCTTCCTGCGGCACGGGCAGGGCGTCGGCGTACTTGTCCAGCAGCATTTGCGCGGGGGCGTCGGCGCGCGCGCGAATGGTCTTTGCGCGGGTTCGGGTTTTGGGCGGGTTCTTGCTCATCGTCGGACAAGGGCTCTGGTGCTTTGAGGCTCGAGTATCGGGGTTTTCACTTATCTTGATTTTCAAGATACTTAATATTATTCCAATCCAGAAAGCGACCCCTCCCACCGACACGCACAGGACCACCCCATGAGCAAGACCATTCCCATCGTCGACGCGGCCCAGCACGCCGGCAGCGCCTACCACCACGTGCCCGGCCACCCCGACCCGCAGCTCAGCGCTGTGGCGAAGGGCACGCCCACCGGCGAGTACCTGCGCCGCTACTGGCAGCCCGTGGCGCTGTCGGCCGACGTGACCGATCGCCCGCAGATGGTGCGCATCCTGGGCGAGGACCTGGTGCTGTTCCGCGACAAGGCCGGCCGCGCCGGCCTGCTGTACCCGCGCTGCATGCACCGCGGCACCTCGCTCTACTACGGCCACGTGGAAGAGGCGGGCATCCGCTGCTGTTACCACGGCTGGCTGTTCGCGGTGGACGGCACCTGCCTGAACCAGCCCTGCGAGCCCGAGGGCGGCCTGCGCCGCGAGGCCGCGCGCCAGCCCTGGTACCCGGTGGAAGAGCGCTACGGCCTGGTGTTCGCCTACATGGGCCCGCCCGAGAAGAAGCCCGTGCTGCCGCGCTACGACATCCTCGAAGACCTGGAAGAGGGGGAGTTCATCGAGGTCCAGGGCGGTGGCTTCGCCGGCTACGCCGACCATGTGCAAGACCCGAACGTGCCTTACCACTGGCTGCAGAACTGGGAAAACATCATGGACCCGTACCACGTGTACATCCTGCATTCCACGTTCAGCGGCATCCAGTTCGCCGAGAACTTCAAGATCCTGCCGCGCGTGGACTTCGAGGCCGTGGACGGCGGCGTGATCTACCACGCCTGGCGCGATCTGGAGGACGGCAGGAAGCTCGAGCGCATCAACTCCGCGCTGTTCCCCAACATCTCGGCCATTCCCATGATCGACCTCTCGCCCGGCCAGGGCCGCTGGATCGGCTGGCACGTGGCGGTGGACGACCAGCACTTCCGCGGCTTCTTCGCCGCGCGCACCAAGACGCCGGGCAACTTCGCGCCCTTCAAGATGCACAACGGCAAATCCTGGACGGAGCTCAGCGAGCAGGAGAAGCAGGACTTCCCCGGCGACTTCGAGGCCCAGTACGGCCAGGGGCGCGTCACGCTGCATGGCGAGGAGCACCTGGCCACCAGCGACCGCGGCATCGCGCTGCTGCGCCGCCAGATGAAGCAGCAGATCGCCATCGTTCAACAGGGGGGAGATCCCGCGGGCGTGCACTTCAACGAGGCCGACGCCCTGGTCCGCATCCGCTCGGGCAACTTCTATTCGACCTCGGACACGACCGAAACCGCCACGGCCTGATCGGCACCGACCGGCCGTTCCCACCCCACGACAAGGAGACATCCCCATGAAACGCCTCATCCTCGCGGGCGTGCTCGCGCTCGCCTGCGGCGCGTCCGCGCTGGCCCAGACCGTCAAGGTCGGCATCATTGCGCCGCTGTCCGGCCCGTTCTCGTCGAACGGCAAGATGTGGGAGGCCACCGTCAAGGCCTACCAGAAGATCCACGGGACCAAGGTGGGTGACGCCACCGTCGAGGTGGTGTGGAAGGACCTGGCGGACATCAACCCCGCCCAGGCCCGCGCGCTCGCGCAGGAACTGATCGTGAAGGAGAAGGTGCAGTACCTCGGCGGCCTGTACTTCACGCCCGACGCGCTCGCGGTCGGCGCCATCGCGCAGGAAGCCAAGGTGCCCACGGTGATCTTCAACGCGGCCACCTCGTCCATCCTCGACAAATCCGACCACCTGCTGCGCACCTCGTACACGCTGCCGCAGGTCTCGGTGCCGGCGGCGCGCTACGCGCTGGAGCAGAAGCTGCGCACGGTTGTCACGCTGGTGAGCGACTACGGGCCGGGCCTGGACTCCGAGAACGCCTTCGTGAAGACCTTCACCGCTGGCGGTGGCCAGGTGCTGGAGCAGATCCGCGCACCGCTCAAGACCTCCGACTTCGGCCCCTTCATGCAGAAGATCAAGACCATCAAGCCCGACGCGGTCTTCGTCTTCGGCCCCGGCGGACCGCCCACCTATGCCATCATCAAGGCCTATTCGGAGGCCGGCCTCAAGCAGGCGGGCGTGCGCTTCATCGGCACCGGCGAGACGAGCGAGCTCGACCTGCCCGCCATCGGCGACGCCGCGCTGGGCCTGGAGACCGCGCTGCACTACTCGCCGGCGCACGAGTCGGCCATGAACCAGGCCTTCCTCAAGACGGCGGCCGAGCTCTCGCCGCAGGTGGTGCTCAACGCCGTGTCGGTGGGTGCCTACGACGGCATGGCGGTCATCTACCGCATGGTCGAGGCCACCAAGGGCCAGCGGGACCCGGCCAAGGCGCTCGCGGCGGCCAAGGGCTGGCAGTGGGAAAGCCCGCGCGGCCCGGTGAAGATCGACGCGCAATCGCGCGAGCTGGTGCAGAACGTCTACGTGCGCGTGGTCGACAAGGACGCCTCGGGCCGCCTGCGCAACCGCGAGATCAAGACCTACGAGATGCAGCCCGACCACGGCCGTTCGGCCGCGCTTCAGGCCAAGTGAGCGCGCGAGCACGGAGACCCCGATGTCCCTCGAACTCGCCGGGAGCATCCTGATGGACGGGGTGGCCTACGCCATGGTCCTGTTCATGATCACGATCGGCCTCTCGATGACCATGGGCCTGATGCGCGTGGTCAACCTCGCGCACGGCGCCTTCGCCATGGCCGGCGGCTTCCTGGCCGCCGCGCTGCCGGGCGCGCTCGGCCTGCCGGTGTGGCTGGGCATGGTCCTGGCCATCGCCCTGGTGGCGCTCGCGGCACTGCCCATCGAGCGCTGGCTGCTGCGCCGCTTCTACCGCCGCAGCGAACTCGACCAGATGCTGGTGACCATCGGCATCATGTTCATCTGCATGGCGCTGGCCAACATCGTGTTCGGCTCCTCCATCAAGAGCGTCGCGCTGCCCGAGGCCCTGCAAGGCTCCATCGACATCGGCTACCGGCTGGTGCAGAAGCACCGCCTGTTCGTGATGCTGCTGGGCATGGCGGTGCTGGTGCTGCTGTGGTTCGCGGTGGAGCGCTCGGACTTCGGCATCCGTGTGCGCGCGGCGGTGGACAACGCGCCCACCGCGCAGGCCGTGGGCATCGACACCGCGCGCCTCTACGCCGTCGCCTTCGCGGCCGGCGCGGCGCTCGCCGCGCTCGGCGGCATCGTCGGCGCCGAGCTGCTGCCCATGGAAGCCTCCTACGCGGGCAAGTACCTGGTGACCTTCCTGGCGGTGGTGGCCGTGGGCGGGCAGGGCACGCTGGCGGGCTCCTTCGTCGCGGCCCTGCTGCTGGGCGGCGTGGAGACCACCATGAAGTACCTGGTGCCCCAGCTCTCGTCCGTGGCCTTCTTCCTCACCATGTTCCTCGTGCTCCTGCTGCGACCGCAGGGCCTGTTCGGACGCCGCGCATGAACACACTCGCTTCTTCCCTCGCGCCCGCCGCGCCGGCCGCGCGCCGCTGGCGCGTGCCGCTGCTGCCCGAGGCTTTCATCGGCCTCGTCGCTCTGGGCGCCTACTGGCTCTTCACCGACGACGTGGGCCTGCTCACCAACATGGTGATCATGTCGATGCTGGCGCTCTCGCTCAACCTGGTGCTCGGCCAGGCCGGCATCGCGTCCATGGGTCAGGCCGCGCTGTACGGCGCGGGTGCCTACGCGGCGGGCCTGCTCGCGCTGCACGTCTCGCCGTCGCCCTTGCTGGGACTGGGCAGCGGGGTGCTGGCCGGTGCGCTGGTGGCCGGGCTCAGCGGCGCGGTGCTGTTGCGCGCGCACGGCCTCACGCTGGTGATGCTCACCATCGCCACCGCGCAACTGCTGCTCGAACTCGTCAACTGGCGGCGTGACCTCACCGGTGGCGACGACGGCCTCTCGGGCTTTTCCATCGACCCGCTGTTCGGTGTGTTCGAGTTCGATTTCATGGGTCACACCGGCTTCTTCTACGCGCTGGCGGTGCTGCTGCTGGTGCACGCGGCCTTGCGAGCCCTGGTGGACTCACCCTTCGGCCTCACCACGCGCGCCGTGCGGCTGGACGCCGGCCGAGTCGAGTCGCTGGGCGGGCGCGTGTACGCGCAACGGCTCACGGTGTACGTGGTGGGTGGCGCGGTGGCTGGCGCGGCGGGTGCGCTCTCGGCACAGACCACCAAGGTCGCGAGCCTGAGCACGCTGGACTTCCACCTGTCAGCCGCCGTGCTGATCATGGTGGTGCTGGGCGGCACGCGCCGCCTGACCGGGGCCTTGCTGGGCACGGTGGCCTACATGCTGATCCACCACATCGCCTCGGGCCTGAACCCGCACCACTGGCTGCTGGTCATCGGCGTGCTGCTGGTGGGCGTGATGCTGGTGCTGCCGGGTGGTTTGCTCGATGCCTGGGAACGGCTGGTGGCGCTGGCGCGCCGCGACAAGGAGGCCCGCCATGGCAATCACTGAGGCGACATCCCATCGGCTGGAGGCCACGGGCCTGTGCAAGGCCTTTGGTGGCCTGCAGGTCACGCGCGACGTGTCGCTCGCGCTGCCGGCGGGCGCGCGCACCGCCCTCATCGGCCCCAACGGCGCGGGCAAGACCACGCTGGTGAACCTGCTCGGTGGCGTGCTGCGCGCATCGGCCGGCAACGTGCGCCTGGACGGCGAGGACGTGAGCGCGTGGAACCCTGCGCAGCGCGCGCGCTCGGGCATCGTGCGCACCTTCCAGATCAACCGCGTGTTCAAGGAACTCAGCGTGCACGACAACGTGCGCTGCGCGGTGCTGCACCGCCACGGCCTGGCGCGGCGCGTGTGGTTGTCGCGCGCCCAGCGCGCGCAGGTGGACGCCGAGGTCGACGAGGCCCTGGGCAGCCTGCGCATCCAGGGCCAGGCGCGGCGCATCACCGGGCAGATGGCCCTGGGCGAGCAGCGCCTGGTGGAGATCGCGCTGGCCCTGGCCATGAAACCGCGCGTTCTCTTGCTCGACGAGCCCGCCGCCGGCGTGCCCGAGAGCGAGAGCGGGCGCATCCTCGAAGCGGTGGAGCGCCTGCCCGGCGACCTGGCGGTGCTGCTGATCGAGCACGACATGGACCTGGTGTTCCGCTTCGCGCGCGACATCGTGGTGCTGGTGCAGGGCGCCGTGTTCGCGCGCGGCACGCCGGCCGAGATCGCGGTCAACGAGGCCGTGCGCGAGATCTACTTTGGAAGGAGCGGCCATGCAGCCGGCCACTGAACTGCGCTTCGAGCGGGTGAGCGCGGGCTACGCCGGCGCGCGCGTGCTGCACGGCGTCGACTTCACCCTGCGCCAGGGCCGCAAGCTGGGCCTCATCGGCCGCAACGGCGCGGGCAAGACCACCACCCTGGCCAGCGCCGTGGGCCACGCGCAACTGCAGGGCGGGCGTGTGCTGCTGGACGGGCGCGATGCCAGCGCCTGGCCCACGCACGTGCGCGCCCGCGCCGGCCTGGGTTACGTGCCGCAGGGGCGCGAGATCTTTCCCTCGCTCAGCGTGGAGGAGAACCTCATCGCCGCGTTGCAGGGCCACCCGCGCGGTCCGGCGCTGGACAGGGTCTACGGTCTGTTCCCGCGCCTGCGCGAGCGCCGCCGCAACGGCGGCACGCAGCTCTCGGGCGGCGAGCAGCAGATGCTCTCGGTGGCGCGCGCGCTCATGGCCGGGCCCAGCCTGCTGCTGCTCGATGAGCCGCTGGAGGGCCTGGCGCCCAAGGTGCGCGACGAGCTGATGGATGCGATCTCGGCGCTGGTGGCGAGCACCGGCGTGGGCTGCCTGCTGGTGGAGCAGCACGTGGACGTGGTGCTGGATTTCGCCGACGAGGTGATCGTGCTCGAGCGCGGTGTGCCGGTCTTCCACGGGCCCGTCGAGGAACTGCGCCGCGATGGTGCCATCCTGGACCGCGCGATCGGGCTGGAGAAGGTGTGAGCGCCACCGCGACCATGGCCCCCGTGTCCCTTCGCATCCATGCCATCGCCTACGGCGCCGAGGACGTGCTCCTGTTCGACCTGCGCGCGCCCGCGCGCGATGGGCTGGCGCCTTTCGACGCCGGCGCCCACATCGACCTGCGCCTGCCCCGCGGCATCACCCGAAGCTACTCCCTGCTCAACGACCCGGCCGAGCGCCACCGCTACGTGATCGGCGTCAAGCGCGAGCCCGACAGCCGGGGCGGCTCGGCCTGGCTGCACGCCGACGCGCGCGTCGGCGCGCTCATTGAAGTGGATGGCCCGAGCAACCACTTCGCCCTCGACGAGTCCGCCCCGCACGCGGTCTTCATAGCGGGCGGCATCGGCATCACGCCGCTGTGGAGCATGGTCCAGCGCCTGGAGCGCCTGGGCACACCCTGGACGCTGCACTACCGTGCGCGCAGCCGCCGTGGCGCGGCCCTGCTGGACGAACTGGCCGGCCACGCCGGGCGCGTGCACCTGAGCTTCAGCGACGAAGGCGCGCCATCGCTGGACCTCGCCGCCATCGTGGCGGCGGCGCCGGCCGGCGCGCATTTCTACTGCTGCGGGCCGGTGCCCATGCTGGAGGCCTTCGAGGCCGCCTGCGCCGGCCTGGACGCGGCGCGCGTGCACCTGGAGTACTTCGCGGCCAAGGAAGCGCCCGCCACCGAGGGCGGCTTCGTCGTGCATCTGGCGCGCAGCGGGCGCACCATTCCCATCGCGCCCGGCTGCACCATCCTGGACGCGCTGCAGGCCGAGGGCGTGGCCGTGCCCTCGTCGTGCCAGCAGGGCGTGTGCGGCATCTGCGAAACGGCCGTGCTGGGCGGCGTGCCAGACCACCGCGACCTCGTGCTCTCGGAACAGGAGCGTGCGGCGGGCCGGACGATGATGATCTGCTGCTCGGGCTCGCAGTCGGCGGAGCTGACGCTGGACCTCTAGGGTCCGGTGATCGCGGCGTCCAGCGCCGCGCGGTACCGCCGGCTGCAAGGCACCACCCCGCCGTCGCGCAGCCGCAGGCGCGCGTCGCCGCTGTCCAGCGGCTCGATCGCCACGATGCGCTCCAGGTTCACCAGGTAGCTGCGGTGCACCTGCACGAATCGCGCCGGGTTCAGTTGGCGCGCGAACTCGGCCAGGGTGGAACGCAGCAGGTAGTCGTGCCCGTTCACGCGCAATCCCACGTAGTTGGCCTGGGCCTGCACCCAGTCGATGTCGTTCGCGGCGATGAGGAATTCCTTGCGCAACTGGCGCACGAGGAAGCGCTCGGGGCGGCTGGGGGGTGGGGGCTCGACCGGGGCGGGGGGCGCGGGCGGCGCATCCACCGGCAGCGGCGCTGGGGCCGGCATGGGCGGCTCTGGCGCGTCCAGCACCCGCGCCTCGCCCTGCAGGCGCAGCAGCAGCACGCGGTAGACGGTGAGCGCGCCCACGATGGCGGCGTAGGCGCGCACGTCCTTCAGGTATTCGTAGCCCCACTCCGACCACCAGGGCCCGAATGCATAGGCCTGCCCCGCCGCCGCATGCAAGGCGTGGCGCAGCGCCACCATGCCCGCCACGTGCGCCAGGCTGAACAGCACGCTGCCCAGCAGGTGCCAGGGCAGGTGGCGGGCCAGGGTGTCCCAGTGCAAGGGGAAGCGCCGGTTCCACCAGGCGATGGCGGGGATCAGCGCCAGCAACACCGCGTGGCTGGTGCCTTCCCACACCGCCGCTTCCCACCAGCCCCAGGGCAGGCCGGCCTCGCGCATGTCGGCGCGTGCCACGGCGGTGTTCAGCAGGGCGTGCAGGCCGATGACCGCGACCCAGAACGCCACCTCCGCGGTGCGGTGCCAGCGCGGGTGCCGACGGAGCCAGGCGATGGGGTTCTGGGACATGGCCGCGAGTCTAGCCAGGGCCGTTCCGCGATCCGTTCCCCGTCGCCGATGAAGGTCGTGGCCTTCAGGGCGCCCGCGTCAGGGCAGGCGCACCGATACTGCGGCGATCCGCGCCATGCCGTCCTCGAAGTCGACCTCGACGTCCACCACCGCCGCCACCGCCGCTCTCATGCGCTGGTTCGCCGACCAGGGCTGGACGCCCGCGCCCTTCCAACGCGAGCTGTGGCGGCACTGGGCGCGTGGCACATCGGGTCTGCTGGTGACGCCCACGGGCAGCGGCAAGACGCTGGCCGCGTTCGGTGGGCTGCTGATCGAGGGCCTGCGCGAGCGCACACCCGCGCCCGTGCCAGCAGCGGACCCTCGGGCGCCGCGCCTGCGCCTGCTGTGGGTGACGCCGCTGCGTGCGCTCGCCACTGACACGGCGCAGGCCTTGCAGCGCCCCATCGACGCCCTGGGCCTGGGCTGGACGGTGGCCAGGCGCACCGGCGATGCGGGCTCGCGCGAACGCCGCCTCGCGCGCGAGGGCCTGGCCGAGGTGCTGGTGATCACGCCCGAATCGCTCGCGCTGCTGCTGTCCTACCCCGACACCGCCGCCCGTTTCGCGGGCCTGCGCGGCGTGGTGGTGGACGAATGGCACGAGCTGCTCGGCAACAAGCGCGGCGTGTTGCTCCAGCTCGGGCTCGCCCGGCTGCGCGCGCTGGCGCCCGCGGCCGTCACCTGGGGCCTGTCGGCCACGCTGGGCAATCTCGACGAAGCGCGCGACGTGCTGCTGCCCCACCGGCCCGGCGCGCCCATCGTGCGCAGCGCGCGCCAGCGCCCCATCGCGCTCAAGACCCTGTTGCCCGAGGCCGGCGAGCGCTTTCCCTGGGCGGGGCACCTCGGCCTGTCGCAACTGGGCCGCGTGGTGGCGCTCATCGCGCAGGCGCGCAGCGCCATCGTGTTCACCAACACGCGCGCGCAGGCCGAACTGTGGCACCGCGCGCTGGCGTCGATCTGGCTGGAAGCGCCGCAGACGCTCGCGCTGCACCACGGCTCGCTGGACGTCGGCCTGCGCGCGGCGGCGGAGCAGGGCCTGCGCGACGGCAGCGTGCGCTGCGTGGTGGCCACGTCCAGCCTGGACCTGGGCGTGGACTTCCCGAGCGTGGACCTGGTGCTGCAGATCGGCAGCCCCAAGGGCATGGCGCGCCTGCTGCAGCGCGCGGGCCGCGCCAACCACCGCCCGGGCGCGCCGGGCACCGTGCACTGCGTGCCCACGCACGTGCTCGAACTCGCCGAGTACGCGGCGGCGCGCCAGGCCATCGCCGAGGGTCGCATCGAGCCGCGCCGTCCGCCGCGGCTGTCGCTCGACGTGCTCGCGCAGCATTGCGTCACGCTCGCGCTCGGCGGCGGCTTCCGCGCCGACGAGCTGCTGGCCGAGGTGCGCGGCACGCACGCCTTCGCGGGCCTGAGCGCCGTGCAATGGGAGGCCGTGCTGGCCTTCATCGAACGCGGTGGCCAGGCGCTGGAGAACTACCCCGATTTCCACCGGGTGGTGGTGGACGGGCAGGGCCTCTACGGCGTCAGCGACCGGCGCGTGGCGCTGCGGCACCGGCTCTCCATCGGCACCATCACGGCCGACGGCGCGGTGGAGGTGCGCTACCTGCGCGGCGCGGCGCTGGGCTCGGTGGAGGAGGGCTTCATCAGCCGGCTGCGCCCGCGCGATCGCTTCCAGTTCGCGGGCCGCACGCTGGAGCTCGTGGCGGTCGACGGCATGACGGCCTACGTGCGCAAGGCGGCCTCGCCCAGCGCCAGCGTGCCGCGCTGGCAGGGCGGGCGCATGCCCTTGTCCACCGAACTGGGCATGGCCGTGGAGGCCGCGCTCGCCGGCCCGCGCGACGCCCCCGAAATGCGCGCGCTGGCCCCGCTGCTCGACCTGCAGGCGCGCGCGTCGGCCCTGCCCACGGCCGGGACGCTGCTGGTGGAGTCCGTGCCGGCGCGCGGCGGCGGAGGCCTGTTGTTCATCTACCCGTTCGCGGGCCGCTCGGTGCACGAGGGCATGGCCGCGCTGTGCGCGCTGCGCTGGGGCCGCGCTTCGCCCAACACCTTCCTGTACGCGGTCAACGACTACGGTTTCGTGCTCGATGCGCAGCGGCGCGCCCCCGTGGACGAGGCCCTGCTGCGCCAACTGCTCACGCCCGAGGCGCTCATGGACGACTTGCGCGAGGCCCTGAACCTGAGCGAGATGGCGCGCCGCCAGTTCCGCGAGATCGCGCGCGTGGCCGGCCTGCTCACGCCCTCGCTGCCCGGCGGCACGCCGCGCAGCCTGCGGCAGTTGCAGGCCTCCAGCGGCCTGCTGTTCGATGTGCTGCGCCGCCACGACCCCGGCCACGTGCTGCTGGCCCAGGCCGAGCGCGAGGTGTTCGAGGCGCAGATGGACGTGCAGGCGCTGGCCGCCGCCCTGCAACGTGGCGCCGCGCGCCGGCTGGTGTTGCAAGCGCCGCGCACACTCACGCCGCTGTCGTTCCCGCTGTGGGCCGAAACCACGCGCGGCGAACTCAGCACCGAAGACTGGTCGGCGCGCGTGCGGCGCGCGGCCGAACAACTTCAGAAGCGCCATGGGTGAGACGCAGGACATCGCACTTGGCGGCGAGGCCTTGCGGCTGCACGCCGACCGCGCGCTGCACTGGCCCGCGCGCCAGCGCCTGCTGGTGGCCGATGTGCACCTGGGCAAGGACGACGCCTTCCGCGCCGCCGGCATCGCGCTGCCCACGGGCGGCGCGCGCCACGACCTCGACCGCCTGGCCGCGCTCATCGCCACCACCGCCGCGCAGGAACTCTGGGTGCTCGGCGACCTGCTGCACGGCGCCCGGCCCGACGCGCCCTGGCGCGACGAATGGCGGCGGTTCCGGACACGGCACGCGCAACTGCAGATCGTGCTGGTGGAGGGCAATCACGACCGCTCGGCCGCGCGCGCCGACCTGGGCATCGCGCGGCTGCAGGGGCGCGTGGTGGACGGCCCCCTGGCTTTTGCCCACGCGCCGTCCTCGGCGCCAGCCACCGGGCCCGCCGGCGGCGCACCCCACCCGACGGTGTGCGGCCACGTGCACCCCGTGGTTCGCGTGCCCGGCCTGCGCGGCCGCTTTCCGGCGTTCGTGCAGGTCGATCACCAACTGGTGCTGCCGGCGTTCTCGGCCTTCACGGGTGGCTGGCTGATCGACCGCGCGCAGGCGCGCCACGCCTGCCTGAACGGCCACCTGCTCGACCTGGGCCCGGTGGGCTGAGCGCGCCGGCCGTCCCCGGCCGTTCCCGGTTCGTCCCGGCCCGCCCCCGGTCCGTCCCTGTGCCTTTCGTCCGTCCCGCCGTGCACCGCAACATGCCGGCATGAACCGCCGACACGACATCGACACCCTGCGTTTCCTGGCCTTCGCGCTGGTGATGGTCTACCACCTGGGCATGGCCTACGTGGCCGACTGGCCCTGGCACCTGAAAAGCGCGCACGCGGCCGAGTGGCTGCAGTGGCCCATGCGCGCGCTCAACCTGTGGCGACTGGACCTGGTGTTCCTGGTCTCGGGGCTGGCACTGGGCTTGCTGATGCGCCGCGAGACGCCGGCGCCGGCGCTGTGGCGCCAGCGCAGCGCACGCCTGCTGCTGCCGCTGGCCTTCGGCATGGCGGTGGTGGTGCCCTACCAGGCCTATGCGCAGGCGCTGGCGGGGGGCTTCATCGAGCCCGGGTTCGGCGCCTTCCTGTGGCGCTACGCACAGGGCGGCCCCTGGCCGGCCCAGGCCTTCGACGGCGCGCACGTCGGCGTCACCTGGAACCACCTGTGGTTCCTGCCTTACCTGTGGGCCTACACCTCGGTGCTGCTGCTGGCGCGGCGTGCGCTGGCCCCACTGGCCCCGCGCTTCCAGGCGTTGCGCGGCGCGTGGCTCATGCTGCTGCCCCTGCTGCCGCTCATGATGGGGTCGCTGCTGCTGCGCCGCCATTTCCCGCCCACGCACGACCTGGTCAACGACTGGTGGATGCACGCCGTGTACTTCACCGTCTTCCTCTACGGCTGGTGGATCGGCACCGACGCCGCGCTGTGGCGCGAGCTCACGCGCCTGCGCTGGTGGGCGCTGGGCGGGGCGGTGCTGGCCTTCGCCGCGCACCTGGGTTTTCGCCTGGGGCTGACGACGCCCTGGCCCTGGGCGCGGCTGGCGGCCGACGCCGTGTCCTGGTGGGCCATCGTGGCGGCGCTGGGCTTCGCGCACCGCCACCTGAACCGCCCCTGGCCCTGGCTGGGCTGGGCGCGCGAGTCGGTCTATCCCTGGTACGTGCTGCACCAGACCCTGATCATCGTGGCGCTGGCCTGGCTGATGCCGCTGGGTCTCGGGCCGGTGGCCGAGCCACTGGGCGTGCTCACGCTCACGGTGCTGGGCTGCTGGGCGCTCAACGACGGCCTGATCCGCCGCGTGGGGTGGTTGCGCGCGTGCTTCGGGCTGGCGCCCCTGCGCCGGATCTCAGCGCCCTTGCAGGCGCAGCTGCCCCGGCAGGGGCAATGAGCGCCGCAGCACGTCCTCGGCCAGCCACAGGGCGCTGCGGCGCGCGCGCTCGGCCACCATGGGCAGGGGCATCTGCTGGTAGTCGTCGTTGAAGACCTCGAAGCTGTAGTCGCCGCTGTAGCCCATGGCGTCCAGTGTCTGCACCATCTCGATGAGCTGCGGCGTGTGAACGCCCTCGCCCGGAAAGACGCGCCAGGTGCGCGCCGTGGTCATGCGCTCCTCGAAGGTGCGCGTCTCCTGCCACAGGAAGTCGGAGAGCTGCACCAGGAAGACCTTGCCGGGCTCGATGTCGGCCAGCGCGTCCAGCGGCGTTTTCGCGGCCAGGATGTGGAAGCTGTCCAGGCAGACGCCCAGGTTGGGGCAGTCGGCGCGGCTCACCACGTCCCAGGCGCTGGTGTATTCGTTGATGGTGCGGCCCCAGGACAGGCCCTCGTAGGCGATGCGGATGCCCAGTGGCAGCGCCAGCATGGCGAGCTTGCGCAGGTCGCGCGCGAGGTGATCGGGGTCCTGCGAGGCGTGGGCCGAGGTGGACGAACAGGCCAGCAGCACCTGGCTGTCCAGCGCGGCGCACATGCGCAGCATGGTCTTGGCGATGTCGAGCTTGTAGTCGTGCAGGTGGCCCGAGAGGCCTTCGAAGTCGCGCAGCACCTGAAAGCCGGTGGCGCGCAGGCCGCTGGCCTTTACCTCGGCCACCGCGGCCTGCCAGCCGGCGGGGTGGCCCACGAGGTCGTTGGCCTTGAGCATGACCTGGCCGAAACCGGCCTCGCGCATGGCGCGCAGCTTGGCGTCCAGCGGGCCGGCCAGGGTGATGGTGTCCATGCCGACGTCGCGCATGGCCTCGCGGGCGCTGCGTGGGTCGTTCATGGTGCCGTCCTGGCCTGCGGGTCCTGCACCAGCTCGAACACCACGCCGCCCAGGTAGGCCCTGGTGATGGCGCCGCGCCGCTCGGCATGCACCGCCTCCGACTCGACGAATTCCACGCCGCGATCGCGCAGCGCGCGCACGGCGGCCAGCACGTCGCTCACGCCGATGCCGATGCGCTGCCACTGCTCGCGATCATCCAGGGCGTCCACGGGCGGCTCCACGAGCTGCAGCAGGAAACCTTGCCCGGGCCGCCGCCCCGGCACGCGCAGCAGGTGGCCCGCGGGCATGATGCCGAAGCGCTCCTCGTCGGGGATGGGCGTGGCACCGAGCAGGGTCTCGTAGAAGGCGGTCCAGTCGCCGCTGCGGCCCAGGCCGATGTACTGCACCAGGCCGAACAGGCGCATGTCGAACAGCGCGGGCGGGTGCGGGTCCACGCCGGGGATCGGGACGAAGTCCACGTCGTAGATCGAGAAGTCGCGGTAGCGGTCGATCAGGTAGAGGCGGCTGCCGCCCACGCCGTGGATGGCGGGGATGTTGAGCTCCATGGCCTCGGGGTGCGTGGGCACCTCCCAGCCGCCGCGCGAGAGCACGTACTCGCGCGCGGCGCGGGCGTCGCGCACGCGCAGGCCCACGGCACCGATCACCGGCCGCGCATCGCCGTGCGCCGCGCCGAGCGCGTCGATGGGGTGCGCGTTCACCACCAGGTTGAGCGCGCCCTGGCGGTACAGCAGCACCTCGCGCGAGCGGTGCCGCGCCACCGGGCGAAAGCCCATCATCTCCAGCACCTGGCCCAGGGCCTGCGGCTGCAAGGTGGCGTACTCGACGAACTCGATGCCGTCGAGGCCGAGCGGGTTGTCGGTGTCGCTGGTGGACGCCTGCAGCGGCTCGCGCGCGGGCAAGGCGTCGATCGACGCTTCGTTCATGGTTTCGCCTCCTGAGGGGCCGGTGGCGGCGTGTCGAGCTGCGCGAGTTCGCGCAGGCGCTCGGGCGTGGCCACCGGCAGGCCGAAGAACTCGAGGTAGGCGGGGATCTGCTCGAACAGCATGTCGGTGCCCACCTGCACGCGGCAGCCGCGCGCCTGCGCGGCCGACAGGAAGGCGGTGAAGCGCTCGCGCATGACCACCTCGCCCACGAAGCTGCGGGCGTCCAGGCGGTCCACGTCCAGCGGCAGCGGGTCGCCGGGCGCCATGCCCAGCGGCGTGGCGTTGACCACGAGGTCGACGCCGGCCGGGTCGCGTTCGCCGGTGCTGATCTGAAGCAAGGGATAGGCCGCGCGCAGGCGCCCGCTCAAGGCCTCGCTGGCCGCGCCGTTCGTGTCGAACAGCGACAGATGCGCCACGCCCGCCGCCGCCAGCGAGGCCGCGATGGCCGAGCCCACACCGCCGCTGCCCACGACGAGGGCGCTGGCACCTTTCAGCGCCAGGCCCTTGCGCTGCACGCCGCGCACGAAGCCCTCGCCATCGAACATGTCGCCGATCAGGCGGCCGTTGGGCGCGCGCTTCACCGCGTTGCAGGCGCCGGCCACCTGCGCGGTGCGCGAAACCTCGTCGAGCAGCGCCACCACGCCCACTTTGTGCGGCATGGTGATGAGAGCGCCGATCACATTGGGCGCGGCCATCAGCGGCGGCAGCAGCGATTCGAGCGCGCCGGCCGGGCAGTCGATGGGCACCACCACCGCGGGGGTGCCGCTGGCCGCGAACCAGGGGTTGTAGATCAGCGGCGCCTTGAAGCTGTGCGTGGGATGGCCCAGGTGGACGATCACCCGGGTGTGGCCGTCGATGCGGGGCGTGTTCATGTCGCGGCGCCCCGTTCGGTCAGCCGGTGTAGCCGGCCAGGCGCGGCAGGAACAGCACGAAGTCGGGCCAGAAGGTGGTGATGGCCAGCGCGATCAGCATCACGCCCAGGAAGGGCAGGGTGGCGCGCACCAGATCGCCGAGGGAGACGTTGGCGATCCTGGTCATCATGAACAGCAGCAGGCCATAAGGCGGTGTGACCAGGCCGATCATGATGTTGAGCACCGCCATCACGCCGAAGTGCACCGGGTCCACGCCCAGGGCCACGGCCGTGGGCAGCAGCACGGGCAGGATCACCAGGATGATGGTGGAGCCTTCGAGGAAGGCGCCCAGCACCAGCAGCAGCAGGTTGGCCAGCAGCAGGAAGGTGAAGGGCGAGAGCTCGAGTCCCTTCATCACCGCGCTCAGCGAGGCGGGGATGTTCTCCGAGGTGATGACGAAGTTGAACACCGTGGCGCCCGCGATCAGGATGCCGATGGACACGCTGGTGCGCGCGCTCTGCTGCAGCGACTCGTAGACGTCGCGCAGGCGCAGGCTGCGGTAGTAGAAGGCCGCGATCAGCAGCGCATAGGCGGCGGCCACGCCGGCGGCCTCGGTGGGCGTGGTGATGCCGCTGTAGAGGCAGCCCAGCAGCAGCAGCGGCATCATCAGCGCGGGCAGGGCCTCGCGCGTGATGCGCGGCAGCTCGCGCAGCGGCACCGCGTCTTCCACCGGGAAGCGGTGGCGCTTGGCCAGGTAGTGGATCAGCGCCATCTGCACCGCGCCCAACAGCAGCCCGGGCAGCACGCCGGCCAGGAAGAGGTAGCCGATGGAGGTGCCCGAGACCAGCGCGTACAGCACCAGCGGAATCGATGGCGGCAGGATCGGCCCGATGACGGCCGACACCGCGGTGAGCGCGGCCGCGAAGGAGGCCGGGTAGCGGCCGTCGCGCGTCATCATGGCCTGCATGAGCTTGCCCGAGCCGGCCGCGTCGGCCAGGGCCGAGCCCGACATGCTGGCAAACACCACGCTCTGCAGCACGTTCACCTGCGCCAGGCCGCCGGGAAAGCGGCCCACCAGCGCGTTGCACCAGCGCAGCAGGCGGTCGAGCACGCTGCCCGAGCTCATGAAGCTGGCGGCCAGGATGAACAGCGGAATGGCCAGCAGCAGGTAGCTGGAATAGGTGCTGTTGAGCAGTTGCTCGGCCGCGCTGCCCATGTCCATGCCCTTGAGCCACAGGTAAAGGATGGACGCGCCGATCATGGCCTGCCCGATCGGCACGCCCAGCAGGCTCAGCAGCACGATGGCCGCGACGGCCAGCGAGAAGGGACTCGTCGGGTTCACAGGGAGCCTATGTGGGTGGATTCGGTCTGCTCACGCCCACGGATGGCGTTCACGATCAGCCACAGGTGACGCGCGATGACGGCCACGGTGAACACGAGGTAGATCGAGTAGAGCCAGTCGAAGCGGATCTTCAGGTACGAGCTGCTCTCCACCTTCATGAACGTCACGTAGTCCCAGGTGGCGGGCAGGGCCAGCGCGAACAGCAGCACGATGGCGATGGAGCCCAGCGAGGAGAGCACGCGCCGCCCGCGCGGGCCGAACATGGACAGCAGCAGATCGATGCGGATCTCCTCCTCGTCGCGCAGCACGAAGGCCGAGCCCCACAGGATCAGCCAGAGCCAGGCGACGAGCGAAATCTCCGCCGTCCAGCCCACCGGCAGATCGAACAGGTAGCGCAACGCGATCTGCAGGATGAAGGCGAGGAAGATCACACCCAGAAGGACGGCGGCCACAGCCTCGGCTGCACGCGCGAGGAGGCCGAACCCAGAGGCACCGAGGAACCGGCTTTGCCGGGCCTCAGGTGCCGCCCCCTCGAGGGGGTCGCGCGAAGCGCGGCGGGGGTGATTCATCACTTGACCGCGGCGATCTTGTCGATGATTCCGGGCGCCCAGGCCTTCGCTTCGTCCGACGCCAGGTAGATCTTCTGCGCGTGCTCGCGGAAGGCGTTGATGTTGGGCACGTACACGTCCAGCCCCTGGCGCTTGAAGCCCTCGGCCAGTTCGGCCTCGCGCTTGACGTGCTCGTTCGCGCTCCAGGTGATGGCCTTGTCCACCGCCGCCTGGAAGGCCTTCTGCTTGTCGGCCGACATCGCCTGCCAGGCCTTGAGGTTCATGGTGAGCAGGTCGAAGGCCACCAGGTGCGAGGTGAGCACGACCTGGCCCATCACCTCGTAGAACTTCATGTTCTGCACGTTGGGCAGCGGGTTGTCCTGGCCGTCCACGGTGCCGGTCTGCAGGGCCGTGTAGGTCTCGGCGTAGGCCAGCGGCGTGGGGTTGGCGCCCAGCGAGCGGCCCAGCAGCTGCCAGGCGTCGCCCGCGGGCATGCGCAGCTTCACCCCGGCCAGGTCGGCCGGCACGTTGACCTTCTTCTTGCCGCGCAGGCCCACGTGGCGCGTGCCGAAGAAGGTGGGGCCCAGGATCTTCACCTTCAGCTGGTCCTCCACCTGCTTCTTCATCTGCGCGCCCAGGTCGCTGGCGAAGAAGGCGTTGAGGTGGTTGGCGTCGCGGAACAGGTAGGCCGAGGTCAGCACCGACCAGGCCGGCACCTGCTTGGAGATGTCCTGCGGCGCGATGTTGCCCATCTCCAGGTTGTCGCGCTGCAGGGCCACGAGTTCGGTCCCCTGGCGGAACAGCGTGGAGTTCAGGTGCGCCTCGATGCTGTGGTCGGGTGCGATGTCGGCGCTCAGGCGCCTGATCATCTCGGCGCGGATGTCGGTGTCCGAGAACACCGCGGCGAAGCGCAGCTTGCTTTGCGCGCGGGCGCGGCCCGGCAGCAGGGCCCCGGCGGCCAGGCCGGCGCCGGCGCAGAGGAGGGAACGGCGGTCGATGGTGCGGTTCATGGTGCTTGTCTCCGTTGGTGTGACGGTTGTTGTGAGGAAAACGGCTCAGGCGGTGGCGGCCTCGCGCAGCCGCTGCGCCACCGCGTGCAGCGCGAGCTCGTAACCCATGGGGCCGAGTCCGCAGATCACGCCGGTGCTGGCCAGGGAGGTGAGCGAGTCCTTGTAGGGCGCTTCGCGGCGGTGGATGTTGGTGATGTGGACCTCGATCACCGGCAGGTCCAGCATCTTCAGCGCGTCCAGCAGAGGGATCGAGCGGAAGGACAGGCCAGCCGGGTTGATGATCACCGCCGCGCCGGCGGCGCGCGCTTCCTGCACCCAGTCCACCAGCACGCCTTCGTGGTTGGACTGGCGGAACACGCAGTTCAGCCCGAGTTCGGCGGACAGCGTGAGGCAGCGCGCCTGCACCTGCGCCAGGGTGGTGTGGCCGTACAGGTGCGGCTCGCGCACCCCCAGCAGGTTCAGGTTGGGGCCGTTGAGGATGTGTACGGTGGCGCTCATCGTGGGGGTGGGAGTGCGGCGGCGGGCTTGGCCGGAAGGGGCGCGTGGCCTACAGTCGTCTCCTGCTGTCGTGTGGCTGGAAGGCGATTCTTGGGCCGCCACAGGAAACACTTTCCGCATTGGAAACAGCTTCCGCATCACAAAAATTCAGAGACATGAACCTCGCTCTTGACCGCGGCCTCTCGCTGCTCGAACACCTCTCGCGCCACCCCGACGGCCTGCCGCTGGCCCTGATGGCCGAGGAACTGGACATCCCCCTGAGCGCCTGCCACCGCCTGCTGGGCGACCTGCAGCAGCGCGGTTACGTGCGCCAGAAGCGCAAACAGGGCGACTACCAGCTGACCACCAAGGTGGTGGCCATCGGCCTGGGCTACCTCAGCCACGGCGGCATCGTCGACATCGCGGGGCCCTTGCTGGAGCGGCTCGCGCAGCTCTCGGGCGAACTGGTGCGCCTGTCCCTGGTGGACGACGACCGCCTCACCTTCGTGGCCAAGGCCCAGGGGGCGCGCCAGCAGGGCGTGCGCTACGACCCCGACATGGGCGCCGACGTCTGGCTGTCGTGCTCGGCCTCGGGGCACGCCTGGCTGCACACGCTCAGCGACGAGCGCGCGCTGGAACTGGTGACGCGCCAGGGATTCGGCACGCCCAGGGACTACGGCCCCAAGGCGCCGACGACGGTGAAGGCCATGCTGGGCTTTCTGCACGCGGCACGCGTGCGCGGGTACGCCATGATCGATGAGGTCTTCGCGCCCGGCATGAGCGCCATGGCAGCGCCGGTGATGCGCCGCCACGAGGCCATCGGCGTGATCAGCATTGCCGGACCGCGCACGCGGCTGAGCGTGGCGCGCATGCAGGAACTCGCGCCCGCGCTGCTGGCGGCGGCGGCGGAGTTGGGGCCGATCAGCAACGCGTCCAGCCTGTTCGGTCGGCCACCCCTGGGCAAAGGGTGAGCCCGCGGCGCTCAGGGATTTCACGCGGCGCCGGGCCGCTGGCCACGGGTAGCATGGGACAGGAGGAACCCGATGGACCTGTTCGACATGCCCGATCACGAGACCCTGGCCCTGTACAAGGAAATCGCGCGGCACCTGCTCTTCGCCATGGTGGCCGGCGGCCTCATCGGCCTGGAGCGCAGCTACCACGGCCGACCGGCCGGCTTTCGCACGCACACACTGGTGTGCCTCGCCTCCAGCCTGCTGATGCTGGTGACGCTGTACCAGGGCGTCTGGTTCGAGCAGGACAACAGCAAGGGCACCGTGACCATGGACCCCACGCGCATGGCCCAGGGCATCATGACCGGCATCGGCTTCCTCGGTGCGGGCGTGATCTTCAAGGAAGGCCTCACGGTGCGGGGCCTCACCACGGCGGCCTCGATCTGGATCACCGCCTCCATCGGCGTGCTCATGGGCATCGGCTTCTACTTTCCGGCCGTGCTGGCCACGGTGCTCACGCTGGTGGCGCTGGTGGTGTTGCACCGGGTGGAGCGCTTCGTTCCAACGCACACCTACGCCCAGCTCAACGTGCGCTTCGACCGCCTCAAGGCCATGCCCGAGGCCGATCTGCGCCAACTGCTCAAGGAGCACGGCTTCACCATCGCCAACCTGAGCTACCGGCTGGAAGAGGGCGACGCCTTCGAGTACCGCATGATGCTGCGCACCATGCGGCCGAAGAACCTGGCGGTGCTGGCCCGCTCGCTGGGCACGCTCAAGGTGGTGGAGCAGTTCCGACTCTCGCCCACGGGCGACTGAGCTTCAGACCATGTAGCGGTCCCAGTAGCCGGCCTGCGGCTCGATCTGCTCCACCACGTCCACCCACAGGCCCGACGGGTCGCGGAAGCCGAAGCGGCGCTGGCCGAAGGCCTCGTCGGTGAGCGGCAGGCCCACGTGGCCGCCGCGCGCCTCGAAGTCCGCGTGCGCCGCCCGCGCGTCGGCCACCTGCAGCTCGAAGCACAGGCCCAGGCCGCTGAAGGTCTCGGGGCCGGGCGGGGCCGAGGGGTGGTCGGGCGACATGAAGGCCAGTGAGGCGCTGCCGTCTTCGCTGCACAGCCAGACGAACCAGCTGCTGGCGAAGCCGCATGACCAGCCCAGGCGCTGCTCCCAGAAGGCCTGGCAGGCGCGGATGTCGGGTGTCACCACGATGGGGTAGTGGTCCTGATAGCGGGGTTTGCTGTCCATGGGAAACTCCTTGTTTGAAATAAACAGACTGTCGGTCTGTTTGTTCAATGTAGGATACCGACAGACTGTCTGTCAATGACGTTCCTGGTCAAGGAGAACGAGGATGAAGAACGTTGAACGCGCCCATGCCACTCGCGCGCGCCTGGTTGGGGTGGCGCGCCGCATGTTCGGCGAACTGGGCTACGCCGGCACCGCCACCGAGGCGGTGCTGCAGGAGGCCGGTGTGGCGCGCGGCGCGCTGTACCACCACTTCGCCGACAAGGCCGCGCTGTTTGAGGCCGTGTGCCTGGCGGTGTGCGAGGACATCGTGCCGGCGGTGGACGAGGCCGCCGGTGCGCGGCGCGATCCGCTGGACGCGCTGGTGCAGGGCTCCATCCGCTGGATCGAAAAGACCTCGGAGCCCGAGGCGCGGCGCATCCTCATGATCGACGCGCCCACGGTGCTGGGCTGGGAACGCTGGCAGGCGCTGGACGACCGGCTGAGCCAGGCCTCGCTGGCGGCGGGCATGAAGGCGGCGATCGCCGCCGGCGCCATCCGCTTCGACTGCCGGCTGGAGCTGGCGGTGGCCATGATGAACGGCGCGCTCAATGCGCTGGCGCTGCGCGTGAACGCGCCCGAGGCGCCGGTGCCGCCGCGCGAATGGCGGCGCGCGGTGCGCGCGCTGTGGGCGGCGCATGCGGTCGATCGGGGGTGAGCGCGTTTGGCCCCGCACCGTTTGCCGATCGTCACATCTGCCGGCTTGACGAACATACCAACTGGTCGGTAATCTCCGCTCCCTTGCCGAATCCGCCCGGAGAACACCCATGGACGCCCCGACCCTCAGCTCCCGCGACCGGCTGCTCCAGGCGGCCATGACGCTGGTGCGCACCAAGGGCTACACCGCCACCACGGTGGACGACCTGTGCGCCGCCACCGGCCTCACCAAGGGCGCGTTCTTCTATCACTTCAAAACCAAGGAAGACATCTTTGCCGCCGCCGCGCAGCGCTTCGGTGAAGAGGCCGACGCGCTGTTCCGCCGAGCCGGCTACATGGACAAGGCCGACCCCCTTCAGCGCCTGCTCGGCTATGTCGACCTTCGCATCGAGCTGCTGCAGGGCGAGATCGCGGAGATCACCTGCGTGCTGGGCACCCTGGTGCAGGAGGTGCACATCACCCACCCCGCCATCCGCGAGGTGTGCGACCGCCACATCACGGCCAACGCGGACCTGGTGACCGAGATGGTCACGGCCGCCAAGCGCCAGCACGTCCCCCGCGCGCGTTGGAGCGCCGAGGCCCTGGGCCTGTACGTGCAGGCCGTCATTCAAGGATCGCTGCTGCTGGTGAAGGCCCGGCAGTCGATCGAGCCCGCGGTCGAGTGCCTGCGCGTGCTGCGCCGCCACCTCGAACTGCAATTCCTTCCCACCCCCGCCAAGGAGACAGTGAAATGAGCTCTGTCGATGGCTTCATGGCCCCCGTGCCATTCGATGCCGAACGCATGATCCATGGCGGCTTCAACGTGATCCTCGATGTCTGAACACACCTCTCCCGCGCCCGCCCGGGCCACCGGCCGCGACTGGCTGGGCCTGGCGGTGATCGCACTGCCCTGCATGGTCTATGCGATGGACATGACCGTGCTCAACCTCGCGCTGCCCGTGCTCAGCGCCGAGCTGCGGCCCAGCGCCGCGCAACTGCTGTGGATGGTCGACATCTACAGCTTCCTGGTGGCGGGCTTTCTCATCACCATGGGCAACCTCGGCGACCGCATCGGCCGGCGCAAGCTGCTGTTGATCGGCGGCGCGGCCTTCGGCCTGGCCTCGCTCATCGCGGCCTTCTCCACCAGCGCCGAGATGCTGATCGCCATGCGCGCGCTGCTGGGCGTGGCCGGTGCCACGCTCGCGCCGTCCACCATGTCCCTCATCCGCAACATGTTCCACGACGAGGAGCAGCGCCGCTTCGCCATCGGCGTGTGGATCGCGAGCTTTTCCATGGGCGCGGCCATCGGCCCGCTGGTGGGTGGTGCGCTGCTGCAGTGGTTCCACTGGGGCTCGGTGTTCCTCGTGGCGGTGCCGGTGATGGCGCTGCTGCTGGTGCTGGGGCCGCTCGTGCTGCCCGAGTTCAAGGACCCTGACGCGGGGCCGATCGATCTCGCGAGCGCGCTGCTCTCGCTGGCCTCGGTGCTGGCGGCGGTCTACGGCATCAAGACCATCGCCACCCATGGCCTGGTGCTGGCGGGCCTGCTGCCGCTGGCGGCGGGCGTGGCCCTGGGCTGGGTGTTCGTGCGGCGCCAGTCGCGTCTGGCGCACCCGCTGCTGGACATCGCGCTGTTTCGCCAGCCGCGCTTCGCGGCGGCGCTGGCGGCCTACGCGCTGTCCTGCCTGGCCATGTTCGGCGTGTACATCTTCATCACGCAGTACCTGCAGGTGGTGCGCTCACTGGACCCGCTGAGCGCGGGCCTGGTGACGCTGCCCTGGGCGCTGGCCTTCGTGTTCGGCTCACTGGGTGCCCCGCGTTTGGCGAGCTGGTTCGCGCCGGTGCGCATCCTCATCGGCGGCCAGGTGGCGGCGGTGATCGGCTTCCTGATGCTGCTGATGGTGGACACCGGCACGGGCCTGCCCTGGCTGGTGGCGGGCACGGTGGTCATGAGCCTGGGCATGGCACCGGTGTTCACGTTGGGCAACGAGATCATCATCACCTCGGCCCCGCCCGAGCGCGCCGGTGCGGCTTCGGCGCTGTCGGAGACGGCGTCCGAGTTGAGCGGTGCCCTGGGCGTGGCCCTGCTGGGCAGCCTGGGCGTGGCCTGGTACCAGGCGCGCGTGGGGGCGGGCATGCCGGCGGCGCTGCCCGAGCACGCCGCCGACGCGGCGCGCGACACACTGGCGGGTGCGCTGCACGCGGCAGGTTCACTGGGCGGCGCGGACGGCCCGCTGTTCGCCGCGCTGGCGCGTGGGGCCTTCGTCGAATCGCTGCACCTGGTCACGCTGGCCGGCGCGGCGGTGATCGCGGCGGCTTGCGTGATGACGGCGCTGTTGTTGATGCGACGGCCGGCGGCGGCCGCTGCCTGAGGGGTCCGCCATGACCTTGCGGGGGTGACTCACATCAGATCATTTGAGCGATAATCTAAGCTCAAAGGAGCAGATTCATGCCGGGTCCCGCATCATCCCGTCGAAGCGCGCCCGCACGGCCCAAGGCGCGCAAACCACCCATGCCGGTGCCCGCTGCCAGGAACACCACCGGCTTTGTCACGAGTTTCCTGAAGGTTTACGAGACGGATGCGATGGAGCGCGTTCGCATCGTCAAGCTCGGCGTCCCGGCAAGCGCCGTTGATGCGATCGCGCGCCGCATGGCCATCCCCAAGGAGAAGCTCGTCGGCACACTCGGCCTGGCGCGCGCTACCGTCGATCGCAAGGCACGTGAGAACAAGCCCTTGTCATCGGACGAGAGTTCACGCGTGCTGGGCATGGCGCGCCTCGTCGGCCAGGTCCAGGCCATGGTCGAGGAGTCCGGTCAGGCGGAGGGTTTCAACGCGGCAGAGTGGGTGGCTCATTGGTTGGAGAAGCCGCTGCCGGCCCTGGATGGCCAACGCCCCGCCGACCTGATGGACACGCCGGAAGGACAGAGCATCGTGTCGCAGTTGGTGTCCCGCATGCAGAGTGGGGCTTACGCGTGAGTGTGGTGTTGTGGCGCATCGCCACGGACGCGCGGGAGTACAAGGCCGACGATCTGGACGGCAAGGGCGCTGAAAGAACCGGCGGTCGGTGGAACCGACCCGGCCGCCCCGTGGTTTACACCGCTTCTTCGGTGGCCTTGGCATGCCTGGAGACCGTGGTCCATCTCAATGCGGGCGACTTGCCGCTGAACCGGTTTCTCGTGCGAATCGTGGTGCCGGATGATGTGTGGGCAGCCCGCAAGGTAGAGGCTGCAGCGGATCTGCCTTCGGGTTGGAACGCCATTCCCGAGAGCCGGGTATCGCTGGACATCGGTGACCGCTGGTTGCGAAACGCATCAAGCGCACTGATGGCCGTGCCCTCCGTCGTCGTGCCCGAAGAGTTCAATGTGCTCATCAATCCCATGCATGCGCACGCCGCAGGGATCCGGGCTGGCAAGGTGCGGTCATGGTTCTACGACCACCGACTGGTTTGAGGCATTCCCGTCGGCGCCCGGCCTCAATGGAAATCCCGGCTCTCCGTCGCCAGCCGCCCCAGCAAGGGCGTCAGGTCCTCCAGCCGTCCCGCGATCAGGTTGCACAGCGGCCCCTCGCGCTGCCACACGCCGTGCACCGCCAGCAGCCGCGCGTGCAGCAGCGCGGCGCGCTGGCGTTCGCGCACGTGGCGCCAGACGATCACCTGCACTGCACCGGTCTCGTCCTCCAGTGAGACGAAGACGGTGCCGTTGGCCGTGCCCGGCTGCTGGCGCACGGTGACGATGCCGCAGGCGCGCGCGAAGCGTTTGTCGGGCAGGGCCTTGAGCTCTTCGGCCGTCATCAGGCGCCGCGCCTGCAATTGCGGGCGCAGCAGGGCCAGCGGGTGGCGGCGCAGCGTCAGGCGCGTGGCCGCGTAGTCCCACACGATGGCTTCGCCCTCGGGCGCGGGCGGCAGTTCGATGGGCGCCTCGTGCACAGGCGCGTGGCGCAGCAGCGCGGGCGGCGTGCGCAGGCCCGCCGCGTCCCACATCTGCTGACGCCGGTGGCCCGAGAGACCGATCAACGCGTCGGCCGCGGCCAGCAGTTGCAGCTCGCGCGGGTCCAGGCCCGCGCGCTGCGCGAGGTCTTCGGCGTCGCTGAAGGGCGCGTCGCGGCGCGCGGCGGCGATGCGGTCGGCCGCCCCGCTCGACAGGCCGCTCACGCGGTTGAGGCCCAGGCGCACCGCGGGTGCCTGCGGCGGGCCTTCCAGCGTGCAGTCGCGCTCGCTGTGGCAGACGTCCACCGCGCGCACCACCACGCCGTGGCGCTGCGCGTCCTGCACCAGCTGGCTGGGCGTGTAGAAGCCCAGCGGCTGGCTGTTGAGCATGGCGGCGAGGAAGGCGGCCGGGTGGTGGCGCTTGATCCAGCACGAGTCGTAGACCAGCAGCGCGAAGCTGGCGGCGTGGCTTTCGGGAAAGCCGTAGTCGGAGAAGCCGTGGATCTGCTGGTAGATGCGTTCGGCGAACTCGGCCGAGTAGCCGTTGGCGGTCATGCCCGTGACGATCTTCTCGTGGTACTTGTGCAAGCCGCCCTTGCGCTTCCACGCGGCCATGGCGCGGCGCAGTTCGTCGGCCTCGCCTGCGGTGAAGCTGGCGGCGATCATGGCCAGTTGCATCACCTGTTCCTGGAACACGGGCACGCCCAGGGTGCGTTCCAAAGCAGGCTTGAGTTCGTCCTTTTCATAGGTCACCGGCTCCTTGCCCTGGCGCCGGTTCAGGTAGGGGTGGACCATGCCGCCCTGGATGGGGCCGGGCCGCACGATGGCGACCTCGATCACCAGGTCGTAGAAGCAACGGGGCCGCAAGCGCGGCAGCATGCTCTGCTGCGCGCGACTTTCGATCTGGAACACACCCACGGTGTCGGCCTCGCAGATCATGCCGTAGGTGGGGTCATCGCCGTCGGGGATGTCCTGCAAGTCGAACGGCCGGCCCAGGCACTGGCCGATGAAGACCAGCGCCTTGCGCAGCGCGGTGAGCATGCCCAGCGCGAGCACGTCGACCTTGAGCAGGTTCAGGGCCTCGAGGTCGTCCTTGTCCCACTCGATCACGGTGCGGCCTTCCATGGCCGCGTTCTCCACCGGCACGATGCGCGTGAGCCGGTCCTGCGTGAGGACGAAGCCGCCCACGTGCTGCGAGAGGTGGCGCGGAAAACCCGACAGCTCGCCGATGGCCTCGCCCGTGAGCACGCCGACGAGGTCGATGAGCTGGCGCACGGCCAGGTCATCGGGCCGCAGGCCCACGGCCAGCAGGCGCTCGGCCGATGGCGTTCGGCCATCGAACCACTGCTGCTCTTTCGCGAGGCGGTCGATCACCTCGGCGTCGAAGCCGAGGGCCTTGCCCACGTCGCGGATGGCGCTGCGGCGCTGGTAGGTGATGACGGTGGCGGCCAGCGCGGCGCGCTCGCGGCCGTACTTGCCGTAGAGGTACTGGATCACCTCCTCGCGGCGCTCGTGCTCGAAGTCGATGTCGATGTCGGGCGGTTCGTTGCGCTCCTTGCTGAGGAAGCGCTCGAACAGCACGGTCTGGCGCGCCGGGTCCACCTCGGTCACGCCCAGGCAGTAGCAGACCACCGAGTTGGCCGCGCTGCCGCGGCCCTGGCACAGGATCTTCCTGTCGTCGCGCGCGAAGCGAACGATGTCGGCCACGGTGAGGAAGTAGTGCTCGTAGCGCAGCTCGGCGATGAGTGCGAGTTCGTGTTCGATCTGCGCGCGCACCTTGTCGGGGGTGCCGCCGGGCCAGCGCCGCGCCGCGCCCTGTTCGGTGAGCTCGCGCAGGTGCTGCGTGGGCGTGCGGCCCTCGGGCACCACCTCGGCCGGGTACTGGTAGCGCAGTTCGTCGAGCGAGAAGTCACAGAGCCCGGCCACGCGCAGGGTTTCGGCCAGCAGGTCGGCCGGGTAGGTGGTGGACAGGCGCAGGCGCGAGCGCAGGTGGCGCTCGGCATTGGGCTGCAATTGCCGGCCGCAGGCGGTGAGCGGCTGGCCCAGGCGCGTGGCGCTGAGCACGTCCTGCAAGGCCTGGCGCGAGCGAACGTGCATCAGCGCATCGCCCGTGGCCACGAGGGGAATGGCGCTGAGTTCGCCAGCCTCGCGCAGGCGCGCGAGCCAGGCCTCGTCGTCGATCTGGCGCAGCAGCGTCACCGCGAACCAGCAGCGCCCGCTGAAGCCGGTGAGCAGCCAGCGCGCGACGTCGAGCAGGCGCGGCAGCGGCGTGCCGCGATCGGGCGCGGCGAGCAGCAGGCAATCGCCCAGCGCGCCCGGTTCGATGTCGGCCAGGTGCAGGCGGTACTCGCCCTTCTTCGGGCTGGCGCGGCGCAGGCGCGTGATGAGTTCGCACAGGTTGCCGTAGCCCGCGCGGTTCTGCGCCAGCGCCACCAGCGTGAACGGCGCGTCGTGCACGCGGAACTGCGCGCCGACGATCAGCGGCAGGCCGCACGCCTTGGCCTCCACGTGCGCGCGCACCACGCCGGCCATCGAGCATTCGTCGGCGAGGGCGAGCGCCGTGTAGCCCAGTTGTGCGGCGCGGCGCACCAGCTCCTGCGGGTGGCTGGCGCCGCGCAGGAAGGAAAAGTTGCTGAGGCAGTGCAGCTCGGCGTAGGCGGGGAGGGTGGGGGGCGTGTTCATTCGGAAACCTCCGGGCCTTCAGAAGACCCCGTGCAGGTACCAGGCGCCGCCTTCGTCGGCCAGGCGTTCCTGGAACACCCACAGCACGCCGGCCTGCTCGTCGAGCGCGACGAAGTAGTCGCGCTGCGCGTGGCGGTGGGCCGCGCCATCGGCCGCGCGGTCCCACCAGCCACCTTCCACGCGGTGCGGTCCGGCGATGAGTTGCAACACGCCGCGGTACACGGGCCGGTGCCCGCGCACCGGCAGGCGCAGCGGCCGGGGCAGCACCCAGCTCGGCTGCGGCGTGTGATCGGGCGCGGGGATCGCGGGCCGGGCGCGCGGCAGGGGCTCGCCCACGGGCTGCCAGCGCTGCATGTGTTCGAGCCGGTGGTCGTCCAGGGGCACGGGGCGCAGCACGCGCTGCGGGCCCAGCCGCGCCGCGATCCGCTCCAGCGTCTCGTCCAGCGCCACGTCGGCCGTGCCGTCGTCGGGCAGCAGCGAGCCGCTCGGTGGCGCCAGCGCTTGCGTGCCCAAAGCCTCCAGTTCCAGGTCGCCCGCGGGGGCCAGCAGTTCGGTGCGCGCCAGGTGCTCGGCGAGCAGGCGCGCCAGGTGCTCGATGCGCCGCGTGGGCGTGCGCGTGCGGATGACCAGTTCGCCGCCTTCGCCCGCGGCGCGCGAGCGCATGGCGTCGTGCGCCCAGCGCAGCGCGAAGGCCGTGACGCCCCGGTGCCGCGCGGCCAGCCAGCCGCACAGGCGCAGCAGCAGGCGGTGCGCGCCATGCATGAGCGCGGGGGCGTCCTCCACGCGCGACATCAGCTCCAGCCGCGCGAGGAAGGTTTCGGGCGGGGCGAGCCAGTGCTGCGGCTCGGGGCACTGGCCATAGGCCTGGTCGAAGGCCGCCAGCAGCGCGGTGTCGAAGCGCCGGCCCAGGCCCGCGCGCGGCAGGCGGCGCACGTCGCCCAGGGTGCGGCAGCCCAGGCGCGCCAGCGTGCCGCGGTGCGGCGCCACGGCGCCGAGCGTGTCCATGGGCAGGCGGTCCAGGGCCCGGGAAAGCGAGGCCTCGGGGTCGACGCCCTCGGCACCCGCGCGCGCGAAGGCCAGCGCGGCCAGGCCGGTGGGCGCCCAGCCGATGCGCTGCACGCCGAATTCGGCCGCCGCCGATTCGCGCACGCGCTCGCGCAGCGCGGCCCGGCCGCCGAACAGGCGCAGGCTGGCTTCCAGCTCCATCAGCACGGCGCCCTCGACCTCGGCCACGCGGGGCGTGAACTGCAGGGCCCAGGTGCCCAGCGCAGCCACCGCCTCAGGCGCGCTGGTGTTGTCGCCGTTCGTGTCGGGCAGGAGCAATGCGGCCCACCACATCGGCGGCCTCCTCGTGATCATGGGGCCCGTGACCGAGCGCGCGCATGCGCGGCGTGAGCACGGCGTGCAGCCCGCCGGGCACCGAGGGCAGGTGCAGCTCGCCCTCGTGCGGAGGGCCTTTGCGCTTGAACACGCGCACGCGCAGGGCCCAGTCGTTGCCGTGTCGCACCAGCAGGCGCAGCGGCGCGGGCGAGGCCTGGCCTTGCGCGGCCTGCGGGCGGAACAGCAGCACCAGGCCGTCGTTGCCCTGCGCGCTCACCTGCAGGCGGCGCAGGGCGTCGGGGCGGGCCTGGGGCAGCCAGGCCAGCAGCGCGCCGCAGGCGTTGGCGCGGATGAGCTGTTCGCTCGCCCACAGGCGCTCGGCCTCGCTGTCGGCCTGCACCCAGATCAGCTGGCGCGCGGGCAGCCCCAGCTGTTGCAGGCCGGGGCCGTGCGGCGTCCAGGGCGGGCCCACCAGCGCCAGGCAGCGGCCGGCCAGTTGCGACAGGCTGGGCGCGAGCAGGCGCCATTCGTGGGCGCCGGGCCGGGTCTGCAGCACCTCGGTGAGCGAGCGGCAGGGCCAGCCGCCGCCGGGCAGTTCACGGTCCAGCAAATCCCAACCCGAAGTGAGCACTCGCGAAACCGGTGCGCCAATCTCATGGCCACGCCAGAGGGCGTCGGCCACGCGGCGCGGCCAGGGCGCCGCGGGCGGGGTGGGGGCCGAGGGCTCGGCCGAAGGGAAGGACATGGCATCGTGAAACTGTATGCACGTACAGTATCACAGATGATTTTTCCGTGATGAATGGAGGCGACGGGCTGTAGGCAGGCAACCCGAAGGGGTGGACCGCGACCCAGGGCCGCCTTGTGGCCTGTCAGTCCTTACCCATCCATCCAAGCATGATTTCTCGCTCCCATTCCTTGCCTCGGCTGCCTTCTTCCGTCCCGCCGTCCCCCCAGCGGCTGGTACGCAGCCATTCCTTCAGCGGCGCGATCCATGGTTCTCCTGTCCAGCCTTCGGTGCCGACCGACGCCGGTGTGGCGGAGCAGGCGGCCGTTGTGCCCGCCCATCCCCAGCAGCCGGTGGTGGTTTTTGATCTGGGGCGCCTTCCCCCTGAACTGCAGCAACTGGTTGCCGCCGCCTTCGGCAATCCCCACGAAACCTGCACCCTGGAACAGCTTCAGGTGGCTTTGAAAGCGTTCAAGGCGGTGAGCGAGGTGAACCAGTCCTTTCATCGAAACACCCTGCCCCTGTTGCACGCCACCTTCCTGCGCCTGTTCGGAGCGGGCCGCATCAAGGGCGCCTCCCTCGACAGCCTGCCTCAGAACCTGCCCCAGATCCTCGAAGGCATCGTGGCCCGCTCGGGCCTGTGTGGTCTGCAGTGTCTGAGCGACCTGGTCAATGGCAGTCTGGGAATGGACCCGAACCTTGCTCGCAAGGCCTTCAACCGTTGGGTCCATCTGGCCAGAACGGCCATGGCGACCACTGCCTTGCCGTACAAGGCCTTGCCTACCTTGATCGCCATGCGCTTGGGGGAGATGCTGCGGCGGCCTGGTGTGCCACCGACGCATGCCCTGGTGCTGATGAAGCAGTTGGTTCGCATGGCCAAGACCGGTGGCTTGTCCCCCGATATCGCCGAGCCGGTCCTGATCGAAGTGGCCCTGGTGGCCCTGGCGCAGGAGCTCGCCTGGAATGCCTCATTCCGTGCGCCTCCCCAATTGGGCTTGGGTCTGCAGTGGGTGGAGCTCGGTTCGGCCGATGTCCTGGACGCGATGAATGTGAATGGGCTGAAGCACCTTTTCGTGGGCATCCAGACACCCTTGCTCGCCGTGGCCCGGGTGCTGGCCACACGACGGAGATCCGGGGGGGAGCCGCTCACCAAGGACACGGTATTGACCGCGCTGACATTCTTGGCTGACCGCCCCTGCCCTCCGATCGGTGGTCTGGCCGAGGCGCTGGACATCATTCAGCGCATGGACCTGGACCGGCCCCAATAAGGCCGGTCAACGCCGGGTCTTCTCCTGCTGCGCCGCCACCTGCTCACGCAGCCGGTCCTCCATCTCACGCAGCTCCGGCGTGAACGCCTCGCCGAAGTCCTCGGCCTCGTAGATGCGGCGGATTTCGATTTCCGAGTCGCCGCGCATGGGGTTGGGGCAGCGCTTGGCCCAGTCGATGGCCTCCTGCAGCGAGGCGCACTGCCAGATCCAGAAGCCGGCGACCAGCTCCTTGGTTTCGGCGAAGGGGCCGTCGGTCACGCGGCGCTTGTCGCCCGAAAAATGCACGCGCGCGCCCTTGGAACTCGGGTGCAGGCCCTCGCCCGAGACCATCACGCCGGCCTTGACGAGCTCTTCATTGAAGCGGCCCATTTCGGCGAATTCTTCCTCGGTGGGCATCACGCCCGCTTCGCTGTCGGCGGTGGCCTTGATCATCACGATGAATCGCATGGGGTTCTCCTGGTGTGGGTCGGTTGGTGCAACAAGGTGATTGCAACGGTACGACGGGCCAGGCCGGTCAGTCTCGACAGATCCACCGGCCTGGCCTTGCGGACGGCGACGAACGGCAGTGCCGCGCCCGCGCCTCAGAACTTCAGCCGCGCCCCCACCACCAGCGAACGCGGCGCGCCGGGCGTGAGGATGGCGTCGTTGGCCCCGGCGATGTCGCGCACGCTGAACATCGACACGTATTGTTTGTCGCCCAGGTTGCGCGCCTCGGCGAACACCTCCCAGTCCTTGGCCGTGTAGCCCGCGCGCAAGCCCCACAGGGTGTACGAGTCCACCTTGTAGGTGTTGGCGAAGTCGGCCCAGCGGCTGCTCACCACATCCAGCGTGGGGCCGGCGAAGAAGCCGCTGCTGTGGCGGTAGATGGCTTCGGCGCGCAACGCCAGCCTGGGCGCGGCGGGCAGCGTGTTGTTGCCGTAGAGCGCGTCCTTGCGGAAGCGGAAGTGGTTGATGGTGAGGTTCACCAGGGGCTCCAGGCGGTGACGACCGCCCTCGCCGATGGCGAAGCTGCCGCCCACCAGGGCTTCCACGCCCGCGTGCACCGTGTCGTCGGCGTTGATCGACAGGCTGGTGCCGGGCGCGCCGGGGTCGTCGCGCGAGAGGATCTCGTTGCGCAGCCGGGTGTAGTACGCCGCCACGTCCCAGTGCCACCGGTTGCCGCCACCCAGGGCCTGCTGGCCGCGCGCACCCACCTCGACCACCGTGCCGCTCATGGCGTCGAGCAGGGTGTTGGGCGGGCCACCGGGGGTTTCGTCTTCCAGCTCGTACAGCGTGGGCGCTTCGTACACGCGGCTGATGTTGGCGAACAGCTGCGCGTCGGGTGTGAGCTGGCGGATCAGGCCCACGCGCGGGTTGAGGCTGTCGTAGTCGCCCTTGAGCCGGGACGTGGCGACCTCGCGGCTGGTGGTCACCGCCTGGGCACCGTAGACCAGGGTCCAGTTCGGCGCGAACCGCCAGCGGTCCATCACGAACAGCTCCAGGTTGTCGGCCTTGTTGTCGACCACGGCGAAGCGCGTGCGCGCACCGCCGGGCGTGTAGCTGAAGTTGCCGCCATCGACGGTGGTCTGGGCCCAGTTCAGGCCGACCAGCAGGTCGTGCGCGCCCAGGCGGCGCTGGTAACGCACCGTGCTGCCCAGGGTGCGCTGCTCGGTGTCGATCAGCAGCGAGAAGAAGGGCGGCGCATAGACGATGGGGTGGAAGAGCCGCTGGTTCTCGACCGACAGGCCCACGCTGAGCTGGCTGTCGGCGTCGATGTCCCACACGGTCTTGTTGGCCAGGCGCCAGGTCTTGACGTTGTACTGGTAGTCGCCGGCGATGGCCTCGGGCGAGCCCTGGCGCGGCTGGTCCAGCCACTGCTGGCGCGTCAGGCCGCCGGGCAGTTGCTGGTCGTTGTCGATGGCGCTGAGGTAGACGCGTGTGCTCACGCGGTCGCCGAGCTGCCAGCCGCCGTTGGCGTAGAGGCTGGTGCGTTCCTGTTGCTGGTGTCCGCGAAAACCGTCGTAGCGGCGCGTCTCGGCGGTGACCAGGCCGTCGAAGCTGCCGCTGACGGTGCCCAGGGTGATCCGCCCCTGGCGCTCGCCGAAGCTGCCGGCGCTGAACAGCGCTTCATTGGGCGCGCCGTCGCGCGCGGTGGGCGTGATGAAGTCGATGGCGCCGCCCAGCGTGCTGGCGCCGTAGGTGAGCGCGTTGGCGCCGCGCGCCACGATGGCGTGGCGCGCCGACAGCGGGTCGATGTCGCGGTTGTGGTTGTTGCCGTCGGCCGCGCTCACGGGCAGGCCGTCCTGCAGCATGCGCACGCCGTTGCCGTCGTAGTTGGTGGCGTCCAGGTTGGAGCCGCGGCTGGAGAGGAAGACGGAGTCGCCGGTGGAGCCGCCCGCGGCCCACAGGCCGGGCGTGTAGCGCAGCATGTCGGCGAGGTTGCTGACGCCGCGCTGGCGCAGGCTTTCGCCGTCGATCAGCGAGACGCCGCCGGGGGTGAGGGCCTGTTCGGCCTGCAGCGCTTCGCGCGTGGGGTCGATGGACTTGTCGGCCTTGATGGTGATGGTGGGCAACTGGGCCGCGGGCTGGCTCTGGGCCAGGGCAGCGGGGACCAGCACGGCCGCGCACAGCGCGGCGCATGACGGACGGTTCATGGTGTTTCTTTCGGTGGCGAGACAGGGCACGGTCGGCCTGCCACGGGGGCGGCCGTCCTGACGGGGAAGAAGCGTCAGGCCCGCTGGGGCGGGCCGTGCGAGGGCGGCGGCAGGGCGTGCCGCCGCGCCACCACCGTGGCTGGCCTGGCGGGCGCCAGGGGTGCGCCGTCAGGTGCCGCAAAGGAAAGCGCGCCCGGGACGGGCAGTGGGGCCGGCGTGGCGCCGACCGCGCACAGGTCGGCGCAATGGGCCAGTGCGTCGGCACCGGTGGCGTCTAGCGCGAGCGCCTCGCGGATCTCGGCCGGCAGCGCGGCGGAGGCTTCACGCGCGTTCGCGGGGTCGCCGCACCAGGCGGCCATCGTCCCGGGGGCCTGCGCCATCAGGGCGGCGTGCGCCACCGGCAGGCACAACTGCGCGAACCAGGCCAGCAGGGCCAGGGTCCAGGTCAGGCGCAGTCGATGGCGAAAAGAAGGGGGCCGCACGGGCGCGCATTGTAGGCAGCGCGCCCGGCGGAGACGGGCCGGATCAGCCCACGCGCAGCGGCACGAACAGCGTGGCGCCGTCGCGCATGAGCTGCAGCGCGATGGACTGCTTCGCCTCGCGCGCCTCGGCCTTTACCTGGTCCACCGTGGTCACCGGCTTGCCGTTGATGCCGATGAGCAGGTCGCCGGCCTGCACGCCCGCCAGTTCGGCGGCGCCCGTCACGTCCTCGATCAGCAGGCCCTGGCGCGCGCCGCTGGCGCGGCGCTCGGGCTCGCTCAAGGGCCGCAGCATCAGGCCGAGCTTGTGCTCGCTGCCGGCGGCCCCGTCGCCCTTGGCGGATGCCGTGCGCTGGTCGGCCGCGCTGGCGAGTTCGACGGAGGTTTTCGCCTCGCGCCCGTCGCGCCAGTAGCCGATCTCCACCCGCTCGCCGGGCGCCGCCTGACCCACCAGCAGCGGCAGGTCGGCGATGCGCTCCACCGGCTCCTGGCCCACGCGCAGGATCACGTCGCCCGAGCGCAGGCCGGCCTTGTCGGCGGGGCTGCCGGGCTCCACCTGCGCCACCAGCGCGCCGCGCGGCGCGTCCAGGCCGAAGGACTCGGCCAGCGGCTGGTTCACGTCCTGCGCCGCCACGCCCAGGCGGGCGTGCTGCGCCTGGCCGGTCTTCACGATCTGGTCCTTCACTTTCAGGGCGACGTCGATCGGGATGGAGAAGGCCAGGCCCTGGTAGCCGCCGGTGTGGCTGAAGATCTGCGAGTTGATGCCCACGACCTGCCCCCTGGCGTTGAACAGCGGCCCGCCGGAGTTGCCGGGGTTGATGGCCGCGTCGGTCTGGATGAAGGGCACGTAGCTCTCGTCGGGCAAGGACCGGCCCTTGGCGCTGACGACGCCCACGGTGGCGGTGTTCTCGAAGCCGTAGGGCGAGCCGATGGCCAGCACCCAGTCGCCCACGCGCAGGTCCTTCTCGGAACCCAGCGGCACGGTGGGCAGGTCCTTGGCCTCGATCTTGAGCACGGCCACGTCGGTCATCGGGTCGGTTCCGAGCACGCGGGCCTGGAACTCGCGCCGGTCGGGCAGCTTCACCGTCACGCGCGAGGCACCGTCGACCACGTGCGCGTTGGTCAGGATCACGCCGTCCTTGTCGACGATGAACCCCGAGCCCTGGCCGCGCACGATGTCCCGGCGGGGCGCGTCGCCGCCGTCGGGGAACGGGAAGGGGAAGGGAAAGCCGAAGGGGCTGGCGCCCTGGCGGGGGCCATCGCCCTGCAGGCCCACGCGGCGCGTGCCGCTGACGGAGATGTTGACCACCGCCGCGCCATTGGCCTGGGCGATGGCGGCGAAGTCGACCTGGCCGGCGCCGGGCGCCGCGACCGGGGCCGCGGTGCGCACGAAGGCGGTGGGGGTGGCGGTGGCGGGCGCCACGGCCGGTTCGTTGTGACGCGACAGGCCCCAGCCCACGGTCAGGCCGCCCACGGCGCCCGACACGAGCATGGCCGCCACCAGGGGCAGCAGGCGGTGGCGCAGATAACGGGTGTTCGTGGCCATGTTCAAGCACTCCCTCCATCGAGCCGCACCATCAGCAGCGCGTCACCGGCCTGGCGCAGCGCCGACAGCGCCGACCACGGGTGGTGCAGCCGCAGGTGAAAGGCCGCTTCCTCCAGCAGGGACCAGGCCGCCATCGATGAGCCCGCCTGGTCGCGCAGCAAGGAGCGCGCGTGCTCGATGCGGTGCGCGGCCTGCATGTCGTGGTCGCAGTAGATGGCGACCATGGCGTCGCGCACGTCGTCGAGCAGCGGCGCGAGGTCGGTGGCGGGCAGGCCCGGCGCGAGCGGGCGGTGGTGGCCGGCCGCATGGATCAGGGAATCGATGCCGGTGACCGACGAGGGCAGAGGGTTCTGTTGCATGACAACTCCAGTCGCTGGGGCCGGTGCGGTGGCGGGATTGCCACGGTGCCGGCGTGCGATGAAGCATCGGCGCGCCGGGTTGCCCCCCGGCTACCGCGCGCGGGCGCCATGTTTCAGATGCAATGAAGCGGCGAACGGCGTGAAGGCGTGTCAGCGCGGCGGGTGCAGCAGGCGCTGCAGCACGGCGTCCAGTTCGGCCCAGTTCAGCGGCTTGGCCAGCACCGCCTGAACACCGGCGGCACTGGCGCGCGCGCCGAAGTCGGTGCCACCGTAGGCCGTGGCGATGATCGCCACCACGCCGGGCGACAGGCGCCGGCAGCGCTCGATCAGATCCAGCCCGCTCAGGCGCGGCATGGCCTGGTCGCTCAGCACGGCGGCGAAGAGCGCCGGCTCGGCCTCGAAGGCCCGCCAGGCCCGCTCGGCGTCGCTGAAGCCGCGTGGTTCGAAGCCGCGCTCGGCCAGGTGCTCCTCCAGCAGCGCCACCAGCGCGGGCTCGTCGTCCACCACCATCACCACCTCGCCCTGGCCCGACCAGGCGCCGGCCTCGCCACCGGTCACCGGGTGCACGGGTTCGGGCAGCGGCAGGTGCAGGGTGATGGCCGTGCCCTCGCCGGGGGCGGTGCGCAGCTCGATCGCGCCGTGCGCATCGCGTACCGCGGCGTGCACCACGGCCAGGCCCAGGCCGGTGCCGCCCTGCGCGCCACGCGTGCTGTAGAAGGGCTCCAGCAGGCGCGGCAGGTGCGCCGGCTCGATGCCGGGGCCGTCGTCCTCGACCAGCAGGCCCAGCCAGCGGCCCGGGCGCAGGCTGCCCTGCCACAGCACGCGCGGGTGCTCCACGGTTTCGGTGAACAGGCGCGCGCGCAAGCTGCCGCGTTCGCCCACGGCCTGCACCGCGTTGCGCATGAGGTTGAGCGCGGCCTCGAAGAAGGCCACGCCGTCGCCCACCAGCTCCGGGTCGTCGGCGTCGAGATCGAGCCGCGCGTCCACGCCCTCGGGCACGTCCTGCACGGCCAGGGTCCAGGCCTCCTGCACCAGGGCGCGCGGGCGGTAGGGCTGGCGCAGGCCCTGCCCGGTGCGGCCGAAGGCCATCATGCGCGCCACCAGGGTCTTGCCGCGCTCGCCCGCGCTGAGCATGTGCTGCACGTGGCCGGCCAGGGCGCTGCCTTCGGGCGCCAGCGCCCGCGCGCGTTCGCCGAACCCCAGGATGGCCGCGAGCACGTTGTTGAAATCGTGCGCCACGCCACCGGCCAGCGCGCCCAGGGCCTCGAACTGGCGCGCGCGCTGCAACTGCTCGTCGAGCCGGCGCGCGGCCTCCGACACCGCGACCTCGTCCGACACGTCGTAGGCCGTGCCGGCCAGCAGCAGCAAAGCCCCTTGCGCGTCGCGCAGGCCCTGGCCGCGCAGGCGCACGTGGCGCGGCGGCTCGCCCGGCGGCGTCACGCGCAGGGTGACGGAGAAGTCGCGCGTGCGCTCGCGCACGTGGGCGTCGATGGCTTCACGCAGGCGCAGGCGGTCGTCCTCGCTCAGGCGCTCGGGCCAGGACAGGGCGTGCGTGGCCGGCGGTGCGCTGGCGCTGGCGTCGAAGCCCAGCAGCTCGCGCATGCGCGGCGAGAGGTAGTGGCGCTCGCTCGCCGGATCCCATTCCCACAGGCCTTCTCGCGCGGCGGCGAAGGCACGCGCGGCGCGCTCGCGCTGGCGCTGCAGGTCGCGCTGGCTGTGCTCGCGCCAGCGCTGCTCGCGCGCGTGGCGCAGGCTCAGCACGGTGGTGACCAGCAGCGCGGCCAGCGCGAAACCGCCCACCAGCCAGGCCTGCAGGCGCCAGTCGGCCAGCACCACGTGCGTGTCGCGCGAGAGCACCACCGCCAGCGGCGCGCGCTGCATCGTGTGGCCGGCCAGCAGCAGGCCGTGCGTCTGGCCGTCGTCGCCGGGCGCGTCCACGATCTGCGTCCACGCGGCCACCCCGACCGGCGGGCGCAGCGTGCCGGCGCGCTCGGGCCAGCCGCTCGAGGGTTCGGACTCGAGCAGCGGCGTGCCGTCGGTGCGCAGCACACGCAGGCGCGCGTCGGGCGCGGGCCGTCGCCGGTCGAAGCCGCCCAGCAGCAGGGCGGTGTCGGCCGCGACCACGATGACGCCGTGGTAGCGGCCATCGGGCGAGTACCAGGGCATGGACAGCGGGATCCAGGGCGTGTGGTGCCCGGGCCAGGTGGCGGGCGCGCCGATGTGGGCCGAGCCCGGGGCGGCGCCCGCCGCGCTGTGGAAGTAGTCGGCGCGGCCATGCGCGGGCTCGACCAGCGAAGCGTCGGCGGCCTGAAGCACGCGCGCGCGGGCGTCGAGCAGCAGCATCTGGCGCGCCGCGGGCAGCGCGGCGGCGCGCGCGCGCAGCACCGCGGCGGCCACCGCGGTATCGGGGGCCCAGGCGCCGCCCGCGATCTCCTCGGCCGTGGCCTGCATGGCGGTCTGCGCCGCGGCCAGCGCGCTGTCGGCCTGGTCGGCCAGGGCGCTGGAGAGGGCCGCGAGCATGCGCTCTTCGCTGTCCAGCAACTGCTGGCGCAGCGTGGCCAGGCCCACGCCCAGGCCGGCCACCAGGCAGGCCGCGATCAGCAGGGGAAGGATCACCGCGCGGTCGAGCAGCAGCTCGCGCCAGTGCGGTGCGCGCGCGGCGGCGGCGCCGCCGTCGTCGAGCGAGAGTTCGCTGATCGGGGTGGGGGTGGGTTCGAGGGCCATGCTGACAGGCGGGCGCTACCATCGACCATAGCGGATGCCGGCACGCGCCGCACCCCAGGCCCCACACCACCCCTTGCCGATGACCGACGATTCGCAGGCCACCGCCCACCCGCCGCACATCCTGGTGGTGGACGACGACCCCGCGCTGCGCGAGCTGCTGCAGGGCTACCTGGGCGAGGCCGACATGCGCGTCACCGCCGTGGACAGCGGCCGGCGCCTGTTCGAGGTGTTCGACGAGGAAGCCATCGACCTCGTGGTGCTCGACCTGCGCCTGCCCGGCGAGGACGGCCTGGCCCTGGCGCGCCAGTTGCGCGAACGCGCGCCGGTGCCGGTCATCCTGCTCACCGGCCGCGCCGAGGAGGCCGACCGCGTGATGGGCCTGGAGCTGGGCGCCGACGATTACGTGACCAAGCCCTTCAGCCCGCGCGAGCTGCTGGCGCGCATCCGCGCCGTGCTGCGCCGCTACCAGTTGCGCGCGCCCGACGAGGCCGCGCGCGACGACCAGCGCCGCGCCTTCCGCTTCGCCGGCTGGGAGTTGAACCTGCGCACGCGCCGCCTCACCGCGCCCGACGGCCGCAAGGTGGAACTGGGTAACCACGAGTTCAGCCTGCTCATGGCCTTCTGCGGCGCGCCGCAGCGCGTGCTCAGCCGCGACCAGTTGCTCGAACTCTCGCGCCTGCACAGCGCCGAGGTCTACGACCGCGCCATCGACGTGCAGGTGCTGCGCCTGCGCCGCAAGATCGAGGCCGACCACGGCAAACCCACGCTGATCGTGACCGAGCGCGGGGCGGGGTACCGGTTCAATGCGGCGGTGGAGACGCTGTATTGAGCGCGCGGCTTTGGGCCGGGTGTGCGTCAAGTACCTGCAGCACGTGCGCTGCCCGTTGCGCAGCGGGATGGTGAGGCACTTCGTGCAGCCGGTATCCGCAAGCGGTGTACCAGCGCACGACCCTGTCGTGCACAGCGACGGCTTGCTCGAACGATTGGTCTCGCTCCGAGTCGGTGGTGTAGATGTCCTGCCATGGCGGAAGAACGAACACCAGCGGATGGAACGGATAGCGGTCCAGCAAGGCTTGCAGTTCGCTCGGCGGCAACGGGCTGGCTTCGTGGAGCATGCCAATGGCCTCAATGGCGCTGCGATCGAAGAAGACCCGGTGCGCTGCGCCGCAATGGCGTTGGTACTTCTCAAGGTCCCTATCGAGAATGGCGCGTGCGAACTCCAGTGGGGCCGGTCGTGGGCTCAACCCCCTGGCTAGCCGCTCGGCAATGATGGCGCGAGCGGATTCTTCGACGGTGGGTTGGCCGATGCCGGACAGGTGCTCAATCAGCGCCGTCTTGCCGGCACCCGGTCCGCCCGTGAGAACGATGCAGGGCATTCAGTTCGCGCTTCATTGCACCGCGTGCTGCAGCACCTCGGTGGCTCACTGATTGAGGCTCTTGCCTGCGGACCGGGCGGCCACCAATGCCCGCCCATGAACCTCGGGCGGCACGCGCCGCAGCTTGCCCGACGCCGGTTTCTCCGGGCTCAGGCCTTCCTTCTTGCAGTCATCGAGGTAGTCCTTGATGGCGTGCTCGAAGGCCTTGCGCAGACCGGACACGGTTTTTCCATGACAGCTGATGATGCTGCGGATGCCCAGGATGCGCCCCACGAAGAGGTTGTCTCGTTCGTCGTACTCGACGTGGGCCGTGTAGCCCTTATGGGTCATGGTGTTCATGGTGTCCCTCTTGCACGTGCCAGCAGCTCGCGGGCTTCTTCCACCTGATAGCGCTTGGCTTCCTTCCCGGGGTGTGGGCGATGGCGGCGCTACTGTTCGCCTTCAATCTATCAACCGCTACCTGCAGAAGCGCTTGGGGGTACCCTCCGGCCCTGCTCGTCCAGCACCATTTCCCCATCCGACTTGACGAAGGCCTTCTTCGGTGGCTCGGGCAGCAGGTCCAGCACCAGTTCCGAAGGCCGGCACAGCCGCGTGCCCTGGGGCGTGACCACGATGGGGCGGTTCATCAGGATGGGATGCGCTCCGATGAAGTCGAGCAGTTGCTCGTCGCTCCAGTGCGGCTGGTCCAGGCCCAGTTCGGCGTACGGCGTGCCGCGTTCGCGCAGGACCTCGCGCACGCTGAGGTTCATGGCGGACAGCAGGCCGCGCAGCTCGTCGCGCGAGGGCGGCGTTTTCAGGTACTCGATGACGCGCGGCTCGACGCCGCAGTGGCGCATCAGCGCCAGCACGTTGCGCGAGGTGCCGCAGGCGGGGTTGTGGTAGATGGTGTATTCGCTCATGGGGTCTGTCCTTCGGCGGCGGGTCGAGTGGAAGCGGTGCTGGTGTGGCTGGGCCGCCAGCGGTTGACCATCGCCACCAGCGTCAGCATCACCGGCACTTCCACCAGCACGCCCACCACCGTGGCCAGGGCCGCGCCGGAGTGCAGGCCGAACAGCGAAATGGCCACGGCCACGGCCAGCTCGAAGAAGTTGGAAGTGCCGATCAGGCAGGCCGGGCCGGCCACGTCGTGCGGCAGTTTCAGCCAGCGTGCGCCCCACCAGCCCAGGAAGAAGATGCCGTAGGTCTGGATCAGCAGCGGCACCGCGATCAGCGCGATGACCAGGGGCTGCGCGAGGATGGTGTCGGCCTGGAAGCCGAACAGCAGCACCACCGTGCCCAGCAGCCCGGCGATGGACCAGGGCTTGAGCCGCGCCACCAGCGCGGCCAGCGCCGCCGGCCCGCGGCGCAGCAGGCGCGCGCGGGTGAACACGCCCGCCGCCAGCGGCAGCACCACGTACAGCACGGTGGACAGCAGCAGCGTGGACCAGGGCACCGTCACGTCGGTCACGCCCAACAGGAAAGCCGCGATGGGCGCGAAGGCCACGACCATGATCAGGTCGTTCACCGAGACCTGAACCAGCGTGTAGTTCGGGTCGCCGCGCACCAGCTGGCTCCACACGAACACCATGGCCGTGCACGGCGCCACGCCGAGCAGGATCATGCCGGCGATGTACTCGCTGGCCGAGGCCGGGTCCACCCAGGGCGCGAACAGGTGCTGGAAGAACAGCACGCCCAGCGCGGCCATGGTGAAGGGCTTGACCAGCCAGTTGATGACCAGGGTGAGCGCCAGGCCCTGCGGGCGGCGGCGCACCTCATGCACCGCGCCCCAGTCCACCTGCACCATCATCGGGTAGATCATCACCCAGATGAGCGCGGCCACCACCAGGTTGACGTGAGCGACTTCCAGCGCCGCCACCTGCGCGAAGGCCGATGGCACGGCGCTGCCCAGCGCCACGCCGGCACCGATGGCCAGCGCCACCCACAGGCTGAGCCAGCGTTCGAACAGACCCATGGGGCTTCCTTTCAGCACGTGGTGCAGGGTTCGGGCGAGGTGAGCTCGCAGGGCTGGCCTTCGCAGCAGTGCTCGCTGAGGTAGGCCAGCAGGCCGTTCATTCGGGCGAAGTCCGCGCGGTAGATGAGGTGGCGGCCGTCGCGCTCCTGCGAGATGAGGCCGGCGCGGTGCAGCTCCTTCAGGTGGAAGGACAGCGTGGTCGCGCTCGCCTCGAGTTGCTCGGCGAGGCCGGTGGGCGTCAGGCCCCCGGGCCCGGCCTGCACCAGCGCGCGAAAGGCGCGCAGGCGCGTGGCCTGCGCCAGGGCGGCCAGGGCGGCAATGGCATCGGGTTCGTCCATGGTGGGCTCCGGGCTGTGTTCGATATTTCAACGAATATCAAATTATAGAAGTGTGAATGTGACGAACACAAGACAAGCCCTGCGCCCGGGCCGTCACGGTGCCGTCGTCCGAGCGTCATGCCTCCGTCGCGAGGCGTTCATAGCCTGTTCGCGTCGCCACCACCCCAGGGCAGGCCCATGACCCAGGTCGATCTCATCTACTTCAACGCCGGCGGCGGCCACCGCGCTTCCGCCCTGGCCCTGCAGGGCGTGCTGAACGAACTGCAGCTCCCGTGGAACGTTCGCCTGGTCAATCTGTTCGAGGTGATCGACCCCTCGCAGAACTTCCGCCGCCTCACCGGCAGCGCGCCGGAGGACTGGTACAACCGCCGCCTCGCGCGCGGCTGGACCCTGGGCATGTCGCAGGAGCTCAAACTGCTGCAGGCGCTCATCCGCCTGACGCACCCCACGCTGGTGCGCAAGCTGCACGCGCACTGGCGCGCCACCCGGCCCGACCTGGTGGTCTCGCTCATCCCCAACTTCAACCGCGCCCTCTACCAGAGCCTGGCGCAGGCACGCCCCGGCGTGCCCTACGCCACCGTGCTCACCGACCTGGCGGACCACCCGCCGCGCTTCTGGATCGAGCGCGGCCAGCCGCAGCACTTCATCTGCGGCACGCCGCGCGCGCGGGCGCAGGCCCTGGCGGCCGGCCACGCGCCTCAGCGCGTGCACAGCACCAGCGGCATGATCCTGCGGCCCGATTTCTACCGGCCGCCCGTGGCCGACCGCGCGGCCGAGCGCGCGCGCCTGGGACTGGACCCGCAGCAGCCCGCCGGCCTGGTGCTGTTCGGCGGCCACGGCTCGCGCGCCATGCTGGGCATCGCCCGGCGCCTGCCCGACGTGCCGCTCATCCTCATGTGCGGGCACAACCAGGCGCTGGCGCGCGCCCTGGCCCAGGTGCCCGCGCGCGCGCCACGCCACATCGTGGGCTTCACGTCCGACGTGCCGCGCTACATGGACCTGGCCGATTTCTTCATCGGCAAGCCGGGCCCCGGCAGCGTGAGCGAGGCCCTGCAGCGCGGCCTGCCGGTGGTGGTGTCCGACAACGCCTGGACCATGCCGCAGGAGCGCTACAACGCCACCTGGATCCGCGAGCGCGGCGTGGGCCTGGCCTACCGCAGCGCCACCGGCCTGGCGCCGGCCGTGGCCGAGCTGCTGGGCGACCTGCCGGCCTGGCGCGAGCGCGCGCGCGCACACCACAACCGCGCGCTGTACGAAGTGCCGCAGATCCTGGCGGGCATCCTGCGGGGGGCCACGCAAGGCTCGGGACAGCCACTGGCGGACGAGCTGGTGTGCTGAAAAAGTGTGCGTCGGTCTGACCGGCGGTCAGATCGGTGGAGTCGGCGTGGGGCGGAACGCACGCGGCCGGGGCTTTCCTGCGGGCGGGGTTTGTGCGTGCACTGACGCGGCGCTTACAGTTGCGTCTGTTTCACCTTACTGCCCCCGGAGATCCGATGCCCCGCCGCGTGATGATGGTCGACGACAGCGACAGCGACTTGCTGTTCACCCGGCTGGCGCTGCAGCGTTGCGGCGTGCCCTGCGAGGTGCTGGGCTTCGAGCGCGCCGAAGAGGCGCTGGCCCACCTGGCCGCCTCGCCCGACCATGGCGTGGACCTGATCCTGCTCGACATCAACATGCCGGTGATGGACGGCTTTGCCTTTCTGGAGGCCTTCGAGTCGCTGCCATTGGCGCACCGGGGCAGCGCCGTGGTGGCCATGCTGTCGTCCTCCGCCGACCCGGCCGACCGCACGCGGGCGGGCAGTTTCAGCAGTGTCAAGGGCTACCTGACCAAGCCGCTGGGCAAGGCCGAAGCCGCCGCCGTGCTCCAGGACGTGAGCTGACGGGTTCCTGCGCTGGTCGAAAAACCCCGGGCAATCCCTTCATTTCCCCGGCCGCGCGCCGACATCCCTCGTTAGCATGCCCTGCGTGCGCCGCCGCTGCGGTGCGCGTGGGTCAAACATCGCCGCTCAACGGGGCCTGAAGGCCCGAAGGACATCGGTTTTGGACAAGGTCGGTCAAGCGGCACCGCACCGCTGGTCTTGGGGACTGTGGTTCGTCGGCGTGCTGCTGTGCGCGGCGGCGGCCGCCGCCTGGACGCACGCCGAGCGCAGCGAACGCGCGCAGGAACGCCTGCAGGCCGAGGCGAGCCAGCTCAGCCAGCGGCTGCAGGAACGCCTGCGCCAGATCGAATACGGGCTGCGCGGCGCGCGCGGCGCCGTCATGGCCGCGGGCGGCGAGGCCATCACGCGCCAGGGCTTCGACGCCTACGTCTCCACGCGCGACCTGCCGCGCGAATTCCCCGGCGCGCACGGTTTCGGTTTCGTGCGCCGCGTCGCTGCGGCAGACAGGGACGCCTTCCTGGCGCGTGCACGCGCCGAAGGACCCCCGGATTTCCAGATGCGCACCCTGGAGCCGAACGCCGGTGAGGCCTATGTCACGCAATACCTGCTTCCGCTGGCCGACAACGCCCACGCCGTGGGCCTGGACCTGGCCTCGGAGCCCCAGCGCCGCATCGCCGCTCAGGCCGCGGCGCGCGAAGGCCGCGCGCAACTGAGCGCACCGCTCACCCTGGTGCAGGCCAGCGGCCAGCCGGGCGGCGGCCTGCTGTTTCTGCTGCCCGTGTACCGGGGCGCCGACCCGGGCCCCGACGCCGAGCGGCGCTGGCAGGACACCATCGGCTGGGTCGTCGCGCCATTGATCGTCGAGGAACTGCTGGCCGACCTCGTGCCGGCACCGCGCGACATCGCGGTCACGCTCGGTGACGGCTCCCATGTGCTGTACGACGGGCGCGACCCATCCGGTGGCCCCGTGATCGCCGGCGTGGACGCCGCCCTGTCGGCCCATGGCCGCGACTGGACCCTGCGCCTGCAAGGGACGCGCGCCCTGTTCGACCGCCTTTCCGGGCCCACGCCGCTGGGGGCGGCGGCCATCGTCGGCGTGGTGGGCCTGGCGCTCGCGGGGCTGGTGATGCTGGCGCGGCGCTCGCGCCTGGCGGCGGCCTGGATCGCCGCGCCCGGGCGCGCCGCGCGCGCGCCACTGGGCCCGCTGGACTTCCTGCGCAGCCGATTGCTGCGCCGTGGCGCCCTGATCGGTGCCGTGCTGGCGGCCGTCAGCCTGGCGGTGAGCTACCACGCCGACTTCAACCAGGCGATGGAGCAGTCGCAGCATCAGTTGGAGGCGGCCGCCAAAGGCTTCGCCGACAGCACGCAGTCGCAGCGCGGCTTCCGCCGCAAGGCGGTGCAGTTCCTGGGTAGCACGCCGCCCGTGCACGGCCTGGTGCGGGCCCTGGAAAACGGCGGCGTCGATCCCGAGGACGGCTCCACCCAGGCGCAATGGACCACGCGCCTGCAGCAGACCTTCGCCGGCTACCTTGGCACCACCACCGACGTGTTCCGGGTCAGCCTGCTCGTGACGGGGCCCCAAGCGCGCGAGCTGGTGCGCGTGGAGCGCAACGGCCTGAACGTGGAATCGGTGCCGCCCGAGCGACTGGCGTCCACGCTCGACCCGGCCGAACTCGGCGACACGCGCTGGGCCGCGCCGGGCCTGGTCTTCGTGCACGACATGGTCCTGCAGCGCGAGAACGGTGTGGTGGTGACGCCGCGCCGCGCGGTGGCGCGCTACGCCACGCCGGTGTTCGACTCGCAGGGCCAGCTCTTCGGGCTCGTGGTGGTGCACGTCGATCTCGAGCGCGCGGTGGTGCAGTTCCCCACGCGCTCGCCGCCGGGCGCCTTCTTCATCCTCACCAACGCCGCGGGCGACTACCTGCGCCACCCGCAGCGCGAGCGCGAATACGGCTTCGACATCGGCCAGCGCCAGCGCTGGCAGGACGAGTACCTGCCCGTCGACCCCTACCGCGCCGGCGGGCCGCCGCGCTGGCAGGGGCCGCAAGGCCTGACCCTGGTGGGTCAGTCGGAACTGCGCGGCAACCCCGACACCGACGTCGGCCTGCTGCGCTTTCTCGTCGTCATGCCGCAAGACCACGTGGCCGCGCTCGCCCGTGCGGCGGTGCTGCGGCAATTGCCGCTGGTGCTGCTGGCGCTGCTGATCGGCCTGGCCCTCATCTACCTCTACTGGGTCAATGGCAGCCGGCGCGACGAGGTGCGGCGCCAGCGGCTGCGCCTGGCGGCCATCGTCGAGCAGACGCGCGACGCCATCATCGGCCTGGATCCGGAAGGCCGGGTGACCTCGTGGAACCGGGGCGCGCAGGCGCTCTTCGGCTACAGCGCCGACGAAGCCGCCGGCCACACCATCGAAACGCTGCTGGTGCCCTCCGACGACGAGGGCGCGCAGGTGCTGGCCCAGGGCGAGGAGGGCGCTGGCGAAACCCCGCGCATGGAACGCTGGCTGCGCACGCGCAGCGGCCAGCGCGTGGAGGTGTCCATCACGCTCTCGCCCATCCTCGACGCGGGCGGCGAACCGGTGGGCACCGCGGCCATCGTGCGCGACATCACCGACGAGCGTGCGGCGCAGCGCGAGGTGGTGGAGCTCAACACCAGCCTGGAGCAGCTCGTGCGCGAGCGCACCGCCAGCCTGTCGCGCGAGCGCGAGCGCCTGCAGAACATCCTGCGCGGCACCAACGCCGGCACCTGGGAATGGAACATCCAGACCGGTGAGCGCCTGTACAACGCGCGCTACGCCGAGATGCTCGGCCTCACGCTCGACGAGCTCACCGCCATGGGACCGGGTGCCTGGGAGTCGCTGCTGCACCCCGACGACACAGAGCGCTCGCGCGACACGCTGCGCCGCCACTTCCTGGGCGACATGGCGCAGTACGAATGCGAGTTGCGCATGCGCCATCGCGGCGGGCACTGGGTGTGGATCCTCGACCGCGGGCGCGTGAACAGCTGGACGGAGGAGGGCGAGCCGCTGTGGATGTACGGCACGCACCGCGACATCACCGCCGCCAAGGAGTCTCAGCAGCGCCTGGCCGCCAGCGAGGCGCTGCTCAACCGCACGGGCCGCGTGGCCGGCGTGGGCGGCTGGCAGTTCGACACCACCGACGGCACCGTGGTGTGGACGCCGCAGATGTACGCCATCCACGAGGTCGGCATCGAGTTCGCGCTCGACCCGGTCACGCCGCTGAGCTTCTACGAGGGCGACGCCAAGCGCGAGCTGCGCGAGGCGCTGCGTGCCGCACGCAAGCGCGCCGAGCCCTTCGACATCGAACTGCCGTTCCGCTCGGCCAAGGGCCGCGAACTGCGCGTGCGCGTGGTCGGCGAGCCGGTGCAGGACTTCGACGGCAAGGTGCTGCAGATCGTCGGCGCCATGCAGGACGTCACCGACCGCCACCTCATGCAGGCCGAGCTGATGCGCGTGAACGCGCTGCAGCACAGCATCCTGGAGAACATGCCCTGCGCCATCAGCGCCTTCGACGCCGAGCTGCGCCTGGTGGCCTGGAACAGCCAGTTCGTGCAACTGCTCGAACTGGACGCGCTGTTCGCGCGCGGCGTGCCCGGCTTCGAGGACATCGTGCGCTTCAACGCGCGCCGCGGCGAGTACGGCGACATCGACGTGGAGCCCACCATCGAGCGCATGCTGGTGAACGCCCGCAGCCCCATGCCACACCGCTTCGAGCGCGTGCGCCCCGACGGCACGCCGCTGGAGATCCGCGGCACGCCCATGCCCGGCGGCGGCTTCGTCACCACCTACATGGACATGACCGAGCGCAAGCGCGCCGAGCAAAGCGTGGCGCGCAGCGAGACCCTGCTGCGCGGCGCCATCGACTCCGTGGACGAAGCCTTCGTGCTTTACACCCCGGACGATCGCCTGCTGTTGTGCAATGAGAAGTACCGCCGCCTGTTTGCGCACGTGGCCGATCTGCTCACGCCCGGCACACCGTTCGAAACCATCATCCGCACGAGCTTCCAGCGCGGGCAGATCCTGGACACCGGCGCGGACGTCGAGGGCTGGGTCGCGCAGCGCCTGGCCCAGCACCGCGCGGGCAACAGCGTCTTCATCCAGCGCCTGCGCAGCGGGCGCGTGGTGCGCATGATCGAGAACCGCATGCCCGACGGCCACATCGCCGGCTTCTGCATCGACATCACCGACCTGGTTCACGCCACCGAGGCCGCCGAGGCCGCGTCCCGCGCCAAGGGCGAGTTCCTGGCCAACATGAGCCACGAGATCCGCACGCCGCTGCACGCCGTCATCGGACTGTCGCACCTGCTGGGCGACACGCCGCTCACGGTGCGCCAGCAGCAACTGCTGTCGAAGTCGCAGATGGCCAGCCAGTCGCTGCTGGGCATCGTCAACGACGTGCTCGACCTGGCCAAGATCGAGGCCGGCGCCTTCACCCTGGAGGACGCGCCCTTCGAGCCCGCCGTGCTCCTGGCCGAGCTGGACGCCGTGTTCCGCCAGCAAGCCGAGGCCAAGCGGCTCGCGCTCAGCGTGAGCGCCGGGCCCGAGCTGCCGCGCCAGGTGCGCGGCGACGCGCTGCGCCTGCGCCAGGTGTTCACCAACCTGCTGGGCAACGCGTTGAAGTTCACCGCCCAGGGCGCGGTCGACGTCAGCTTGAACCTGCTCACGCGCGATGGCGACACCGTGCGCCTGCGCGGCGAGGTGCGCGACAGCGGCGAGGGCATCGCGCCCGAGGTGCAGGCGCGCCTGTTCACGCCGTTCTCGCAGGCCGACGCCTCCACCTCGCGCCGCCACGGTGGCACCGGCCTGGGCCTGTCCATCGTGCGCCACCTGGTCGAGATGATGGGTGGGCGCATCGGCGTGGAAAGCGCGCCCGGCGAAGGCAGCCTGTTCTGGTTCGAGGTGAACCTGCGCGAGGCCGCCGCACCCGACACCCTGACGGCGCCCAGCGGTGCGCTGGAGGTTCTGGTCATCGACGACGTGCCCACCGAGCGCCAGGCGCTGGTGGACATGGCGCGCGCCTTCGGCTGGCGCACCGAGTCCTGTGAGTCCGGCGAGGCCATGCTCGCCTGGATCGAGCAGCGCCTGTCCGCCGGCCAGCCGCTGCCCGACGCGATGCTGGTCGACTGGCAACTGCCCGGCATGAACGGCCTGCAGTCACTGGCCGCGCTGGCCGAACGCCACGGCCTGTTGCGCATGCCCGCCGCGCTGATGGTCTCGGCCAGCGACCGCGAACGCGTCGCGCGCGAAGACCACCTGCGCCTGGCCGACGACATCCTCACCAAGCCGGTCAACGCCTCGGTGCTGTTCAACGCCGTCAACCAGGGCGTGGTGGCGCGCCACGGTCACAGCCGGCGCGTGCTGGACGCGCAGCGCCAGACCGCGCCCGCGTCGGCGCGGCGCCTGGCGGGCACGCGTGTGCTGGTGGTGGACGACAGCGAGATCAACCAGGAGATCGCGCAGCACATGCTGCAGCGCGAGGGCGCGCACGTCTTCCTGGCCAGCAACGGCCGCGAGGCCCTGGCCCTGCTGCGCGACGGCCCGCACTTCGACGTGGTGCTCATGGACGTGCAGATGCCCGAAATGGACGGCCTGCAAGCCACGCGAGAGCTGCGCGCCGACGAGGCCCTGTGCCACCTGCCGGTGGTGGCCCTGACGGCCGGCGCACTGGCCGAGGAGCGGCGCCGCGCGCTGGACGCCGGCATGGACCACTTCCTCACCAAGCCGATCGACCCGGACCAGTTGCTCGACGTCACGGTGCAGGCGCTGGCCCGCCGCGGCGTGGCCACGGCCCCCGCGCCCTTGATGGACGAGCTGCCCGCCGCACCGGCCGACGACTGGCCAGAGATCGACGGCATCGACGCCGCGCAGGCGCGCCGCCGCCTGGGCGGTGACGTGGCGCTGCTGCGCCGCAGCCTGCGCCGCCTGTTCGACGAATTCGCCCCGCTGGCCGAGGAAACGCTGCCCGCCTCGCTGGAGCCCGCCGCGCGCCAGCAACTGGCCGCGCGCGTGCACAAGCTGCGCGGCGCCGCCGGCCTGATCGACGCCGTGGTCCTGCACCGCCAGTCGGGCGTGGTGGAGAACGGCCTGCGCGACGGGCAATCGGTCCAGACCCTGCAGACGCCCTGGCGCGAACTGCAGGCCAGCCTGCGCCGCCTGCAACTGGCCGCGACGGGCTGGCTGGCCCAGGCCAGCGGCGGCACGGGCGCCGACAGCAGCGAGCCACCCGCCGACGACGAGGCGCTGCGCCGCCTGCACGAGCTGCTGGCGCGCCACGACCTCGACGCCCTGAGCCTGTTCGACACCCACGGTGCCGCGCTGCGCCGCCGCCTGGGCGAAGCGCGCGCCAGCGAACTGGAAAACCACATTGGCGCGCTCGACTTCGCGGCCGCCGCCGGGCTGCTGCAGCGGGAGCTCACCCCATGACGGGCCATGACCTGATCGACGCCGTGCTGCCCGACATCCTGATCGTCGACGACGACCCGGGCATGGTGCAGGTGCTGGCCAAGGCGCTGCGGCCCCTGGGCCGGCTGCGCTTTGCCATGCACGGCCAGGACGCGCTGGAGCGCATCGCCAGTGCCGTGCCCGACATCGTGCTGCTGGACGCGCAGATGCCCGGCCTCTCCGGCTTCGACGTGCTCGACGCCATCAAGGCCAACCCCGACCTGGCCGACCTGCCGGTGATCATGGTCACCAGCCACGCCGAGGCCGATTTCGAACAGGCCGGCCTGGAACGCGGCGCGGCCGACTTCATCGCCAAGCCCATCCACCCGCCGGTGGTTCAGGCGCGCGTGCGCACCCAGCTTCGGCTGAAGCAGGCCAACGACCAGCTCAAGCAGATGTCGGCCACCGACCGCCAGAACCTCGCCGTGGCGCAGGAGGACCTGAGCGACAGCCACGCCCGCCTGCAGCGCACCGCCGACGAGTTGCGCCTGGCCAACGACAGCCTGGTGCAGTTCGTGCGCATCGCCTCGCACGACCTGCGCGAGCCGCTCAACACCATCGCCCAGTTCGTGGGCCTGATCGACGAGGACCACGGCGCGCAACTGCCGCCGGAGGCGCAGCGCTACATGCGCCTGGTGCTGCGCGCCAGCGCGCGCATGCGCACCCTGCTCGATGACGTCGTGCGTTACGCGCGGCTGCAGGCCGGCGAGACCGACGAACCCACGCCGGTGCCGCTGGACCGCGTGATGGCCGAACTGCGCGACGCGCTGGCCGCGCGCATCCACGAGACCGGGGCCGAGCTGCGCATCGACCCGCTGCCGGTGGTGCGGGGCCAGGCCAGCCTGCTCTCGCTGCTGTTCCAGAACCTGCTCACCAACGCGCTGAAGTTCGTGCCGCGCAACCGCACGCCCCAGGTGCGCGTGAGCGCCTGTGTGCAGGACGGCCGGGTCAAGGTCTCCGTCAGCGACAACGGCATCGGCATCGCGCCCGAGCACGTGAGCCGCCTGTTCCAGCCCTTCCAGCGCCTGAACCTCAAGAGCGAGTACGAAGGCACCGGCCTGGGCCTGGCGGTGGCGCGCCAGATCGCCGAAGCACACGGCGGCACGATCGGCGTGCGCTCGAACCCGGAGCAGGGCGTGGTGTTCGAGGTGACGCTGCCGCTGGATGGCTGATGGCTGTTTCGGAAAGTGAGCCATTCGGCCGACAATCCGCGCACACACGGAACCGGGGCATGAACGAACAGGGTGGTCGACTTGCAGGAACCTGGCCGGCGCGCTGGTGGCGCGCCGGTTGCTTCGTGCTGCTCATGGCGCTACTGGGTTGCGCCGAGGTGCCGCAACCACCGCTGGCCGTGGGCATGAGCGCCTGGGTCGGCTTCGATCCCCTCGTCCTCGCGCGCGACCGGCGCCTGGTGGCGCCCAGCCAGGTGAAGGTCGTGGAGCTGGCTTCGGGTACCGAGGTCCAGCGCGCGCTCAACAACGGCCTGCTCGACGCGGCGGCGGTCTCGCTGGACGAGACCCTGCGCCTCGTGGACGCCGGTCTTGACCTGCGCATCGTGGCCCTGCTGGCCGCCTCGCACGGCGCCGACGTGGTGGTGGCGCGGCCCGACATCCGCTCGCCGCGGGACCTGCGCGGCGAATTCGTGGCGGTGGAGGACAGCTCGGGCGGCGCGTTCATGTTGCAACGCCTGCTGGGCAAGACGGGGCTGACGCGTGCCGACATCCGCGTGGTGAACCTGGAGGTCGGTGGCCACCTCGACGCCTTGCGCGATGGCCGTGTGGCCGCAGCGGTGAGCTACGCGCCCGTCTCCGCGCCCCTCATCGCCGCGGGTTTCCAGCCCATCTTCAGCAGCCGTGGCATACCGGGCGAGGTGGTCGACGTGCTGGTGGTGCGCACCGCGGTGCTGCGCGAACGGCCCGAGGCGGTGGACGAGTTGCTGCGGACCTGGGACGCCGGCCTCCAGGCCTTGCGCACCGACACCTCGCAAGCGGCTTCCACGCTCGCGCGCGGCACCGAGTTGAGCACCATCGATTACGTGGGCGTGTTCAAGGACGTGGAATTCGTGGGCCTGCAGACCTCGTTGCGCCAGCTCACCGGGCCCTCGGTCGAGCTCGAGGCCAAGGCGCGCGCCGTCGGTGGCGCGCTCATGGAAGCCGGCCTGTTGCGGCGCATGCCCCTTCTGGTGGAGCTGGTGGAGACCTCGGCCCTCAAGCGCGTGCTCGGCGCGCCGGGGCATTCATGATCGGGCCGGCCGGCCGCTGGATGCCCCCGGGCCGCTGGCTCGTGCCGCTGCTGCTGGCGCTGTTCGCGCTGTTGACGGCGGGCACCAAGTACGTCATGGGCGTGCGTCAGCTCGACGCCGAAGTGACGCAGGCCGAGACGCGCCGCCTGCGCGAGCGCCTCACCGTCGAGCAGAGCCGCCTGAACCTGCAGGCCGATCCGTCCAGCCTGTCCTTCGCACGCGGCGTCATCGGTGGCATGGGCCTGTACAAGGGCATGCGCGCGGCCTTCCTGCTCCAGCCCGGGGGGCGGGTGCAGGCCTCGCTCACACGCTCGGACGTCGGCCGCGACTTCGCCGAGGTGGTGGCGGGGCGCCCCGAGTTCGCCTACCTCGACACGCTGCCCCGGGGGGCGCTGGACCCGCTGGCCATCGTGCCGCGCCACCGAGGCGACAGCCACGAACTCTTGGGCGCGGTGCCCCTGAGCAACGGCCGCCGGCTGGTGGTGCTGGTCGACACCACCGTGCCGCTGGCGCAGCGCCACGCGCAACTGCGCCAGGAGATGCTGCGCGAGACGGCGCTGCTGCTGGCGCTGGCTGGCTTGCTGGGGCTGGTGCTGCACTTCGTGTGGTTCCGCCGCGCCGAGCGCCTCGCCCGCGCGCTCACCGACATGGGCGAGGGCCGGCTGCAGGTGCGAACCGGCTTGCAGGGTTTCGACGAACTGGCCCTCATCGGCCGCGCGGCCGACCGCATGGCCGAGCGCCTGCAGCAGAACCAGCGGCGCCTGCAGCACCTGGGCGCGCTGGTCGACCGCTCGCCTGCCGTGGTGATCGAATGGGCCAACGCGCCGGGCTGGCCCATGACCTACCTCAGTCCCACGGTGGCGCAGTGGGGCCACGAGGCCGATGCACTGCTGCGCGGCGACATCGACTGGGACGAGCTCGTGCACCCCGACGACCTGCAGCGCATGAACGCCGAGATCGACACGCACCTGGCCGCCGGCATCACCGAGTACCGGCAGGAATACCGGCTGCGACGCGCCGACGGGCGCTGGGTCTGGATCGAGGACCGCACCTCGATCACACTGCGCCCCGACGGCAGCATGGACACCATGAGTGGCATCCTGCTCGACATCACGGCGCAGAAAGAGGCGCAACTGGCGCTGCGCGAACAGAAAGGCCTGCTGGAGCAGGCCGAGGGCCTGGCCGGCCTGGGCAGCTGGCGCTTCGACATGGCCGATGGGCGCGTCTGGTGGTCCGGGCAGATGTTTCGCAACATCGGGCGCGACCCGGCGCTGGGCCCGCCGCCCACGCTGGCGGGCTACCTCGATTGCCTGCACCCGGAGGACCGCGGCAGGGTCCACGGCTTCATGCGCTTTTCGGCTGGCGGAGAGGGCGTGGCGCACGCCGAGTTCCGCCGCCACCCGGATCTGGGCGAGGAGCGCTGGTTCCGCGCCAGCGTGGAGCGCCACCTCGGACCTGATGGCGCCTGGCGCTACGCCGGCACGCTGCTCGACATCACGGCGCTCAAGGAGGCCCAACTGGCCCTGCAGCGCACCAACGCCGACCTGGAGCACCGCGTGCGCGAGCGCACCGAGCAGCTCAGCGCCGCCAACCGCGAACTGGAGGCCTTCAGCTACACCGTGTCGCACGACCTCAAGGCACCGCTGCGCGGCATCGACGGCTACAGCCAGTTGCTGGAGGAAGAGGCCGGCCCCGCGCTGGGCGAAGAGGCGCGTGGTTTCGTCAAGCGCATCCGCCGCGGCGTGCAGCAGATGGGCAGCCTCATCAACGACCTGCTGGACTACTCGCGCATGGAACGCCGCGCCATGGACCTGCAACCGCTGGACCTGATGTCCACCGTGCAGCGCGTGCTCGACGAGTTCGGCGCCGACATCGACCGCAGCCGCGCGGAGGTGAGGCTTGCGCTGGCGCCCTTGCGCCTGCGGCTGGACCGCGAAGGCATGTCCGTGGTGTTGCGCAATCTGGTGGGCAATGCGCTGAAGTTCGCCCACCCCGGCCAGCCGCCCCGCATCGAGATCGGCGCGGGCCTGTCGGCCGAAGGCCAGCGGGTCTGGGTGCGCGACCACGGTGTGGGCTTCGACATGAAGTACCACGACCGCATCTTCGGCATCTTCCAGCGCCTGCAGCGCGCCGAGGACTACCCCGGCACCGGTGTCGGCCTGGCCCTGGTGGCCAAGGCCGTGCAGCGCATGGGCGGGCGTGTGTGGGCCGAGAGCGTCCCCGGCCAGGGCACCACCTTCTTCCTGGAGTTCCCGGAATGAACAGGCAACCCCGCGCATTCCCGGGATGACCGCGGCCTCCCGAGGGCCTAGGATCCGTGCACTGGTGCCTGTTCAACGAACGCCCCGACCCGCCCTGAGGCCGGCGGGGAACGGAAGGAGACCGACATGCTGCGCATCCTCATCCCCGTCGACGGTTCGCCCGAATCCATGGCCGCCGTGCGCCACGTGCTCACGCTGGTGGGCAACGGCCTGCGGGCGCGCTGCGTGCTGGCCAACGTGCAGGCCAGCGCCAGCCTGTACGAGGTGGTGGTGGCGCGCGACCCGGCCGTGCTGGACCGCGTGGCCGAAGCAGCGGGGCGCGAACTGATCAAGCCGGCGCAGCAGCTGCTGACGGCCGCTGGCGTCGCGGTCGACGTGGAGGTGGTGCACCAGGGCGACATCGGCCCGGCCCTGCTCGACCTGGCGGATCGACATGGGGCGCAGGCCATCGTGGTGGGTGCCGGGGCGGCCGGCCTGGCCGACCGCGTGCTCGGCTCGGTCAGCTTCGACCTGGTGCGCGATGCGCGGGTGCCGGTGACGGTGGTGCGGGTGGCCGACTGATCGCCGCCCAGGCCGGCCTTCCCCCAACCGCCCATCACCGCGCCGCCAATCCCCCGAAAAGCCCCTCAAGTCCCTGCCAATTCGGCCGATAGGGATGTCAGAACGCCCGGCTTGTCCCTGCCTGGCGACCGACATCATTGGGGGTGCCCATGATCCCGTCCAACCCGACTGCTTCCGTTTCCTGGTCTTCCACGGCTGCGCCCGTGGCCGCTTCCGTGCCCGCGGTGGTGGCGGTGGCGCCGTCGGCGCCTGCCGCGCGCGACACCCAGGCCGGCCTGGAACACGGGTCTGGCCGGCAGCAGAAAGCCTCGGCTCGCCCGGCGGTGGACACCGCACCCGGCGAGCCCGTGCGCAAGGCCGCCGACCTGGCCCTGCAGCGCCAGGCCGAGGTGGAATTGCGCGCCCAGGAGCTGGAGCGTGTGCGCCAGCGCCAGGAAGCGCAGCGTGAGACCGTGGAACAGCTGCGCCAGACCCTGCGTCAGGTGTGGGACGCGAGCGCGAGCGTGGTGGAACAGGCGCTGGCGCGCGAGGCCGAAGCGGCCCGTGCGCCGGATGCCGTGAACGCGGCCCGCGCGAAATCGCTCGACGTCTACGAAGGCCCGGCCGTGGCGCGCGACCCTGCGGGCAGCCACGTGAGCCAGAAGGTCTGAGCGAGCCCCGGCCCTCCCCGGCTCAGATGCGGTGACGCACACCGGCCGGTGCGTTCGCGAGGCGGGCCAACACCGCCGGCGCGATCTGGTTGAGCGGCAGCACCTCGTGCGCCGCGCCGTTCTGGATGGCCACGCGCGGCATGCCGAAGACCACGCAGCTCGCCTCGTCCTGCGCGTAGTTGTAGCTGCCGGCGTCCTTCATCTCGCGCATGGCGCTGGCGCCGTCGGCGCCCATGCCGGTGAGCATGATGCCGATGGCGTTGGGGCCGATCACCCGCGCCGCCGACTTGAACAGCACCTCCACCGAGGGTCGGTGGCGGTTCACGGGTTCGGTGTCCTCCACCACGGCCACGTAATTGGAGCCGCTGCGGTCGATGCGCAGGTGGCGCCCGCCGGGGGCGATGTAGGCGTGGCCGGGCAGGATGCGCTGGCCATCGCGCGCCTCGGCCACGCGGATCTTGCACAGCCCGTCGAGCCGCGTGGCGAAGCTGGTGGTGAAGCCCGGCGGCATGTGCTGGGTGATCACGATCGCGGGCGCGTCGGCCGGCATGGGCACCAGCACCTCGCGGATGGCCTCGGTGCCGCCGGTGGAGGCGCCGATGCAGATGATCTTCTCGGTCGACACGCGCGGCAGCGGTGCGGCGGGGCGCGCCGAGGCCGTGGCCTGGGCGTGGGCCGCGGACGCGGCCGCTGCCGCAGCGGGAGCCGCCAGGCGGCGCACCTGCGCCGCGGCAGCCACGCGGATCTTGTCCACGATGTCGCCGGCCAGCTCGTTCAGGCCCTGGCTCACGCCGATGCGCGGCTTGGCCACGAAGTCGATCGCCCCCATCTCCAGCGCGCGCAGCGTGATCTCCGCGCCCTGTTCGGTCAGCGTGGACACCATCACCACCGGCATGGGCCGCAGGCGCATCAGGCGCGAGAGGAACTCCAGCCCGTCCATGCGGGGCATTTCCACGTCCAGCGTGATGACGTCGGGGTTGAGCTCGCGGATCATCTCGCGCGCCACCAGCGGGTCGCTCGCGGCGCCCACGCACTGCATGTCGTGCTGGCGGTTGATGATCTCGGCGAGCAGGCTGCGCACCAGCGCCGAATCGTCCACCACCACTATGCGTGTCTTGGCCACGTCGTCCTCTCCTTAGAACAGGTCCACCGTGCCGCCGGCGTTCGCCTTGGCGACCACGGCCGCGCTGCCCTTGCGTTCCTGCGTTTCCAGTGTCTCGGGTTGCGTGTGCGCCAGGCGCTTGACCATGGCCTTGCCCGTCACCGGGAAGAAGCACACCTTGCGCGGGTGGATGTCGAGCACGTCCTTGGACACCACCGCGATGCGTTCGGTCTGCAGGTAGTCCAGCACGAACTTGGTGTTGCGCTCGCCCACGTTCATGGTGGTGAAGCTGCTCATCACCTGCCCGCCGCCGAACACCTTGGCCTGCATGGTCTCGCGCCGGGCGCCGAGCTTCATCATCTCGTTGATGAGCAATTCCATCGCGTACGAGCCGTAGCGCCCGCCCGAATCGCTGCCGCCTTCGGGCAGCATGAAATGGTTCATGCCGCCCACGCGGGCCTTGGGGTCCCAGATGCAGGCGGCGATGCACGAGCCCAGCACGGTCATGATCACCAGGTCCTCGGTGCTCACGTAGTACTCGCCAGGCAGCACCTTGACCGCGTCGCTGCGGAAGTGCGGTTCATGAAAGAAGAACGAGGCCTCGCCCGGTTTGGGCGTGCGCGCCTTGAGCTCGTCCACGCGCGAGACCACGCCGGCCGCCGGCGTCACGCGCGGCAGGCTCAGGCCCGACAGCGGCTTGAGCGGCGCCATCGGCGGGATGGGGGCCAGGCTAGAGGCGCTCATAGACCGTCTTGCCGCGCAGCGCGAACAGGTGGCGCGCGTCGCTGAAGTTCTCGGCGTGGCCCACGAACAGCGTGCCGCCGGGGCGCATCACGCGGTGGATGCGCTCGAGCACCGCCCGCTGCGTGGCCGCGTCGAAGTAGATCATCACGTTGCGGCAGAACACCACGTCGAAGGTCTCGCGCAGCGGCAGCTCGTGGATCAGGTTCACCGGCAGGAAGCTCATGTGCTTCTGCAGCTCGGGCTTGACACGCATCTGGCCCGCGTTGGCGCCCTTGCCGCGCAGGAAGAAGCGCTGCAGGCGCTCGGCCGACAGGCCCTTGCTGCCCTCGTGCTTGTAGACGCCGCGCTGCGCGGTGGCGAGCACCTTGGTGTCGATGTCGCTGTTGACGATTTCGTAGCGGCCGTTGCTGCCCAGCGACTCGGCGCAGGTCATGGCGATGGAGTAGGGCTCCTCGCCGGTGGAGGCGGCCGCGCACCAGATGCGCCAGTCGTGCGCCGGCTTCGCGCGCAACAACTGCGCCAGGGCGTCGAAGTGGTGCGACTCGCGGAAGAAGGCCGTGAGGTTGGTGGTGAGCGCGTTGATGAACTCCTGCCACTCGGGCCCGTCGTGGCCTTCCAGCCAGTCGATGTAGCCCTTGAAGCTGGTGTGCCCGGTCTCGCGCAGGCGGCGCGACACGCGGCTGTACACCATGGCGTGCTTGCCGTCGTGCAGGCTGATGCCGGCCTTCTTGTAGATCAGCGCCTTGATGCGCGTGAAGTCCGCGTCGGACCAGACGAACTCGCGGCCTTCGGCGACCGGCCCGTCCTCGGCCACGGCGAGCGCAGGGGCCGAACCGGGAAACACCGCGGAACCGGCTTTGCCGGGCCGCAGGTGTTGCCCCCCTGGGGGGGTGGCGCGCAGCGCCGCGGGGGGGTGCATGTTCAATGCCTTGAACGACGGACCAGTGCGGAGGTGTCCAGGATCAGCGCCACCTTGCCATCGCCCAGGATGGTGGCGCCCGACACATTGGGCACCTTGCGGTAGTTGCTCTCCAGGTTCTTGATCACCACCTGTTGCTGGCCCAGCAGCTCGTCGACCATCAGCGCCACGCGCTGGCCTTCGGCCTCGACCACCACCATGATGGGGCTCGCGGCGCTGTGCTCGAAGCGCGGCACCGAGAAGATCTGCTCCAGCTCGGCCACCGGCATGTATTCCTCGCGCACCTTCACCACGCGGGCGTTCTGGCCCATGGTGTTGATGTCGCTGGGCTTGATCTGGAAGGACTCGATCACGCTGGCCAGCGGCAGGATGTAGACCTCGTCGCTCACGCGCACCGACATGCCGTCCATGATGGCCAGGGTGAGCGGCAGGCGCACCGAGACGCGCATGCCGTAGCCTTCGGCCGAATCGATCTCGACCGTACCGCCCAGGGCGGTGATGTTCTTCTTCACCACATCCATGCCGACGCCGCGGCCGGACACGTCGGTCACCTGGTCGGCGGTGGAGAAGCCCGGCGCGAAGATGAGGTTCCAGACCTCGGGATCGCTCAGCGAATCGGGTGCGTCGATGCCTTTCTCGCGGGCCTTGCTCAGCAGCTTCTCGCGGGAGAGGCCTTTGCCGTCGTCGCGCACCTCGATGAGGATGCTGCCGCCCTGGTGCGTGGCCGACAGGGTGATGGTGCCGGTCTCGTTCTTGCCCTTGGCGCGGCGCTCGTCGGGCATCTCGATGCCGTGGTCGCAGCTGTTGCGGATCAGGTGCGTCAGCGGGTCGGTGATCTTCTCCACCAGGCCCTTGTCGAGTTCGGTGGACTCGCCCTGCGTGACCAGCTCGACCTTCTTGCCCAGCTTGGACGCCAGGTCGCGCAGCATGCGGGGGAAGCGGTTGAACACCACCGACATGGGGATCATGCGGATCGACATCACGGCTTCCTGCAGGTCGCGCGTGTTGCGGTCCAGGTCGGCCAGGCCGGCCAGCAGCGGGTTGTTGGCGTTGTTGTTGTCCAGTTCGCGGCTCTTCTGCGCGAGCATGGCCTGGGTGATGACGAGCTCGCCCACCAGGTTGATGAGCTGGTCGACCTTGCTCACCGACACGCGTAGCGTGCTCGATTCCAGGCCCGCGCCAGCGGCGGCGGGACCGGCCGCGCTGGCCCGGGCCTCGGCGGCGCGGGTGTCGCGCGCGGCGGCGGCCGTGGCCTGGGCGGAAGGGGCACCCGGCAGGCCCGGCGCGCCTTCGTAGAAGCCGTAGTCCTTGCCTTCGGTGGCCGGGGGCATGGGCACCTTGCCGTGCACCACGTCGCCGGCCGGGTGGATCTGGATCTGCTCCTTGCTCACATGGAAGGTGAACAGGTCCAGCAGTTCGTTGTCGCTGGCCGCGGTGCGCGCGCGGAACACGCGCTTGCCGGGCTGGTCGCAGGGCAGGGTGGTGACCGTGCCCAGCCCGGGAATGTCGCGGAACAGCTCGGCGATGCCGTCGGCCGTGGCGGGGTTGTCGATCGGGCCGATGTGGATGTCGATCTCGCGTTCGCCCTTGCCGGCGGGCGCAGCGGCGGGCGCGGCGGCCACCACCGGTGCGGGGGCGGCCACGGGCGCGGCCACCGGTGCCGGTGCGGGTGCCACGGCGGCGGGCGCTTCCTGGCCCTGGGCCAGTGCGTAGATGCGCGCCACCAGGTTGCCGGTGTCGGGGGCGCTGCCCACGCCCTGGTGGGCGCCCAGCTGACCGCGCAGGGCGTCGCTGGATTCGAGCAGCACGTCCACCATGGCGGTCGTGGGTTGCAATTCGTGGCGGCGCAGCTTGTCCAGCAGCGACTCGGCCTGGTGCGTGAGCTCGGCCACGTCGGCAAAGCCGAAGGTGGCCGCGCCGCCCTTGATGGAGTGGGCGCAGCGGAAGATGGCGTTGAGCTCCTCGTCCTGCGCGGCGTTCACGTCCAGCGCGAGCAGCATCTGCTCCATCTGGTCGAGGTTCTCGCCGGCCTCCTCGAAGAAGATCTGATAGAACTGGCTGAGATCGATGTCGTTGCCGAGGTGTTGACCCTCGTTCATCATGTCGCCCATTTCACTGCTCCTGGAGAGGTGGTCTTTTTTGGCCAGAGGCACCACGGAACCGGCTTTGCCGGGCCGTCGGTGCCGCCCCCTTGAGGGGGTCGCGCGAAGCGCGGCGGGGGTGTTTCATCGAATGACTTTGTTGATCACTTCGATGAGGCGGCCCGGATCGAAGGGCTTGACCAGCCAGCCGGTGGCGCCCGCGGCGCGCCCGGCCTGCTTCATGGCGTCGCTCGACTCCGTGGTCAGCACCAGGATCGGCGTGTTCTTGAATTTGGGGTGTTCGCGCAGCTTGCGCGTCAGGCCCAGGCCGTCCAGCTTGGGCATGTTCTGGTCGGTCAGCACCAGGTCGATGCTGTGGTGCTGCGCCTTGTCCCAGGCGTCCTGGCCGTCCACGGCTTCCACCACGTGAAAGCCGGCACCCGTGAGGGTGAAGGACACCATTTTTCGCATGGATGCCGAGTCGTCGACGGCAAGGATGGATCGCATGGGGTTACTCCGTTCTTCGGGTGTTATCGGCGGCTCGCGGGCGTTCTTAAAAGAGCTCCACCGAGCCCGCATCCATCTCGCTCTGGGTCACGGGGCTGGGGCGTTCGGGCATGGGGTCCAGATCCAGGGGCACCTCGTCCTCTTCGGGGGCGATGGCCTGTTCGGCCAGGCGCCAGGCGCAGCCCTTGAGCATGGCGCCGGTGTGCGCCAGCAACTGGGTGGCCATGTCGTGGAACTGCAGTTCGGTCACGGCCTGGTGCAGGCTGTGGCGGATGCGGGTGAGTTCCTCGCCCAGGGCCCCTTCCAGGGATTCCAGATCGCGGTTGGCGTTGCCGAAGCGCTCCAGCAGGTTGCCGGTGGCGTGGTCGAGCAGGCCCTCCAGGCGCTGCAGGTCGGTCATGGCGATCAGCAGCGAGTCCTGCAGATCGGCCACCAGCGCCACGGGCAGCGTGACCGAAGGTGGGGTCGGCGGCGATGCGTTGGTCTGCATGGGTGCGGAGGGAGGTCTTTACGGATACGGGGTATTACAATTTTCGGCAGCCGCCTCCTGGGGTATCGACCGAAAACGGCCTGAAATTCAGCCCTTTTGGCTTTCTCCAGCCACCTCCAGGCGCCCGTTCACCCCTTCGCCAGGCGACACAGAGCCCCCTTCCATGACCGGTACCGGTGAAGCGACAGCGAGCCACCCGCGTCCGGTGCGCATCCTGCACCTGGAAGATTCGCGGGTGGACCACGCGCTGGTGAAGTTCGCGCTGCAGCGCAGCCAGTTGCCCAACGAGATCACGCTCGTGGACACGCTGGAGGACTTCCGCCGCGAGCTGCAGAGCGGGCGCCACGAGATCGTGCTGGCCGACTACCACCTGCCCGGCTTCACCGGCCTGGACGCCTGGGACGCGGCCTGCAAGCTGGGCATCCAGATCCCTTTCGTCATCCTGTCCGGCGCCATCGGCGAAACCGCCGCCGTGGACGCCATGCACCGCGGCGTGAGCGACTACCTGCTCAAGGACAGCATGCACCGGCTGGCGCACGTGGTGCAGCGCGCGCTGGAGATCAGCGACGCGCGCCGGGCCAAGGCGCGCGCCGACGCCGAACTCGCCGAGTCGCGCCAGCGCCTGGCCGAGCTGGCCGAGCACCTGCAGACCAGCATCGAGCAGGAGCGCGCCGACATCGCGCGCGAGATCCACGACGACATCGGCGGCGCGCTGGCCGCGGTCAAGCTCGATCTGGCCTGGGTGGGTCGCCGCGCCAACGATTCCGAGATGCAGCGCCACGTGAACACCGCGCTGGACATGGTGCAGCACGCGCTGGGCGCGAGCCAGCGCATCATGATGAACCTGCGCCCGCCCATCCTCGACCAGGGCCTGGTGGCCGCGGTGGTGTGGCTGGCGCAGAACTTCGAGCGCCGCACCGGCCTGCGCGTGCACGTGCGCCGCACGGCCGAGCGCATCGAGGTGCCGCGCGACGTGCAGCTGGTGGCCTACCGCACCGCGCAGGAGGCCATGACCAACGTGTCCAAGCACGCGCAGGGGGCGAGCCACGTGGACATCGACCTCAACGACGGCGAGGGCGTGCTCACGCTCGAGGTGAGCGACAACGGCCCCGGCCTGGACGCCAGCGCGCTGCGCAAGGACAAGTCCTTCGGCCTGCTGGGCCTGCGCGAGCGCGCGGCCAAGGTCGGTGGCTGGCTGGACGTCAGCTCGTCAGCGCGTGGCACCTCGGTCATTCTCTCGGTACCGCTCCCCGGCGGCGACACACTGCCGCCACCCGTGGAGCACAAGGAAGCCCATGATCAAGGTGATTTTGTGTGACGACCACGCGGTGGTGAGGCGCGGCATCCGCGACACCATCAGCGAGGCGGTCGACATCCAGGTCGTCGGCGAAGCCGGCAGCTACCCCGAACTGCGCGACCTCATGCGCAAGACGCCCTGCGACGTGCTCGTGCTCGACCTCAACATGCCCGGGCGCGGCGGCCTGGAGGTGCTGGGCGCGCTGAAGGAAGAGGGCTCGCCGGTGAAGGTGCTCGTGGTCTCCATGTACCCCGAGGACCAGTACGCCATCCGCTGCCTGCGCGCGGGCGCGCGCGGCTACGTCAACAAGGCCGGCGACCCGGCCGAACTGGTGGGCGCCATCCGCGTGGTGCAGCAGGGCCGCAAGTACGTCACGCCCGAGGTGGCGCAGATGCTGGTGGACACGCTCAGCGCGCCCGAGACCGAGGAGCTGCACGCCAGCCTGTCCGAGCGCGAGCTGCAGACCCTGCAGAAGATCGCTTCGGGCCGCAAGCTCAGCGACATCGCCGAGGAGCTGATGCTCAGCCCCAAGACCGTGAGCGTGTACCGCGCGCGGGTGCTGGAGAAACTGCACCTGTCGAACAACGCGGAATTGACGGTGTACGCGATCAGGAACGGGCTGGTCTGAACTGGCGTCAATCACCAAGGGCGGCGAGGTCCAGCGACGCCGCCTGTTCGATGGCGCGCAGCATCCTGAGCCCTTCCTTGAGACGCCGCGTCCAGCCGCCGCCGCGGCTGCGCAAGTTGTCAGCAGCCTCTCGCAGCGCATCAGGGTCGTTGGCCGTCAGGTACTCGATCAGACTCGCGGCCTGAATGAGGTCCTTGCGCACCTTGTCCCTGTAGTCGGCGGTTCGTTCAGCGGCGACCAAGAGCTTGTGCAGGCCGTACTTCTCCGGCCGCGGCAGGTTCACCACGATGGGGCCGGCAGTGCCCAGGACCACGGACTGGAACGGGTCCTCCAGCGAGAACTCCATGAAGCGCAAGGGTTGAAGCCGGAGGTTCAGGGAGTCGTTGTGGACCGCTTCTTCGCCCGATCGACCCATCGTCGTAAGGAAGTCGATCTGGAAGTCGGGTTCATCGGCCTTCTGGTACGTGCTGAGCGACTTCAAGGGCACGAAGCCCATGCTCAAAGACTCAATGGCGGAGGCCACGTCCACGCGAACATCGCTGGCGATGGCCGTGGACAGGCGGTGGTCGTGTGCGAAGTCGAGATCGGTGGTGCTGTCGGCCGTCTCCCAGCGGATGCCGAAGTGGTTCTGATAGGCCGCGTAAGCATGCGTGCCGACCAGCACGCCGCCCACACGAAAGAAGGAGGCGTCCGCCAGCTTGGTGATGACTCGCGAGTGAGCGGGCGTCAAGGCCGGGCAACCCAGGTCGATCGCCGCGCGTGTCAGACGCCTTGCGTGGTCCAGCCCCTCCCGGTTGGGTGAATTCACGTGCGCGTCGCGCAGGCGCCTGGTGGCATCGTCGTCGCGGCCGACGTAGACCTGCCGCTGCTTGCCGGACAGGTCCGAGTACTGGAAATACCAGTAGGGCTCGCCTTTGACCGTTTTGGTGACGAAATTGCCTGGCAGCATGCCGGCATCGCGCCTGGCCTCGAGGGAGCGGATCGCCGTGGCCGCATTCGAGTACGCGGCCTGAGCGGCGCCTGGAAGATCGCGATAAAGCATGGCCATCCGGTTATCCTTAATCTAGAAAAAGTAATGATAACTGCGGCATGGTCCGATCGACGCATTGGCGAAGCATCGTGCGCATGCATACTGCGCGACCTGTCCACACAGGGAGTCCTCATGGTGTCCAACACCCCGTTCCGGGCGCATCGCCGCGCCGTGCTGCTCACGCTCGTCGTGTCTGCCGCGCTCGCCGCCTGCGGCAAGGACGACCCGCAGGCGAAGCTCGAAGCCGCCGTCAAGGCGCTGCAGGCCGCCATCGAGGCGCGCGACACCGGCGACGTGATGGACCTGCTCGACGAACACTTCCAGGGCAGTGGCAACCTCGACCGCGACGGCACGCGGCGGATGCTCACCGCCACGTTCCTGCGCTTTCAGAACATCAAGGTCATCGCCATGTCGAGCCAGGCGCGGGTCGATGCGCAGACCCCGACGCTCGGACGTGTCGAGGCCCAGGTGCTGGTGACGGGCGCCCAGGGCCTGATCCCCGAGCGCGCCGAGCCCTACACCGTGCGCATGGAGTGGCGCCTGGTGGGCGGCGACTGGAAGCTCGGCGACCTGCGCTGGGAGGAGTGAGTTGGCGAGAACGCCGCGTGGCCGCTGGGCGTTCAGGCGGGCTGCGGCAGGCGGAAGGTGTCGACCAGGGCGCTGAGGCGCGCGGCCTGCTGGCGCAGGCTGTCCGCGGCCGCGGCCGATTCCTCCACCAGCGCCGCGTTCTGCTGCGTCATCTGGTCCAGCTGGTTCACCGCCACGTTCACCTGGCCGATGCCCCGCGACTGCTCGTCGAAGGTGGTGTCGAGCGCCGCAATCATCTGTGCCACCTGACCGGCCTGCGCGACGATCTCGCCCATGGTGGTGCCGGCGCGTTCCACCTGTCGCGCGCCGGCTTCCACCCGACCCTGGCTGTCGCCGATCAGTCGCTTGATGTCCTTGGCGGCGGTGGCCGCGCGTTGCGCGAGCGTGCGCACCTCGCCGGCCACGACCGCAAAGCCCCGGCCGTGCTCGCCGGCACGCGCGGCTTCCACCGCGGCATTGAGCGCCAGGATGTTGGTCTGGAACGCAATGCCGTCGATCACGCCGGTGATGTCGGCGATGCGGCGCGAGCTTTCGCTGATGGAACCCATGGTGGAGACCACCTCGGCGACGGCCTCGCCACCGCGGCTGGCGACCGAGCTGGCGGCCTGCGCCAAACCAGTGGCCGCGCGCGAGGTGTCGGCGCTGTGGCGCACGGCCGTGGCGATCTGCTCCATCGACGCCGCGGTCTCCTCGATGCTGGAGGCCTGCTCTTCGGTGCGGTTGGACAGATCCGCGCCGCCGGCGGCGATCTGGTTGGAGCCGCTGGCGATCGAGTCGCTGCTCTCGCGCACCTCGCTCACGATGCGCGCCAGGTTGTCGTTCATGCCGCGCAGCGCCGTCAGCAAATCGGCCATCTCGTCCCTGCCGTGCACCTCGAAGCGCGAGGTGAGATCACCCGCGGCCACGGTGCGCGCCACGCGCAGCGCCTGCGCAATGGGCCGCGTGATCGAGCGCGTGAGCACGAAGGCGACGGCCACGGCCAGCAGCACCGCGATCGCCGCCAGCAGGCCCGACAACACCTTCGCGTCGTGGGCGGCTTCCAGTGCTTCGGCGCCGTAGGCTTCCATGCCGCCGGCCTGGGTCTCGGCGAAGGCCTCGATCGCGGCAAGGTAGCTGGTCTGCAGCGGCAGGATGTGCGTCAGCAGTTCGCTGCGCGCAGCGTCGGTCCGGCCGGCCTTGAGGTGCTCCATGAGCACGTCCTCGCGCTGGCGGAATGCATTCTGCTGCTCGATCAGAGTGTTCAGCGCGGCCCGGTCGCGCGCCTCATGCACACCGGCCCGCAGTTGTTCGATGGCCTTCGCCACCAGGGGTTTGGAGGCCTCCACCTTGGCCACCTCCGCTTGCACCACGTTGCGCTCGGTGGCGATCAGCGCGGTGCGCAGCGCGTTCAGTTGGCGGTTGGTTTCGTTTTCCACCTTCTGGGCCAAGGCCACATTGGCGTAGCGCTCGTGCAGGATCACCTCGATGTCGTGGGCGATGACGTTGAGCTTGGCGAACCCCACACCGGCGATGGTGGCCAGCAGAGCGATGATGAGCGCGAACCCGAGCGTCAGGCGGGCTCCTATGCGCAAATGGGCGATGGCTTTCATGTCGCTTTCCCGGAATCGCGGCGCGCACCCACCCTGGCAGGGCAGACGTGAACGGCCGGCAGCCAGAGAACTATCGACGCCCTTCGGTGGCTTCTGAAAGCCGTTCGCCGGGCTCGCGGTGCCTCACAAGCTTTCCCCGCAGGCGTGTGCGGGGATTCCCCCGGCGCTTCAGCGGTGTCCGCGCAGCGGCGCCGACCAGTCGCTGCGGTGCGTGGCGATGGCCAGCGTCAGGCCCATGAGCGCCAGGCTGAGGCCCACCACGGCGTACAGCGCCTGCGGCTGATCGCCCGCCAGGCGCAGCGCCAGCCAGCCCCCCAGCGCCACTACCACCAGCCGCGCCGCGCTGGCCACCAGCGGCCAGGTGAGCCGCCCCGCGCCCTGCGAGGCGAAGAACAGCGCCAGTCCCAGGCCGAAGAAGCCGTAGGCGCCGCCCACGATGCGCAGGTAGCTCGCACCCGCGGCCTGCACGGCCGCGTCCTGGGTGAACGCCGCCATCCACCACTGCGGCCACAGCGCGGCGAGCACACCGATCGCGCCGGTGATCGCCCACACCAGCGCGGCCCCGGTCCAGGCGATGCGTTTGGCGCGCGCCGTCTGTTGCGCGCCGAGGTTGGTGGCCACCATCGCCGTGAGCGCGCCGCCGATGCCGAAGGCGATGGGCACCAGGATGTACTCCAGCCGCGCGGCGATGCCGTAGCCCGCCACGGCCAGGCCGCCGAAGCCCGCCACGTAGGCCGTGGTCAGTGCGATCGAGCCGTTGCTCAGGACCGGGTTGATGGCCGAGGGCAGGGCGAGACGAAGGATGTCGCGCGTGTCGTCGCGCCGCAGCCGCCAGCCCGCGCCCAGCGGCCGGGCCGGCGCGCCCCGGCGCGATAGCCAGGCCAGCAAGGCGAGCGCCGACACCGCGCTGCAGGTGACGGTGCTGGCCGCCGCGCCGGCCACGCCCAGCGGCGGCAGCGGGCCCAGCCCGAACACCAGTTGCGGCGCCAGCAGCAGGTGCATCACCGTGGTGGCGATGAGCGCCAGCGCGGCCGCGCCCATCTGCCCGGTGCCGCGCGCCACGCCAGCCAGCACGTTGACTGTCCACACCGCCGAGGCGCCCGCGAACAGCACAGCCGCGTAGCGCGCCGCCTGCTCCAGCGCCGGGCCGCGCGCGCCCATGGCCGCGTACAGCATCGGTGACGCGGCGACCAGCGTGAACAGCAGCGAGGCGATCAGCCCCAGCACCAGGGCGTGCCAGGCCAGGCGTGCGGCGCGCGCGTCGTCGCCCGCGCCCGCCGCGCGCGCCACCATGGCCGTGGCACTGCCGCCCAGGCCCCCGGCCGACATGTGCAGCATCAGCATGGCCAGCGGCAGCACCACCGCCACGCCGGCCAGCGCGTCGGCGCCCAGGCGGCCCACGATGTAGCCGTCGAAGCCGATGACGATGGTGTTGGCGAACAGGCCCAGCACGTTGGGCGTGGCCAGGCGCATCAGCGTGGGCAGCACGGGGCCGTGCAGCATGCGCTGGCGGGTGTCCGCGGCGCGGGACGGCGCGCTGGCACTGAGGGCGGCGGAGGCGGTGGTGGTCATGGTCAGGCGGGCAGGTAGGCCGCGGTGGCGCTGGCGAGCGACTGCTTCACCTGGCGCGTCATGTCATCGGCCAGCACCTCGGCCTCACCCGCTTCCAGGCCGTCGAAGGCAGCGCGCACGATCGCCTCGGGCGTGGACTTGGGCGCCTCGATGCCCTGCGTGAGGTCGGTGTCCACGAAGCCCATGTGCAGCGCGGTCACCTGCGTGCCCTGTTCCAGCAGCTCGTGCCGCAGGCCGTTGGTGAGCGCCCAGGCCGCCGACTTGGTGGCGCCGTAGGTGCCCAGCAGCGGGCGGTTGATCCAGCTGACGACGGACAGCACGTTGAGCATGGCACCACCGCCATTGGCGGCCAGCACCGGCGCGAAGGCCTGCGCCATGCGCTGCATGCCGAAAACGTTGACGTCAAGCTGGCGCCGCATGGCCTCCAGGGCGTCCGGCACGAGGAAGCCGCCGAACTCGGCCACGCCCGCGTTGTTGATGAGCAGGGTCACGTCGCCGCAGTCGCGCGCGGCGCGCAGCACCTGCTCGGGCCGGGTCACGTCCAGCTCGATCGGGGTGACGCCGTCGAGCGTCACCTGCGCGGCCTGGCGGCTGGCGGCGTAGACGCGCTTCGCGCCGCGCGCCAGTGCTTCGCGCGCGAAGGCCAGGCCGATGCCGCGGTTGGCGCCGGTGATGAAAACGACGGCGTTTTCGATCTGCATGGAAGACTCCTGTTGAATATGATGGCCGTCATATTTGTGGCCGTTGAAGGAAGCGCGCCTTGGGGCGCGCGTGAAAGCGGGTCAGTGCCGGGTGTGGGTCGGCGCGTCGGGGGCGAACTGTTCCAGCAAGAAGCGCCGGCTGGCGGCCAGGTGGCGGCGGCCCTTGGTGTTGTCGCCCAGCGTGCGAGCGATCTGCAGTGCCCCGACCAGTTGCGAGGCGATCAGGCCCGCCGCTTCGCGGGGCTGTCCGGGCGCCAGGGTGGCGGCCACGGCGCGGGTGAGGCCTTCGATGCGGGCGGCGGCGGCTTCGCGCACGGCATCGGCCTGGCGCGGCATTTCGGAGGCCAGCGCGGCCACCGGGCAGCCGCTTTCGGGCGAACGCAGGTGGCGGTCGGCGAGGTAGTTGTCCACCAGGGCCTGGAAGCGGCTGTCGCCGCGCGCCTCACCGGCGTCCAGGGCGCGGCGCATCCGCGCCTGGCTGTCCTGCCCGGCGCGCTCCAGGGCCTCGGCCAACAGCGCCTCGCGCGAGGCGAAGTGCGCATAGAAGCCGCCGTGCGTGAGCCCCGCGCGCTTCATGATGTCGGCCACGCCCACGCCCTGGAAACCGCTGGCCCGCAACACGCCGGCGGCGGTGTCCAGGATGCGGTCGTGGGTGGCCTGCTTGCGGCTGGTGGGGGGGCTGTCCATGGCGGGTCGTTGAAGCTGAGGCGCGACTCTAGCCAAATATGATGACCATCATATGCGTGGGGGAATGGCGATCCCGCAAGGGGCCGCCAGGCTTCGACCGCGGGCTCAGCCCGTGAACAGCGCCGTCGCCAGCCGCAGCAGCGCGGCCACCGGCGTGTCCAGCATGGGCAGTGTGAAGGCGATGCCGATCAGGCCGGCCGACAGCGTGATCGGGAAGCCGATGGCGAAGGCGTTCATCTGCGGCGCGATGCGCGAGACGAAGCCCAGCACGATGTTGATGAACAGCAGCATGCCGATCAGCGGCAGCGCGATCCACAGGCCGTAGCGGAACACCACGGCGCCGAGCTCGTGCAGGCGCATGGTGTTCACCGCGTCGAGCGCGCCGCCGCCCACGGGGAAGGTGCCGAAGCTGGACACCACCGCCTGCAGCAGCATGAGGTGCCCCCCCATCACCACGAACAGCAGCATGGTGGTGTTGCCGAAGAAGCGGCCCACGGTGCTGCTCTGGCTGCCGGTGCTGGGGTCGAAGAAGCCCGCGAAGTTCAGGCCCATCTGCAGGCCGATGAGTTCGCCGGCGAGCTCCACCGCCGCGAACACGATGCGCACCGCCAGGCCGATGGCCAGACCGATGAGCACCTGCTGCACCACGGTTTCGATGGCGCGCGGGTCGGTGAGCGCCACCACTGGCTGCTCGGGCAGCGCGGCCTGGGCGCAGATGGCGATGAGGAAGGCCAGTGCCACGCGCGTGCGCACCGGCACCGAGCGCGACGAGAAGATGGGCGCGCTGCTGAAGACCGCCAGGATGCGCAGGAAGGGCCAGAACACCGGCGTGACCCAGGCCATGATCTGGGCCTCGGTGAAGGTGATCACGCGCGCGCTCCGGCCGCGGTCAGACCGCGTATTGCGGAATGGAGAGGATCGTGATGCGGATGAACTCGACCATGGTGGTGAGCATCCACGGCCCTGCGATGGCGAACACCGCGATGGCGGCGATCAGCTTGGGCACGAAGGACAGGGTCTGTTCGTGGATCTGCGTGATGGCCTGGAACAGGCTGATCACCAGGCCCACGCCGAGCACCGTGGCCAGCACCGGTGCAGCCACGGCCAGCAACAGGAAGAGGGCGTTCTGACCGAGCGTGAGGGCGGCTTGCGGTTCCATGGTGTCGTACCTATTGCGCGAAGGACGCGGCGAGCGAGCCGATGAGGATGTTCCAGCCGTCCGCGAGCACGAACAGCATGAGCTTGAACGGCAGGGCCACCAGCACGGGCGACAGCATCATCATCCCCAGCGACATGAGCACACTGGCCACCACCATGTCGATGACCAGGAAGGGGATGAAGATCATGAAGCCGATCTGGAAGGCGGTCTTCAGTTCGCTGGTGACGAAGGCCGGCACCAGCACGCGAAAGGGCGCGTTCTCGGCGGTCACGTCGTCGGGCAGGCGGGCCAGGTTGGCGAAGAGTTCGAAGTCGGACTGGCGCGTCTGCTTGAGCATGAAGGCGCGCATGGGTTGCTCGCCGCGCTGCAGCGCCTGTTCGAAGCCGATCTCGTTGCGCGAATACGGGCCGTAGGCGTTGCTGTAGACCTGATCGAGCGTGGGGCCCATGACGAACAGCGTGAGGAACAGCGAGAGGCCCACGATCACCTGGTTGGGTGGGGCCGACTGCGTGCCCAGGGCCTGGCGCAGCAGCGAGAGCACGATGACGATGCGGGTGAAACCCGTCATCAGCAGCAGCACCGCCGGCAGGAAGGACAGCGCGGTGAAGAACAGCAGGGTCTGGATCGGCACCGAGTAGCTGGCGCCGCCCGCGCCCTGGCCCACCACCAGGGGCAGGGAAGGGCCTTGCGGCGTGGGCACGGGCGCGTTCTGCGCCCAGGCGCCGATCGACAGCAGCATCAGCGCCAGCAGCAGCGCGAGCGCGCGCAGCCAGACCAGGCGGGGGAGTTCAGCGCGGCGCATCGCCGGGGCCTTTGACGAGATGTTGCGCGAGGCGCGCGGCAAAACCGCCGGCGAACGGGGCCGGGGCCGCGGGCGGCGTCGCGGCTTCGGCCGGCAGCGCCGTCTCGTGCAGGGTGTTGATGCTGCCCGGTGCGACGCCGAGCACCAGGCAGGTGGCGTCTTCGCCGCGGCCGACCTGCAGCGTGACCACGCGCTGCTGCGGGCCGAGCGAGACGCTGCCCAGCACCTTGACGAAGGGGCCGCTCTGCCCGGGTACGCCCGGCAGGCCGGGCATGCGCCCGCGCGCCCACTTCAATGCCCAGGCGATGCCCACCATCAGGGCGAGCAGGACCAGCGCCGGCCAGGCGTTCTGCCACATGTCGGTGTTCCTTCAGGTCCGGCTAAGGCGTTTCATGCGCTCGGACGGCGTCACGATGTCCGTGAGGCGGATGCCGAACTTGTCGTTCACCACCACCACCTCGCCCTGCGCGATGAGGTAGCCGTTGACCAGCACGTCCATGGGCTCGCCGGCGAGTGCGTCGAGTTCCACGATGGAGCCTTGCGCGAGCTGCAGGATGTTGTACTTGATGGGCACGCGCGTGCGACCGAGCTCCACCGAGAGCTGCACGGGGATGTCCAGCACCATCTGGATGTCCTGCGCGCCGCCGCTGGCGGTCTTGACGGGAATGTTGTCGGCCTCGAAGGCGGGGGCGCCTTCGTCCACGGTGGTGGCGGCCTGCTCTTCAAGCGCCTGCGCCCATTCGTCGGCGATGGCGTCCTGGTTCGGTTCGTTGGTTTCGGTAGACATGGTTTTCTCCTGAACGCCGGTCACAGGTCGGGGGACGACCCGAGCCAGTTCATGTCGCTGCCCCGCAGGCTGCGCTCGACGCGCAGCGCGTACTTGCCCTTGTGCGTGCCGTACTGGCACTCGAAGACGGGCACGCCGTCGACGTGTGTGGTGATGGTGGGCAGCCGGTCGAGTTCGATGAAGTCGCCCACCTGCATGGCCAGCAGCTGCTCCACCGTGGCCTCGGTCTTGGCCAGTTCGGCCACCATGGTCACCTCGGCGGCCTGGATCTCGTGGCTGAGCAGCTTGACCCAGCGGCGATCGACCTCGATGGCGTCGCCCTGCACGCTGGAGTACAGCACGTCGCGAATGGGCTCCAGCGTGGCGTAGGGGATGCAGATGTGCAGCGAGCCGGTGATGTCGCCGATCTCCAGCGTGAAGCTGGTGGAGACGACGATCTCGCTCGGCGTGGCGATGGTGGCGAACTGCGGCTGCATCTCCGAGCGCTGGTAGGCCAGCTCGATCGGGTAGACGCCGCGCCAGGCCTTCTTGTATTCCTCGGCCACCACCTCCACCAGGCGGTTGATGACGCGCTGCTCGGTGGGCGAGAAGTCACGGCCCTCGATGCGGGTGTGGAACTTGCCCGTGCCGCCGAAGAGGCTGTCGATGACACCGAACAGCAGCGTGGGTTCGCACACCACCAGGCCGTTGCCGCGCAGGGGGCGCACGGCCATGATGTTGAAGTTGGTGGGCACCACCAGCTCGCGCAGGAAGGCGCTGTATTTCTGCACCTGCACCCCGCCCACCGAGATCTCGGGGCTGCGGCGGATGAAGTTGAACAGGCCGATGCGCAGGTTGCGCGAGAAGCGCTCGTTGACTATCTCCATCGTGGGCATGCGCCCACGAACGATGCGTTCCTGGCTGGAGAGGTTGTAGTTGCGGATGCCGCCTTCGGGCACCTCTTCCTTGGCGAGCTTCTGGCTCTCGCCGGTCACGCCCTCCAGCAGGGCATCGACTTCGTCCTGTGACAGAAACGATTCGGACATGGCGTCGTGGCTCCGCGCTTACTGCACGATGAAGCTGGAGAACAGCACGGCCTGCACGGGGCTGGCCGGGCCGCGCTTTTTCTTGCCTTCGTCCTCGGCCTTGGGCGGGGCGTAGCCCATCACCTCGGAGACGGCGCCGATGATGTCGGCGCTGAGCTTGCCCTTGCCCTCGGCGCTGAGCACGTCCTCGGCGCTGCGTTTGGACAGGATCACCAGGATCTGGCTGCGGATGCTGGGCATGAAGGCCTTGACGGCGTCGCCGGTGGCGGCGTCCTGCAGTTGCAGGGTCAGGCCGATCTGGATGTAGCGGTTGCCGCCGGGGTCGGCCAGGTTGACCACCATGTTGTCCAGCGGCAGGAAGGTGGGGGCGGACTTCGGGTCGACGGGTTTGACGGCGGCGACTTCCTCCTCGTCGTGCTCGTCGTCCTCGGCGGTGTTTTTCTTCAGGATGAACAGCGCGCCGGCGGCGCCCGCGATGGCGAGCACCACCACGCCGATCAGGATGAACAGCAGCTTCTTGCCCTTCTTCTTGGGGGCGGCTTCGGCGACCGGTTGGGCGGCAGCGGTGGCGGCGGCGGACATGGCACTCCTTCGTCGGTTGCCGCGGGCTCAAAGGCGCGCGGCTTGAGAAGGATTGTGGGAGGGGCCCCCCCTCGCCGTTCGTTCGATAAGCGCGGAAAAACCGGTTCTTTCCCGCGCCCTGGGGCCTCAGACGAAGAGGTCCAGGCCCCGGTCGCTGGCGCCGGGCGAGGCCGCCCGCGCGGCCGGCGTGTCCCCGGCCTCGGCGCCGGCGCGCTCGCCGCGGTGCGCGCTGGCCTGTGCGCCCTGGCCGTCGCGGCGGAGTTCGCCCTGGCCCTGGCCCTGCTCGCCCACGGAGACCTGGCCCAGCGTCAGGCCGCCCTGCTGCAGGCGCTCGCCCAGCGCGGCCTGGGCCTGCTCACGCAGCGCCTCGCGCGCGGCGGCGTCGTCGGTGCGGATGTCCAGTTGCACCTCGTCGCCACGCAGCGCGAGCTGGATGTCGATGGCGCTCTGGGCGTCCTCGCCGACGCGCAGGCTGGCGTGGCGCATGGCGCCCGCGCCCCAGTGCTGCACCTCCACCGCCTCGGCGTCGGCCGGGGCGGCGTAGGGGTCTTGCGCGGTGTTCGTGTCGGTGCCGCTGTCGCTGTGCGCGCCACCGCCGTCGGCCGAGGACTCGCCGCCCAGGCCGCTGTCGGCCGTGGTGCCCGTCAGGCCCGCGGCCGCCTCACCGAGGGCGCGCGCGCCGCTGGTGGGCGAGGCGCCGGGCAGGGCCAGGTCGTCGGCATCGGCCGCTCCCGGCGCGCCGGCCGCGAAGGCCGCCACCCTGCCGGTGGGCGTGGCGGCCTGGAAGCGCGCGTCCAGCGCGACGGTGCTGCGCACCGGCCAGGCGTTGGAGGCGTTGTCGGCAGGCGAGGCCGCGCGGCTCCAGCGCGTGGCGGGGGCTTCGCCCGAACCGGTGGGCGTGCCCGTGGGGTTGGAGGTGAAAGGGGTGGCGGCCGGCGACAGCGGGGTGCGGGCGGCCGGCTGCCAGGGCGCGGCGACCTGTCGGCCCGCTGTGGCGCCGGTCGAGGCCGGCAGGCCGTCGGCGGGCGTGGCGCCCAGGCGGTCGGCGCGCGTGTCCAGGCCCCGCGTCTCGCCGGCCAGTGAGCCTTCGCCGGTGAGCGGCGCCGGCTCCAGGCCCTGCGATGCCGTCCAGGCCATCAGCGCGGCCAGGGGGTTGTCGGACGCCGGGGTGTCCTCGGTCAGCGGATCCTCGCCCGGCAGGCCGGTGCCGGCCAGCTCGCCGCCCTGCGGGTCCAATGGCAGCGCGTCGGGCGACAGCAGGGCCAGCAGGCTGGAGAACAGGTCCGCCGGTTGCTGGCCGTGGCCCGTGCGTGAGGCGTTCGCCGGCTGACCGTGCGCGGCCTGGGTGGCGGGCGGGTGGGCGTTGCTGGGTGCGGTGGTGGTCATGCGGGGATCAGGCCTGGAAGCTCTGGAACGTGCTGTCGGACTCGGCGCGGCGGCGGTGGGCGTTCTGCGCCATTTCGTCGGTCTGTTTCTGCTCGCGGCGCATCAGGCGCTGCTGGATGGCGTCCTGCTGGCGCGCGACGTACTGGCGCAGCGTGGCGAGTTCGCGTTCGGTCTCGTGCACCTGGCCCTGGGCCTGGTCGATCTGGCGCTGCTTCTGCGCGAGCACACCGGTCTGGAAGTCGATCGCGTGGTCGATCTTGGCCATGAACTGGCGGTGGTGCATGAGCCAGGCCGCGTCCACACCGCTGGCGCAGCGCGTCTGCCAGCGCTGCTGGGCCTCGTTGGCGTAGGCGGTGAGCTGGTCCATCTGCTCCTGCGCGGCCTGCAGCTCGCGGCGCACCGCCGACAGCGCGGCCAGCGCTTCGTCGCGCTTGCGCTCGGCCAGCTCGATGAGCTTGTCCATCGTCTCGAGACCACTGGCGGTCATTGGCTGCCCTCATAGGGGTTGTGGTGCGGGCGGGCGCCGCGTGGGGCATTGCCCGCCGCCGGCTTGTCTTCCTGCAAGGCGGTCTGCAGACCGCGCACGCTCTCGGCCATGGGCGCGGCCTCGCGCATGTCCTGCATCAGGAAGCGCTGCAGCCCGGGGTAGAGCACGATGGCGCGGTCCGTCTCCGGGTCGCTCCCGGCCACGTAGGCGCCGAGCTGGATCAGGTCGCGGCTCTTCTGGTAGCGCGAGTAGTTCGCGCGGAACTTGCGCGCCAGGTCCAGGTGGTTGTGCGGCGCCACGTTGTGCATCACGCGCGAGGCCGAGGCCTCCACGTCGATGGCGGGGTAGTGGCCCGATTCGGCCAGCGCGCGCGACAGCACGATGTGGCCGTCCAGGATGGCGCGCGCCGCGTCGGCGATCGGGTCCTGCTGGTCGTCGCCTTCGGACAGCACGGTGTAGAAGGCGGTGATGGAGCCACGGCCGTTGAGACCATTGCCACTGCGCTCCACCAGCTGCGGCAGCTTGGCGAAGCACGATGGCGGGTAGCCCTTGGTGGCCGGTGGCTCACCGATGGCCAGCGCGATCTCGCGCTGCGCCATCGCGTAGCGCGTGAGCGAATCCATCAGCAGCAGCACGTGCAGGCCGTCGTCGCGGAAGCGCTCGGCGATGGCCGTGGCATAGCTGGCGCCCTGCATGCGCACCAGTGGCGGCGCGTCGGCCGGCGCGGCCACCACCACCGAGCGGCGGCGGCCTTCGGGGCCCAGGATGTCCTCGATGAATTCCTTCACCTCGCGGCCGCGCTCACCGATCAGGCCGACCACGATCACGTCGGCCTTGGTGTAGCGGGCCATCATGCCCAGCAGCACGCTCTTGCCCACGCCGGAGCCGGCGAACAGGCCCAGGCGCTGGCCGCGGCCCACGGTGAGCAGGGCGTTGATGGCGCGCACACCGGTGTCCAGCGGTTCGCGCACCGGGTCGCGGTCCATGGCGTTGAGTGGCGCGCGCTCCAGCGGCGACACGCTCACCTCGCGCAGGGGGCCCTGGTGGTCCATGGGCTGGCCGTGCGCGTCCACCACGCGGCCCAGCAGGCCGGCGCCCATGGGCAGGCTCAGCACGCTGCGATCGTTGGGTGAGGGCGGTGGGTTGTCCTGGCCCAGGCGCGGCACGGTGCGGTAGGGCGGCAGTGGCGTCACGCTGGCGCCGCTGGCCAGGCCGTGCACGTCGCCGGCGGGCATGAGGAAGGCGCGGTCCTTGGAGAAGCCCACCACCTCGGCCAGCACCGGCTGCTTGTGGCCGTTGTCGATCAGGCACTGCGCGCCCACGGGCACGCGCAGGCCCACGGCCTCCAGCACCAGGCCGGCCAGCTTGGTGAGCGTGCCGCGCACCTCCAGCGGCGTGGGCGCCTGCGCGCTGGCGCGCAGGTCGTCCATGAAGTGGCCCCAGCGGCTGGGCGTCTCGTCAGACATGGAACACCCCCGCCGCGCTTCGCGCGACCCCCTCAAGGGGGCGGCACCTGCGGCCCGGCAAAGCCGGTTCCGCGGTGCCACTGGGTTCGACCCCGTCGCTCGTTGCGTGTCCCGAATCGTTCGTCATACTTCTGCGTCAGCCGGGTTGAAGGGGGTGTTCAGGCCCAGGTTGCCGATGGCGCGCAGCCAGCGCTTCTCGACCGTGGCGTCCACCGAGTTGGTGCGCGACTCGAGCACGCAGCCACCCGGGGTGATGGTGGCGTCGGCCACCAGCTCGGGCGCGGGTTCCCCCAGGGTTTCGAGCAGCGCGCCCTTCATGAGCGCGAGGTCGGCCGGGTTCATGCGGATGGTGGCGGGTAGTCCGTCGTCGATGAGCTGGGACATCGCCTCGCTCACCACGCCCTGCAGTTGCGTGGGGTCCTGCACGAGTTCGCGGCGCACCACCTGGCGTGCCAGGTCGCAGGCGATCTCCAGGATGTGGCGCGAGATCTCGTGCTCGCTGTGCTTGAGGTGCTCACGCGTGGTGCGCAGCAACTGGGCCATGCGCACGGCCGTTTCCTCGGCGGTGCGGCGCATGCTGGCTTCCATGGCGTCGCGCACCGACTGCGCGCCCGCGTCGTGGCCGTGGCGAAAGCCCTCGGCATAGGCCTGCTCGCGCACCTCGGCCACGCGTTCGTCGGGCGGCGCGGCCTCGGGCGCGGTGTCGCTCGCCAGGGCGGGGCGCTGGTCGCTGCCGTCCACGGCGGCGAACTGCCAGGCGGCCACGCCGTCGATTTCCTCGCGCGGGATGAAGCGCGAGTAGGGGTCGTTCTTCGGGCGCTGGGTCATACGAAGGCTTCTTCTTCGCCGCCCGTGCCGATCACGATCTGGCCTTCGTCGGAGAGACGGCGCACGACCTTGAGGATCTCTTTCTGCTGCGCCTCCACCTCGGACAGGCGGATCGGTCCGCGCGCCTCGAGGTCTTCGCGCAGCGCCTCGGCCGCGCGCGAGGACATGTTGGACAGCACCAGCTCGCGCAGCTCGGTGGTGGCGCCCTTGAGCGCCACGATGAGCTGGTCGGTGGCCACTTCCTTGAGCACCAGCTGGATGGCCTTGCCGTCGAGCTTGAGCAGATCCTCGAAGATGAACATCTTGTCCATGATCTTCTGGGCGAGCTCGGGGTCGAAGTCGCGGATCGACTCGATCACCGAGCTCTCGATCTGCGTGCCCATCATGTTGATGATCTCGGCGGCGGTCTTCACGCCGCCCATGGACGTCTTGCGGATCTTGTCGCCGCCGGCCAGCACCTTGTAGAGCACCTCGTTGAGGTCCTTCAACGCGGTCGGCTGGATGCCTTCGAGCGTGGCGATGCGCAGCATCACCTCGTTGCGCGTGCGCTCGGTGAAGTTCTTCAGCACGGCGGCGGTCTGGTCGGCCTCCAGGTGAACCAGGATGGCGGCCACGATCTGCGGGTGCTCGTTGCGCAGCAGTTCGGCGATCGACAGCGGGTCCATCCACTTCAGGCTCTCGATGCCCGACACGTCACCACCCTGCAGGATGCGATCGATCAGCAGCGCGGCCTTGTCGTCGCCCAGCGCGCGCTTGAGCACCGCGCGCACGTAGTTGTCGGTGTCGCTCACCAGCAGGCTCTGCGACGAGGCGGTGGTGGTGAAGCGCTGCATCACCTGGTCCACCCGCTCGTGCGAGACGGCGCGCGTGCGCGCGATGGTCTCGCCCAGCTTCTGCACCTCTTTCGGGCTGAGGTGCTTGAACACCTCGGCCGCTTCCTCCTCGCCCAGCGACATGAGGAAGATGGCCGCGTCCTGCAATCCGTTGTCGTCCATGGTCGTGTTCCTCGCTCAGGTCGCGGGTTCGCCGTTGACCCAGCCCTTGACGATGTTGGCCACCGCCGCGGGGTTCTCCAGCGCCAGGCGCTTGGCGTCGGCGATGCGGCGCTTCTCCGGCGTTTCCTCGTCGGGCGCCGGCATGGGCAGGCCGGGGCGCTCGGGCATTTCGTTCAACACGGCGTTGAGCGGCTGCACCTCGGTGATGGGCTTGGGCGCCGGCGATTTCATGAGCTTGAGCGCGGGGCGCACCATGCCCATCAGCACGATCAGGCCCAGGGCCACCATGCCGAGCGGGAAGGCCAGGCTGCGCGCCAGCTCCACGTTGTCGGCCTGCTGCCAGAAGGGCAGGGCCTCCGGCTCGCTGGTCACCACCTCGTTGAAGGGCGCGTTCACCAGGTTCACCGAGTCGCCGCGCGTCTGGTTGAAGCCGATGGTCTCGCGCACCAGCGCGGTCATCTGCTCGATCTGCTGGGGCGGGATCGGGCTGGTGACGGGCTTGCCGTTCTTGTCCAGCGAGGTCTTGTGGTTCACCACCACGGCCGCGCTGAGGCGCTTGATGGTGCCGCTGGACTCGCGCACGGTGCGCACGGTGCGGTCCACCTCGTAGTTGATGACGGACTCGCGGCGCGTATTGCCGGGCTTGTCCGTGCTGCCCTGCTGCGCCACGCCCACCGGTGCGGCCGCGCCGTTGATGGGTGCGTTGCCGGGGGCCGGCGGCTGGTTGCTCACCGCGCCGGGCACGCCGGCGGGCTGGGCGCTGGCGGGGCTGCCGTCCTCGATGGTCTGCTGGCTGCGCACCGCGCTGGGCTCGTTGCCCTGGTTCGGCCGGTGCTGTTCCGAGGTCATCTCGGCCTGCGAGAAGTCGATGTCGGCGCTGACCTGGGCCTTCACGTTGCCCGCGCCCACGAGAGGCTCGAGCATGTCCAGGATGCGGCGGGTGTAGAGCTGCTCCAGCTGCTGCGCGTACTGCAGCTTCTGCACGTCGGCGCCGGGGGCGTTCTGGCCGTCGGGCGGGTTGGACAGCAGGCTGCCCTGGTCGTCCACCACGCTCACGGCCTTGGGGTTCATCTCGGGCACGCTGCTGGCCACCAGGTGCACGATGCCGGCGACCTGCGCGCGGTCCAGCGTGCGGCCGGGGTGCAGCGTCAGCAGCACCGAGGCGCTGGGCTTCTGCTGTTCGCGGAAGAAGCCGTTCTGGTTGGGCAGGGCCAGGTGCACGCGCGCGGACTGCACCGAGGCCAGGGACTGGATCGAGCGGGTCAGCTCGCCTTCCAGGCCACGCTGGAAGCTCAGTCGCTCCTGGAACTGCGTCATGCCGAAGCGGTTGCTCTCCATCAGCTCGAAGCCGGTGACCGAGCCCTTGGGCAGCCCCTGCGAGGCCAGGCGCAGGCGCGTGTCGTGCACCTTGTCGGCCGGCACCATGATGGCGCCGCCGCCCTCGGCGTGCTTGTAGGGCACGTTCATCTGGGAGAGCTGGGCCACGATGGCGCCGCCATCCTTGTCGCCCAGGTTGGTGTAGAGCACGCGCCAGTCGGGCTGGCGGCCCATGAAGAAGAAGGCCAGGGCGATGGCCAGCAGGGCCAGGGCGCCCAGGCCGAGCTTGACCTTCTGGGCGTTGTCCATGCGCGCGAAGCCCTCGGCCAGCGCATTGGCGCGCACGGGCTGGGCATTCACTTCGGCGACGGCGGTGGTGCTCATGGGCGGGAGGGCTCGCAAGGGGGCGCAAAAGGCCCCGAATGCGGACGAGTATCCCGGCGGGGGTGGGCGGGCAGTGCCGGAAAAAGGCGGCTTATCGGGGCTTTATTTCCGGCCCGGCTTGCCGAGGGGGTCCCTAGGATTCAGGCCTGTCGATCGCTTCCCGAAGGAGTCCGCCATGGACATGCGCCTGTCCCCCCTGACCAGCCAGTCACTCGGCAACGTGGCCGCGTTCAAGCGCCCGGCCGCGGGCACCGCCATCGCGGGCGGCGCGGGCGCGGCCTTCGCCGACAACCTCAAGACCGCCCTGCAGAAGGTGAGCGACGTCCAGAACGAGGCCAGCCGCCTGCAGACCGAGGTGCAAATGGGCAACCCCAAGGTCAGCCTGGAGGAGACCATGATCGCCATGCAGAAGGCCCAGATCGGCTTCCAGAGCGCGCTGCACGTGCGCAACCGCATGGTGCAGGCCTACACGGATGTGATGAACATGTCGGTCTGATCGCCCGTCGGGGCGAAAGCGCGTATGGTGGGAGGCCTTCCAACGCCGTGAAATGCCATGCCCAGCCCCGACACCCTGGCCCGCTTCATCGCCCGCGTCGAGCAGAACGCCCACGTCGAGGCGATCGAGGAGTTTTACGCACCCGACGCCTCCATGCAGGAGAACCTGTCGCCGCCGCGCGTGGGGCGCGAGTCCCTGATCGCCCACGAGGCGAAGGCCATGGCGCGCACGAAGTCCGTGCAGTCGTGGTGCGTGGGGCCCGTGTTCGTCAACGGCGATCTGGTGGTCATCCGCTGGCGCTTTCGCTTCGAGTTGCCCGACGGCTCGGTGCGGGAGCTGGAGGAACTGGCCTACCAGGAGTGGCGCGGCGAGCGCATCGTGCGGGAACAGTTCTTCTACGACCCCGGGCAGTTCGTTCCCCGCTCTCCCCAATGACAAGGGCGCCGTTGGCGCCCTTGGGTTCCAGTGATGCACGCGCCCGTGGTGCGTGGCGGATGGCTCAGTGCGTCGGCGCCGCGCTGCTGCGGTCGATGATCTGCGCCAGGTCGGCCAGCCAGGGCTCGGCCAGGCAGCGGATCTCGGCGTCGGTGCGCAGAATGCGCTGCATGATGCGCGCCTTCTCCTTGCGCTCATCCGGCGCCAGGTCGGCGTCGCGCGACTTGAAGCGCAGCTGGGCGATGAGCACCGCGCAGGCGCCTTCCAGGCGCACCACGCGGTCCCAGTCCTCGGCCTGCGCGGCAGCCAGCATCTGGTCGCTGGTGCGCTCGATGGCCTTGTAGTAGTCGATCAAACCGTGTTGCTCCAGGTCGGACATGTCAGGCTCCTTGCAGGGCCTGGCCGCGGATGTCCTGCCAGGCCTGCGCCACGGGTTCGATGAGGGTCGCCACCTCGGCCAGCGCGCTCGGGTCGTTGCGCAGGTTGGCTTCGGTCAGGCGGCGCACGCTGTAGGCGTACAGGGCGCGCAGGTTCTGAGCCATTTCGCCACCGGCGGGGTCCAGGCCGGCCTTGAGGCCTTCCTCGACGATGCGCACCGCCTTGCCGATCTGCTCGCCCTTGACCACGAGGTCGCCGCGTTCCATGGCGCCGCGCGCGGCGGCCACGGCCTGCAGCAGGCCGTCGAACAGCATGCCCACGAGGCGGTGCGAGTCCGCCGCCTGGACGCCGGTTTCCACGGCGACGCGCTTGTAGACGGAGGCGGAGCGGGTGTTGACGGAGGTGAACATGGCGGGGGTTCCTTGCTGGCTATGCCCTATGTATCGGCCGTCCCGCGCCGGACTGTAGGTATTTGGAGGGCGATCAGAGGTGGGTTTCATGGCCGATTCGGAGGATGCCCGGGGCGCCATTTCGGCCCCTCAAAACACAACGGCGGCGGCTCTGGGAGCCGCCGCCGTGTGGGGCGTGGGGCGACCCCTCAGGGCCGGTTTCGATCAGCGCAGCAGCGACAGCACGTTCTGGCCGTTCTGGTTGGCCTGGGCGACCATGGCGGTGCCGGCCTGTTGCAGGATCTGCGAGCGCGACAGGTTGGAGGTTTCCTTGGCGAAGTCGGCGTCGACGATGCGGCCACGCGCGGCGGAGAGGTTCTCGCCCGTGATGTTGATGTTGGCCACGGCGTTCTCGAAGCGGCTCTGCAGGGCGCCCAGGTCGGCGCGCGAGCTGTTGATGGCGTCGATGGCGGAGTCGATCACCTTGAGCGCGAGCTGGGATTCGCCGTAGCTCTCGATGCTCACGTCGTCCATGGCGGCGTTGGCCACGGCGGCGGTGTCGGTCACGGTGCCGGTGGTGGCGGCGCCGAAGCCGCCGAAGTCGCCGGCCGCGGTCAGGGCGCGCTCGGCCCAGACGCGGTAGCCGGTGACGGCGCCGGTGGCGTCGAGTGTGGCGAAGGCGAACACGCCGGTGTCGGAGGACTTGGCGTTGATCGCGTCGACGATCTGCTGCGAGCGCTGCGCGCCGGTGGTGGCCTCGCCAATGGGGCCCAGATCGATGGCGGTGCCGCTGGCATCGTCCACCGTCAGGTCGCCGGCGGCCATGGCGGCCAGCACGGCGGGCGCCACCGGGTCGGCGGCGTTGTTGATCTGCGCGGTCATGTGCACCGGCGTCTCGCCCAGCGTGTCGGACTTGGCCGAGACGATGGATTCGATGGCGATGCCTTCACCGGCGTTGGCGCCGACCTGGAAGGTGGCGTTGGCAAAGCTGCCGTCGAGCAGCTTGGTGCCGTTGAAGCTGGTGGTCTTGGCCACGCGGTCGATCTCCTGGCGCAGCTGGGTCACTTCGGCCTGCAGGGCCTTGCGGTCGTCGCTGTTGTTGGAGGCGTTGGCCGACTGCACGGCCAGTTCGCGCATGCGCTGCAGCATGTCGCCCACCTTGCCCAGCGCGCCTTCGGCGGTCTGAGCGAGGGAGATGCCGTCGTTGGCGTTGCGGGCGGCGACGTTGAGGCCGCGCACCTGGCTGTTCATGCGCTCGGAGATGGCCAGGCCAGCGGCGTCGTCCTTGGCGGAGTTCACGCGCAGGCCCGAGGACAGGCGCTGCATGGAGGTGGCCAGGGAGTTGGCCGAGCCACTCAGGTTGCGCTGAGCGGTCATCGACATCACGTTGGTGTTGATGGTGGTCATGGTGGTGTCCTGGTGTTCGTTTCAGTCGGGCCGATCAGCGCAGCAGCGACAGCACGTTCTGGCCGTTCTGGTTGGCCTGGGCGACCATGGCGGTGCCGGCCTGCTGCAGGATCTGCGAGCGCGACAGGTTGGAGGTTTCCTTGGCGAAGTCGGCGTCGACGATGCGGCCGCGCGCGGCGGAGAGGTTCTCGCCCGTGATGTTGATGTTGGCCACGGCGCTCTCGAAGCGGCTCTGCAGGGCGCCCAGGTCGGCGCGC
>JABAOF010001519.1_pt2 | contig 151787 bp, 124 predicted proteins | sample 7062171 | NCBI WGS metagenome assembly JABAOF01 (sample SAMN14538628, study PRJNA623070) | marine sediment metagenome | biome: marine biome [ENVO:00000428]; feature: marine pelagic biome [ENVO:01000023]; material: deep marine sediment [ENVO:00002113] | place: India: Gulf of Khambhat ... | reverse complement strand
ATTGAAAATTACTTTTTGAGGGTTGACTAAATAAGGTGCACCTGCAAATTGAGGAAATACATTTGCAAGGGCGGCTCTGTCATAAGGATGCTTTACAACAGCAGGTGGATTGGTAAATTTAGCCCCCCAATTACTAAAGAATGCAATACCTAAACTTAAATCAAAACCACCGCCATATTGCGTATTATAATCTGGTAATACAGCTTTGGTTTGAAAAAAAGATTGCGAAACTGTAACTTCCTGTTTTTTATGAACTGTGCCGGTTGAACCATTTTTTGTAGTTACTAATATTACACCATTTCTACCGGCAGAACCATATAACGTAGTAGCACTTAACCCTTTCAATATGCTAATGCTGGCAATGTTATTGGGATCTAAATCTAAAAACCTGCTGGAGGTTTGGTTACCATAGGTGAAATTAGTAGATTGATTATTGGTGCCTCCATCAAATGGTACTCCATCAACTACCCATAAAGGCTGTGAGTTGCCGGTAATAGTACTAATACCACGTATATTAATGTTTGTTCCACTACCACTTAAGCCACTGGTACTGACTATACTTACACCAGGTGCCTTTCCGTTTAACACCCTGGCGATATCCCCCTCGGGCCTTGCTTCTAAATCTTTACTGCCCACAGTAGAAACCGCATAACCCAGCGCTTTCTTTTCTCTTTTAATACCTAAGGCAGTTACTACCACTTCGCTTAAATCTTCATTCTCAGGAACCAATGTAATGTTTAAATTTTCATTGGCCCGAACGGTCATTTCGCGTTTGGCAAAACCCACACTTGAAATTTGAATAACTGAACCTTCTTTAAGGTTTAGTTTAAATTTTCCATCAGCATCGGTAGAGGTACCTTGCTTTGTTTTTTTGTCTACAATAGAGGCACCATCTATCGGCTTGCCTTTATCGTCTGTTACTTTACCCGAAATTGTTACTGTTTGGGCATGTACACCTGCAAAAAGTAGCAAGAGGGCAGAAAAAACCATCAATAGTTTTTTTCTCATGTTGCGGTAGTTTTGGTGAATTAATCCGTTTATCACGTTATATGACCACTCAAATTAAGATTTAGCTGTTTAGAAAACAAAAAATAATTTAACTTTTTTTTATTAAAGTTGATTAAATATTTTTTTTGCATGTATTTGCAATGTATTTCAAGCCTTTATAGATAACATTTCGTTAACATTTAGTATTTTTTAATCATTACCTTAAAAAAGTCATATTGTCATATTAATATCTCCCGTCATGCCATTCCTGCCGAAAAAGAACAACTCGCGGCATTGTGGGTATTTTTTTACCCCATTTCATCAAAAAATATTTTGCCATCTGCCTCATTATTGTAATTTAGTGGTGGAATTTAATGGGTTAGTAAGTAAAGGGGTCGGCTTATCAGCTGGCCCTTTTGCGTTAATAATACCCCCTGATCAGATCAGATACAATAACAATCATGCTCCAACCACCATTCAGCCATTGCAAATGCATTGCGAACATAGAGACCAATGCATTGAAAAATTTTATATCTGCATGCTTCATTTCTTTCGCACTATTTTCCAAACTTCTATTCTATCTCATTCCTCTTTCAAAATATGCTTCTTGATGATTACAAATAGATATCTATGAAAAATACAAATGCCGCTGCATCACATCATTCATGCAGTGCACTGAAAAAATATTTGCACAACATTTACCGATAACCACCATTCCAATTTTCAGAAGTACCATTTTCTGTTACAGCCCTGTAACTTTGATGTTATGAGTAAAATTAAAACTGCTTTTTTTTGCAGCAACTGTGGCTATGAAAGTGCTAAATGGCTCGGCAAATGCCCGGCATGCAATAACTGGAACACATTTATTGAAGAAGTAATAGACAAAGGCAATAACAAAGAACAAAACTGGAACAGCTATGGCACACAACAAAAAAACAACAAGGCCATAGCGTTAGATGCAGTTACGCATAACGAAACACAAAGAATTACTACTACCGATGCTGAGCTCAATCGTGTACTGGGTGGTGGTATCGTTGCCGGCAGTATTGTACTGGTAGCCGGCGAACCGGGTATTGGTAAAAGCACTTTGTTTTTGCAAATTGGTTTGGCTTTACAATCGCTTACTGTTCTTTACATCAGTGGCGAAGAAAGTGAACAACAAATTAAAATGCGTGCAGACAGAATTCAGGCAAAGCACTCTTCTTTTTATTTACTTACAGAAACCACTACTCAATCTATTTTCAACGAAATAAAAAAATTGCAGCCGCAATTGGTGATTGTGGACTCCATTCAAACATTACAATCGAATTTAATTGATTCCGGCGCCGGCAGTATTTCGCAAATACGCGAATGTGCAGCAGAATTTCAACGCTTTGCCAAAGAAACCAACACTCCTGTTTTTTTAATTGGTCATATTACCAAAGATGGCACCATTGCCGGACCTAAAATTTTAGAACACATGGTGGACAGCGTGTTGCAATTTGAAGGCGACCGCCATTATACTTACCGCATTTTACGTACCCTTAAAAACAGGTTTGGCAGTACCGCCGAATTGGGCATATATGAAATGACAGGCGAAGGCATGAAAGAAGTAACCAACCCATCTGAAATTCTTTTAACACAACGCGATAATGAATTAAGCGGCAGTGCCATTGCTGCAACGGTTGAAGGTATTCGGCCTTTATTGATTGAAGTGCAGGCACTGGTTACACAAAGTGTATATGGTACGCCACAAAGAACGGTAAGCGGATTTGATTTAAGAAGATTACAATTACTTTTAGCAGTGTTGGAAAAACGAGGTGGCTTTTTATTTGGCACCAAAGATGTGTTTATTAATATTGCCGGCGGCTTGAAAGTAGAAGACCCCTCTATTGATTTGGCTATTATAGCAGCTTTGCTTTCTTCTTATGAAGATGTGGCATTGCCCCCGCATATTTGCTTTGCCGGTGAGGTTGGTTTAAATGGCGAAATAAGAGCCGTTAACAGAATTGAACAACGCATTGCTGAAGCAGAAAAATTAGGATTTGAAAAAATATTTGTATCTCGTTATAATAAAAAAGGTGTTCAACCGGCCAAACATCGCATTGAAATTGTTGCATTGGGCGAAGTGCAGGAACTATACCAACGTTTATTTTAAAATGCAGTACCCACTTCACCACTATCCGTAAAAAATAAATTCAATGCAATTTGTATGTGTTTTATTTTTATTTTTAAAGCATGATGCAATTATTAAAAAATTACTGGCACAGCTTTTCAAATCTTTTTTTTCCGCAAAACTGCGAAGGATGCGGTACCGATGTATTGCCAACTGCATCCCTGCTTTGCCCGCAATGTTTACTGCAGTTGCCTGCTACCGGATTTTTTGCAGTTGCCGATAACCCCGTTGAGCGCTCTTTTTATGGTAGGGTACCCATTGCAGCAGGCGGTGCTGCCTTTTACTTTACCAAATATTCGCTGTTACAGCATTTGCTGTTTCAATTAAAATATAAAGGGCACAAAAAAATGGGCATCTGGCTGGGCGAACAAGTTGGCAGCCAACTTGCTACAAGCAACCGTTTTCAGCCAATAGATATCATTGTTCCATTACCGCTACATCCCAAAAAAGAAAAGTTGAGAGGCTATAATCAGGCTGCATGCATTGGGCAGGGCATCAGCCGTATTGTACATAAACCTTTGGTAACCAATGCACTTACAAGAGTTAAGCATACCCAAACACAAACCCAAAAAAACCGATCAGAACGCTGGCAAAATATGGAAGATGCCTTTACGGTATTGTTACCCAATATTTTACAACACAAACACATTTTATTGGTAGATGATGTAATTACCACCGGTGCCACTTTGGAAGCCTGCACCACTATACTATTATCGGTTCCGGTTGCCTCTGTTCGCATTGCAACAGTGGCTTATACAATTTAATGCCCTTTATTCAAAAATTAAACTTTATTCCCCATCATTTGTTACTAACTTCAAACCTGTAAAATTCCTATCATCATCACACAAAAAATAAAGCACATGAAGTATTTTTTAACTATTGTAACCATTGTTGCACTAACCTCATTTACCACCATGAAAAGAAGCAACACTATTTATCAATTTAAAGTACCTTCTATTAATGTGGGTACCATTGAGTTTGCCAAATATGAAGGCAAAAAAATATTAGTGGTAAATACGGCCTCAAAATGCGGCTTTACCCCTCAATATGAAGCGTTAGAAAAATTGTACGAAAAATACAAAGACAAATTAGTTATTGTAGGTTTCCCCTGTAACCAGTTTGGTGGCCAGGAGCCCGGCAGCAGTACTGAAATTGTACAATTCTGCAAAAAAAATTACGGCGTTACCTTCCCTTTAGCTGAAAAAGTTGATGTAAAGGGACCTAATATTTCGCCGGTATATAAATGGTTGTGCAACAAATCTGAAAACGGTGTTTTAGATGCCACCATTACCTGGAACTTCAATAAGTTTTTAATTGATGAACACGGTAAATTATTGGCTTATTTTCCAAGTACCGTTACACCCGATAGTCCCGAAATTTTGAAGTACCTGAATTAAATAGGTGCATAAAGATTTTTTGAAAAGGAAGATGTTTATACCGCATCTTCCTTTTATTTTGTACCTATCATGGAACTGAAGGATATTATTGGACAAACCGCATTGAAAAAGCAATTGGTAGCAATGGTGCAACAAAACCGTTTGGGCCATGCCTTATTACTGATAGGGAAAGAAGGCAGTGGTGCTTTACCGCTTGCCGTTGCTTTTGCCCAATGGATGGTTTGCCAACCGGGTAAACATGCCTCTGCCCCTGCCGCTGCACTTTTTGGCGAACAGGAATCTTCCATTGAAAAAACCGATTTTATTAGCCCGGAAGCCATCAGTAATATGCCTAATTTTTCCAGGGCTACCCAATTCATGCATCCTGATTTACACTTTTCTTATCCCGTTATCCCGAAAAAAAGTGGCGATAAACCTATTAGTACCGACTATTTTAAGGAATGGAAAGAATTTATACGGCAATACCCTTACGGTAATGTGTACGACTGGCTTCAATTTATTGGGGCGGAGAATAAACAGGGTAATATTACAGCAGAAGAGTGCAATGATATTATGCGGAAACTGAATCTAAAAAGCTTTGAAAGCGCTTACAAAGTATTGGTTTTATGGATGCCTGAATATTTGGGGAAAGAAGGTAACAAACTTCTGAAATTAATTGAAGAACCTCCTGCTAACACCTTGTTTATATTAGTGGCTGAACAGGAAGAAGGCATTTTACCCACATTAGTAAGCCGGTGCCAGCTTATTAGAGTGCCACTCATAGAAAAGCAGGATATTGAAGCTGCTTTAATTGAACGGGCATATTTACCTGCCGATAAAGCAGCGCTAATTGCCAGTGTTTGTGGAGGTAATTACAGGGAAGCATTGCAAATGATTCAACATGCGGAATCTGACTGGCAAAGTTTATTGCGCGAATGGCTGAATGCTACCTTAAAAGCGGGTCCCGCCGCCCAACTTAAGTTTATTGATGAAATGACTAAAACAGGCAGGGAAAAACAAAAACAGTTTTTGCGCTATTTCATTCATTTACTGGAACAAAGCCTGCATATTCGATTACTGGGCATTGAAGCAGCTACCTGCCTGCCCACGGAAAGCGATTTTGCCCAACGCCTCAATAAAATTGCTTCCGTAACCCAGCAACAGGCTATTGTAGAGGAGTTAGACAATGCTATTTATTACATTGAACGCAATGCCAATGCTAAAATGTTGTTTATGGCACTCACTATTAAACTACAATACATTATACAAAACAAAGTAACCTTTCATGTTTAAACGGTAATGACAATAAATTCCCTATTTTTGAATTTGTAGAAAATGGAATGAAGGGTTGTGCCCCAACATCTGTTACAAGATGTACGGAGCGAAAACGGAATTTGTACCTGATGCAATTGATGTATCCATATATTTTTCAAAAGCATACACTGTGTTATGGAACGCCATAGCTCACTACTGTTCTGAACGTTGAAGGGAGTGACACAACAGGCGCCGAACAAGGTACTACTGCCCGCAACATACCTTACTATCGCTACTTTCTACATTGGCATTTACAATTTAATTGAACCATTAAACTTTAGATACAATGGGATGTGGATCATGCGGCACCAAAAAACCGGGCGGTTGCAAAAGCAATGGAGGATGCAGTACCGGCGGTTGTAACCGGTTAAATGTACACGACTGGCTGCGCAATTTGCCCCTTACCGACCCTGAAAGCGATTGCAAAGTAGTAGAGGTTAGTTTTAAACAAGGCAGCAGAAAAGAATTTTTTAGAAATACCACCCTGCATTATTTTGAAAAAGGCGATTATGTTACCGTAGAGGGTGTTTCAGGTTTTGATGTGGGTGAAGTGGGCCTGAGTGGCGAATTGGTTCGCTTACAAATGAAGAAAAAAGGGGTTGACGAATTTAACCCTGAAATGAAAAAAATATTACGCCGCAGTACTGATCGCGATTTGGAAAGCTTTTTCATCAGCAAGGACCGTGAACCCGGTGTTCAGGCTCGTAGCCGGGAATTGGCCCGCCAGCTCAATTTACAAATGAAGTTGAGTGAAGTGGAAATTCAGGCAGATGGTAAAAAAGCTACCTTTTTTTATACCGCTGAAGACAGGGTTGACTTTAGAGAATTAATAAAACTATTTGCCGCAGAGTTTAAACTGAAAGTAGAAATGCGGCAGATTGGCATTCGGCAAGAGGCAGCCAAAGTTGGCGGCATAGGCAGTTGTGGCCGCGAACTGTGTTGCAGCACCTGGTTACAGGATTTTAAAAGCGTAAACACTACCGCAGCACGTTACCAAAATTTATCAATTAACCAAACCAAATTAAGCGGACAGTGCGGCCGTTTAAAATGTTGTTTGAATTATGAGTTAGATACCTATTTAGATGCCCTGCAACATTTTCCCGACAATGCCGATTCGTTGCAAACCACCAAAGGCAATGCCTTTTTAATTAAAAAAGATATTTTTAGGAATTTGATGTGGTACATGATGGATGGCGGCAGCAAGCACTATCCGTTAACCATTGAACGCGTTAAAGAAATTAAACGAATGAACGCACAAAACATTCGTCCGGATGATCTGGAACCGGTAGATGTAGTGAGCGGCAAACCCAAATTAATTGAACCACAGTTTGTAGATGTTGTAGGGCAAATTACCCTGAAGAGCTTAGAAAAAAACAATAAGCGTAATAAACCCGAGCAACGCCGCGATGGCCGCAACAATGAGCAGCGCCCGTTGAACAACAACGACAATAGGAACCGAAACAATAACAATCGCAACGAAAATAGAAACGATAACAGGAACCGAAACAACAATAACCGGCCCGATAATAGAAACCAGCCACAACAGCAAAGCAGGCCCGTTAGTAAACCAAATACACCCAAAGGGCGTGAAAATAAAGACCAGCCATTGGGTGAGTAATAACGGCAATGAAAATAGTATCATAAAAAAAGAGGCAGCGTTTTTGGCATTGCCTCTTTTTTATTTGGGTAATCAGCTCAACAGGTTTTGTTTACAATACCTCCATTTGTGCATCTACAAATTCCATTAAAGTTTTAATGTGTGCCGGGGAAAGATCAAATTGTAAACCTGCTGCAGCGTAAAGTTCAGGCAGGGTTTTGGTACCGCCTAAGCTTAAAGCACGCATATAATTTTGTAAAGCCTGTTGCGGGTTTTGAATGTATTGCATCCATAAACCAATAGCACCCAATTGGGCTATACCATATTCAATATAATAAAACGGCACTTCAAACAAATGCAATTGCCGTTGCCAGCCAATGGCACGATAAGCATCTAAACCGGTGTAATCAATAGCATCGGTAGAAAATTCTTTTAAAATCCGCATCCAGTTTTCGGTTCGTTCGGCTACTGTATGGTTGGGGTGTTCATATACCCAATGTTGAAATTTATCAATAATGGCAATCCAGGGAAAAATGGTAATGGTGCGCTCTAACTGATGTTCTTTGGCTCTTTTTAAATCGGCAGCATTGTTAAAGAAAGCATCCCAATGGCTCATGGAAAATAGTTCCATACTCATACTGGCCACTTCAGCTATCTCCATCGGGTATTCTTTAAAGGCAGAAAGCGGTAAATGATGCGCTAAAAAAGAATGAATGGCATGGCCGCCTTCGTGCACCATGGTGGTAACATCACTCATTTGTCCGGCTGCATTCATGAAAATAAAGGGAGCGCCGCTTTCGGCTAACGGACAATTATACCCGCCGGGTGCCTTGCCTTTCCGGCTTTCCAAATCAAAATGATGCAGTTCCTCCATCTTCAATAAACAATCCGCAAAAAACGGGTTCATTTGCCTGAAACAAGCCACTGATTTTTCCAACAATTCCTTCCCGGTTTTAAAGGGGCGCAGGGGTTCTGTTCCGGCCGGTTCGGCTTCAGTATCCCAGGGGCGCAGGCTATCTAACCCTAACTTCACCCTTTTCTTTTCATAAATTTTATTAACAATGGGTAATACGTGCAGTTTTACAGCTTCATGAAACTGAAAGCAATCTTCTTTGGCATAATCAAACCGGCCAAGTTCCACAAATTTATAATCGCGGTAATTGGCAAAACCCGCATTCAATGCCACCTGATGGCGTTTTTGAATCAGTTGGGTATACAAAGCATCCATCGCATCTTTATCCTGCAAACGCCTTTCCTGAATTTTATGGTAAACCGATTCCCGCAGGGCTCTGTTGCTACTTTCTAAAAACTGTGCAGCCTGCTGTAAGGTATATTCCCGGCCTTCCACTTCCACCGTCATTTTCCCGGCAATTACCCCATATTGTTGTTGCAATACGCCTAATTCGGCCTGAATAGGAATATTCGCTTCTCGAAACAATTCAATATTTTTTTTAACAGAACGGATATAAGTAAAATATAAATCCTGATCCAACTCTTTCAAATAAGGCGATGCCACTAATTTTTTATTCAAGGCATCAGCATAGGGTTGTATTTTGGGCTGAATTTCCATGACAAAGAAATTATACGCCTCTTCCAATGCCGGATTGGTGGTATCACAGGTCATTTTAATCTGCCGCCAGCAGGCATCTTCACTTACTACTGCTTCCAGTTCACTCATGTCCCGCAACCAGTTTTCTAACTCACCCACACTATGAATAGGCCTTTCTTTCAAATTCAAAAAATAAGGTTCCAGTGCCTCCCAGGTGGTTACGGTAAAATCTGCCGGTAAAAACTGGCGGGGTAATTTCTCAATATTTGCATTGGCAATCATGGTTTCCTGCATGTGCTATTCGTTTTAATTTTCATTTAAAAATCATGGCTTTATTCAATGGTATAGCCTGTTTACCTGTAAAAAGGGTACAAAGGTACAAGAATGATGCAGCAAGGCAGCCGAATAAACTTTATTTTTACATCTTCTAAATAAAGCAGTGCAGTGAGCGATTTTATACAATTATTACCCGATAATATAGCCAACCAGATAGCAGCAGGTGAAGTAATACAACGGCCAGGCAGTGCCGTAAAAGAATTGTTGGAAAATGCAGTAGATGCTGGCGCCACTAAAATTAATTTAATTGTAAATGATGCCGGTAAAAGTTTAATACAGGTAATTGACAATGGCAGTGGCATGAGTGAAACCGATGCCCGCATGGCTTTTGAGCGGCACGCCACCAGCAAAATAAAAGCCATAGATGACTTATTTCGCATAAAAACCATGGGTTTCCGGGGCGAAGCGTTGGCCTCGATTGCTGCTGTGGCACAGGTTGAAATAAAAACCAGGCAGGCCGAAAACGATTTTGGCACTTATTTGCTGATTGAAAACAGCAAAGTTTTGCAGCAGGAACCCTGCGCCTGTGCACCGGGCACCAGCATCAGCATGAAGAATTTGTTTTTTAATGTGCCCGCCCGAAGAAACTTTTTAAAAAGCAATGCTGCTGAAATGCGCCATATTATTGATGAATTTATTAGGGTGGTGATGGCATTTCCGCAGATATTTTTTAGCCTGAGCCATAATGGTCAGGAAGTTTTTCATTTAGAAGCCGGATCGCTGAAACAAAGAATTGTACAGGTTTTGGGTAATCAATACAATGCCAAATTGGTTTCGGTAAAAGAAGAAACAGATTACATGAACGTATACGGCTTTGTGGGGAAACCTGAAATTGCAAAAAAAACAAGAGGCGATCAATATTTTTTTGTGAATGACCGCTTTATTAAAAGTGCCTACCTGAACCATGCCGTTACCACTGCATTTGATAGTTTAATAGCAAAAGACAGTTTCCCAACCTATGTTTTGTATATAGATGTTGACCCCTCGCAGATAGATATTAATGTACACCCCACCAAACAGGAAATAAAATTTGAAGACGAAAAAATTATTTATGCTTTTGTACAGGCAGCCGTAAAACATGCACTGGCACAGTTTAGTATTGCGCCGTCATTAGACTTTACACTGAATGCCGATATACAGCAATTGGATGCCGTTAGTAGACCTATGACATCTACTCAGAAAGAACAAACACAAGCCTCACAACTTTACCAAACCTTTACACAAAAACATCAGGCACATTTTATTGAGAAAAATGATAGTTCCGAATTAAAAAACTGGCGTTCATTTTTTGAAAAACCCGCTGCAGCAAATTCATCAGAAATATTGGGTATTGACGCACCACTTTGGCAACCGGCTGCAGAAAAGAAAACAATATTTACCTTACTGCCCGATGCACCCTTATTGCAAGTACACCAAACTTATATTATTGCCCCTACTACCAGCGGTTTTGTACTCATACACCAACAATTGGCGCATGAACGTATTTTGTATGAAAAATATCAGGCCGCACTACACGTAAAACCGGTAGCCGCACAAAAAAGTTTATTTCCCTCCACCGTTGAATTATCGGCTGCCGATGCCGCTTTGCTAACCGATTTACTACCCGAATTATCGAAAATAGGCTTTCAATTAGAGGCATTTGGTAACCACACTTTTGTAATTCAGGGAACCCCTGCCGATGTATTACAAGGCAATGAAAAAAGAGCCATTGAATTACTGATTGAACAGTTTAAGCATTTTAGCAGCGATATTAAATTTAGTAAACGCGAAAAACTAGTACGGTGTATGTGTCGCCAACAGGCCATTAAAGCCGGAAAAGCACTGGGGCAGAAAGAAATGCAGCAATTAATTCACGATTTATTGCATTGTGAAACGCCCAATTATACCATTAACGGCAGCCCTACGTTTTTAGAGTTTAAAGAAGATTATTTAGACCATATGTTTGGGAAGAGTTGATAGAAAGAAAAGTGTTGTAAGCTCTTTTACCACATCTGTTTTCATCTTTGGGACACCCTAAAAAAATTTGCCAATAATTTGATACACTTCAGCTTGTTCATCATTCATTTTTAGCAATTTTGATTTAGTATGTTTTGATTCAGGGATGGTATATGTTATTTCATACATATTATGAGTTGATTCAACTACCTTTCTTAGAGATAACCTAGATTTCTCTTTATAAAGAACCCGTTCTAATTTCTTGTAAATACAATACGCAGTAAAAGTAATACAAATGTGAGCTTCAATACGATGGCGCAGTCTGTGATATACTGGCCTTATCCTTAAGTCGGTTTTCGACATTCGAAAAGCTTTTTCAATATGCCATAAGTTTTTATAGTTTTCAACGACTTCCTTATCCGATAATTTTGTGTTAGTGATATAGCCTTTTAATCCATCCCAGGCACTGTCTTGTTTGAACTTTTCATAATCAATTTCAATTGAGATTTCACCGTCCAATTTTAAATACTTTTTGTAACCCTTATTATTAATACTTGATTTGGTGAGTTTACCGGATTTTATTTGCTTCTCTAATCGCTGTAATCCTCTTTTTCGGTTATGTTCATCTTTAGCAGCTCTTTTGTTAGCATAAGTTACAATCAGGCGTGTGTTAGATGATTTTTTTATTACCATCATTCCACCATCTATCAGTTTGTGCGCAAGTATTTTTTTTTTAATTTTTTCAGGCTCACTTTTTAATTAATCTGGCTCCAATGATATATCCATAATTCTTTTCCTCAAGAGCAAGAATATTGTCCTTGGATAACAATCCGGAATCAGCAACGATGATCGGTTTGCCAAGATTAAATTTACCGGTGATTTTTTCAATAAAAGGGGTGAGTGTATGGCCTTCATAAATATTACCTTCGAAGATATCATAGCCAATTGCATAACCGCCCAATCCTACAAGTAAGCCTAAAAAAAATTTCGGATTCTGATGCTTGCCATCTTTGCTAAACCCGGCTTTTCGCAAATCGTCTTCATCAATTGCTTCAAAATAAAGCGTTGTCATATCATAAAAAGCAATACTTATTTTTGGTCTAAAATTTTTAATGTATAAGCAAAAGCTATCTGTTCTACCTGTCCTTTTAAATTGTTATTGAGCTTGTTTAAAAAACGGTAAATGGTGTCTATATTAAGCATGACACTTTGAAAGCGATATAAATATTCAATAGTTTTTAATTTACTTAAAGGAAAAGCCAGCCACGCAATTACAAGATGCCTAAATAAATCTTCCTTTATCTTATTAAAGCCAATACTTTCATATATTTTACCGAAAATAATTTCTGGCCCAACGGCTCTGTCACTTGCGCTTCCAATGGTTTCAAATACCTGTTCAATGACTGTATCATTTTCTCAAACAAATAATTTTGACTGACCATTTAATCGTTCTATTTCCTGCTTTCCAAGAAAAACCAATTTTTGAATTTGCTGTTCATTATCGCTATTGCCAATTGTTTTAACAACCTTATACTTCCCTCTTTGCTTAGAAATTATTTGTATAGAAATACTGCCGGACTTATTTTTCTTTTTTCTTAAAAACATCTACAAATATAGCAGTAGGACACTCATTTTCAAAACCCAACTCAATAGTAGCAAGGATTTCAGAGTATCATTTCAAAAAGTGCGGAAAACAGGAGAGTTACTGTTCTGCTCAATAAAAAAGCAATAGAAAAAACACTATCTTCCCGAGTTTTTATGATGAGGTGTTTATACATTTGTCATCCAAGCCATTCGATAATTCCCTGATGCTGTTTTAAAAAATCGGATAAAAAGCAAGGCATTACATATTTATCTGTTGAAACAACCGAAATTTTTAAACGACCAGCCAATTGTCCTTTGTGTGCCAAAGTTTTGTAATTGATGGCATACACTTGATTCAAAATGTTTTCAGCAGTAATCGCAATTTCTTTTCCAAAATGGGTAATAAATATTTTTCTTCCAACAATTTCTGTCAAAGGGATTTCAAATTGGTCTTGAAAGTTTTTGAGTTGAATAGACACAGCCGGTTGTGTTAAATGGAGTTCTTCGGCTGCTTTGGTAATGCTTTGAGTTTAAGTAATCTTTAAAAAAATCTGCAATTGGTTTAAGGTATAATTCATAAAAATTATTTATGTTAATCATTGCAAAAATAAATAGAAATATATGTTTTATTTTTCTCAATTTTACCCCATCAAAAAATAAACCAAAGCAATATGACAAAAATAACCGTAGCAAAAGGAGATGGAATAGGTCCTGAAATAATGGACGCCACTCTTGAAATTATTTTGGCAGCAGGAGCCAAAATTGACATTGAAGAAATCGAAGTGGGTGAAAAAGTTTACCTGGCAGGCAATACCTCAGGCATTGCCAAAGAATCATGGGACATTATTCGCAGAAATAAGGTGTTTCTAAAAGCCCCTATTACAACACCTCAAGGAGGTGGATATAAGAGTTTAAATGTAACAACCAGAAAATTTTTGGGGCTTTATTCCAATGTTCGTCCTTGTATGAGCTTGCATCCGTTTGTTAGAACCAAACATCCCATCATGGACATTGTGATAGTGAGAGAAAACGAAGAAGACCTTTATGCCGGAATTGAGCATCAGCAAACGGATGAAGTGGTACAATGCTTGAAATTAATCAGCCGTCCGGGCTGCGAAAAAATAGTTCGTTATGCTTTTGAATATGCTAAACAGTATGACAGAAAAAAAGTAACCTGCTTTACCAAAGATAATATCATGAAACAAACCGATGGCTTGTTTCATAAAGTGTTTGATGAAATTGCAAAAGAATATCCTGAGATTGAAAATGAGCATTGGATTGTAGATATAGGTGCAGCAAAAATGGCTGATACACCCGAAGTATTTGATGTAATTGTAATGCCTAATTTATATGGAGATATTTTGTCTGATGTTGCGGCTCAAATTGCAGGTTCGGTGGGTTTGGCAGGTTCGGCAAATATTGGTGAAAAGTGTGCCATGTTTGAAGCCATACATGGTTCAGCACCACGCAGAGCGGGACAAAATTTAGCTAACCCATCAGGTTTATTGCAAGGAGCAGTAATGATGCTCAACCATATTGGACAAACGGAGATTGCAGAAAAGGTTCAAAATGCCTGGCTTAAAACAATTGAAGATGGAACTCATACCTACGATATCTTTAAAGAAGGATTCAGCGTGCAAAAAGTTGGAACAAAAGAATTTGCTCAAGCGGTAATAGCCAATCTCGGAAATAAACCTGCCATGTTAAAAGCTGTTTCGTATGCGAAAAACTCGGCATTAAACTTACCAAAATATAAAAGAAAAAAAGCTGCTAAAAAAGAATTAGTAGGAGTGGATGTGTTTGTAGATTGGAGCGGAACAAATCCTGATGAATTAGCAAAAAGCCTTCATCAACTCGAAACCGATAAAGTAAAACTCTCAATGATAACAAACAGAGGTATAAAGGTTTGGCCCGATGGTTTTGAAGAAACATTTTGCACAGACCATTGGCGCTGCCGGTTTAAACCAACCGAAGGTAACTACATGACTAAAAAAGACATTATTGAATTGTTGGCAAATGCTGTAACTGAAAACCTGGATACCATTAAAACTGAAAACCTGTATGCCTTTGATGGTAAGCCGGCATTTTCATTGGGTCAGGGACAATAAAAAACAAAACACAATGAACATAGAACTCATACAAGGTCAATTCAACGCAAAAGATGCGATTGACATTATCACACAAATGATTCACATAAAAATAAAATTTCACGAAAATAAAATCAGCAAAAACAGCAGTGAAGAAGATATAAAAATGCGTGAAAAGAAAATCAAACAATTGCAAAAAGATTTGTATGAAGCAAGAAAATATATCGAACAAAAAGACAAGGCAATTAATATCAATGCCGAAATCGAAATTTCAAAAAATGTTTAAAGGAAGAAAACTATTAATTGCAACTAAACACCAAAAAGAAAAGGTAATTGCTCCTTTGTTACAAAAAGGGTTGGGAGTAGAATGCATTGTTCCGGAAAATTTTGACACTGATATTTTAGGAACTTTTACCGGAGAGGTTGAAAGAAAGGATGACCCTGTAACCACCGCAAGAAATAAATGCCTTCTGGCAATGCAATTATATGATTGCGATATGGCAATTGCCAGTGAAGGTTCTTTTGGTCCGCATCCTGCAATGTTCTTTGTTTATGCGGATGATGAAATAATACTTTTCATTGATAAGAAAAACGATTTAGAAATTATTGCAAGAGAATTAAGCACCGATACCAACTTTAATGGTGAAGAAATTAAAACGGAAAAGCAATTAAAAGATTTTGCTAAACGGGCTAAGTTTCCATCACACGGTTTAATAGTCAGAAAAGCAAAAGAAGATTTTACAGAAATAATAAAAGGCATTACTAATTGGGAACAACTAAGCACAACCTTCAATCAGTTTTTAAAAAAGTATAGAGTTGCTTATGTTGAAACGGACATGCGGGCAATGTATAACCCAAGCCGTATGCTGGTAATTGAGAAAGCCCTCCAAAAATTGATTGATAAAATCAAATCCTGTTGCCCGCAATGCAGCACCCCGGGCTTTGGAATAACCGAAGCCAAACCCGGCTTGCCATGCAATCTGTGTGGGTCTCCTACCCGTTCAACCCTCAGCTATATCTATACCTGTCAGAAATGTTCATTCCTAAAAGAAGAAATGTATCCGCATAAAAACATTACCGAAGACCCTACGTATTGTGATTATTGTAATCCTTAAAAGAACAACATGTCATTGATAATTACTGACATTGATGTAGCATCCGAATTTTTAAATAATGAAGATGTTATCGGAATTCCAACTGAAACAGTTTATGGATTAGCAGGGAATATTTATAGCGAAAAAGCGATTAATAAAATTTACGAAATAAAAAAAAGGCCTTTAATTAATCCGCTTATAGTTCATATAAAATCATTGGCTTACCTGGACAAAGTTGCTGTTGATGTTTCAGAAAGTGCATTAAAGCTTGCCAAAACTTTTTGGCCAGGTCCTTTAACATTAGTTTTGAATAAACATCCTTCTGTTCCTGATATAGTAACTGCAGGAAAAAGTACAGTAGCAGTAAGAATTCCGAATCACCCTGTTGCATTATCGCTTTTAGAATCTGTTAATTTTCCACTGGCAGCTCCAAGCGCAAATCCTTTTGGGTGTATTAGCCCTACAAGTGCTAAACATGTTGCCGGATATTTTAAAGATGAACTACAAATTATTTTAGATGGAGGGATTTGTAAAAAAGGTATAGAATCAACCATCATTGGTTTTAATAATAATGAGGTAATCTTGTATCGGCTTGGTTCCATTTCGGTGGAAGAAATAGAAACTGTGGCTGGCAAAGTAAAGATTGTTACTAAAAATGAAACAGAACCAGAAGCTCCCGGAATGCTTTCAAAACATTATGCTCCGGTTACAACTACAATTCTCACCAATGATGTACAAGAACTAATCAAAACATTCTCTGACAAAAAAATCGGATTGCTATTATTTAACCGGGAAATACGGGATAAAAAAATTATTCATCAGGAAGTGCTGTCAAAATCGGGAGATTTAAAAGAAGCAGCAGCAAATTTATATGCTGCTTTACATCGACTGGATAAAAATAATTTAGATATTATTATTGCGGAACGATTTCCTGATACAGGTCTTGGAAGAACTATAAATGACCGATTAGAAAGAGCAACTAAAAGATAGGGCATGAATACACTTATACGCAATGCTTCTGTAGTAAATGAAGGAAAAATATTTGTAGCTGATGTGTTGATTTTAAACGATAGAATTGAAAAAATTGTATCTGAAATTGATATGAAACTAAAAGCTGGTTATCAGGAAATTAATGCCGAAGGGCTGTATTTAATTCCAGGTGTAATTGATGACCAGGTTCATTTCAGGGAACCGGGACTTACTCACAAAGGAGATATTTCATCCGAATCTAAAGCCGCTGTTGCAGGAGGCATTACCTCTTTTATGGATATGCCCAATACCATCCCGAATACGCTTACACTGGAATTGCTGGAAGAAAAATACAGTATCGCTTCGCAAAAATCGCTTGCCAACTATTCTTTTTTTATGGGCATTAATAAAAATAATATAGAAGAAGCATTAAAAACAGATACGGAAAATGTTTGCGGAATTACAGATGACGGACTTTATTTTAATAATGATGAAGGGATTCTGGCTAATTACCCGGACTTCCTTGAAAAACTTTTTTCACGAACAAATACTTTAGTTGCCCTGCATTGTGAAGATGACAATATCATTAAAAGGAATACTGAAATATATTGGAAAAAATATGGTGACAACATACCTTTTAATTGTCACCCTCTGATAAGAAATGAGGAGGCTTGTTTAAGAGCTACTGAAAGAGTATTGTGTATTGCAGGTAAACATAACAATCGTCTCCATCTTCTTCATATCTCAACTTTAGCAGAAGCGAATCTTTTTAATAATAAAATCTCAATCCGGGATAAGCGAATTACAGCAGAAGCATGCGTTCATCATCTCTGGTTTTCTGATAAGGATTATGAAAAAATGGGATCCAAAATAAAATGGAATCCTTCCATTAAAACAGAAGCCGATAAAAATGGACTGCTGCAATCTTTATTAGATAACAAGTTGGATATTATTGCCACAGACCATGCACCACACACAATAGAGGAGAAAGCCGGCAATTATTTTCAGTCCCTCTCCGGATGTCCTTTAGTTCAGCACGCTTTGCCGGTTATGCTTGAACTTTATCATCAAGGGAAAATAAGTATAGAGAAGCTAGTTGAAAAAACAAGTCACCATGTTGCCGAAATTTACCGGATAAAAGAAAGGGGCTATATCAGAGAAGGATATTATGCCGATTTGGTTTTACTTGATATAAATAATCAATGGGAAGTAACTACTCAAAACCTTCTGTATAAATGCAAATGGTCGCCTTTATCAGGACAAATTTTCAAGAGCAGAATCACACACACATTTGTTAACGGAAACTTAGTGTATGAAAATGGAAACATTACAGGTGATATAAAAGGCAAAAGATTAAAATTTGAAAAAATAAGATAAATATGAAAAGAATATTTGTAACAGGTATCGACACTAATGTTGGTAAAACAATTGTTTCGGCTATTCTTACGCAGGCATTAAAGGCAGATTATTGGAAACCTGTGCAGTCGGGTGATTTACAAAATACCGACACTATGAAAGTTAAGAGTTTAGTAAATAATCCTGATACAGTTTACCATCCTGAGATATACAAACTTTCACAACCTTTATCGCCACACGCAGCATCTGAAATTGACAGAGTAACTATTAATTTGGAAGATTTTAATCTTCCGGAAACAGAAAATCATATAATCATTGAAGGTGCCGGAGGCTTGATGGTGCCGCTTAACAACCAATGTTTAATTGCCGATTTGATATCGCATTTGGGCGTTAGCGTTGTTTTAGTTTCAAGAAATTATTTAGGAAGCATCAATCATACATTGCTAACCATTCAGGAATTAAGACGCAGAAATATCCCTGTTCTTGGTATTGTATTTAACGGTGAACATACGCCACAAACAGAAATTTTCATTCAGCAATACTCGCAACTACCTGTGTTGTTTAGGGTTAAAATAGAAAAAACAATAAACAAGCAAACTATCTTGAAATATGCTAATTGTATTAAAATATGAATAATAAATTAACCTGTTGGCGGAATTAAATTTTTAGATGAAGCGTTAAAAGATGTCATGCAGTTGTCTAAGGAAGTGACTAAACCTACTTATTCAACATACACAACATCAAAACAAATTTCGATAAAATAGTTGAGGTTCTAAAAGATATTTTAGGGGAAGCTGTAAATGAAAAAGGGAACTTTAAAAGGCGTGGAGTAGTGCCAAGATTTTCGGATATAGAAGTAATGGCATTAAGTTTTACTGCGGAATGTTTAAGTATTGATAGTGAGCATTATTTGTTTTCAAAACTTACATCGGAGTATACAGTTGAATTTGAAAATATCATTAGCAGAAGACAATACAATGACCGCAGAAAGTTTTTATTTGAGAAAACAGAGCAGACGCGAAAGTTAATGGCAGCAAGGCCTAATAAACAAGCTGATGTGTTTGCTATAGATTCAATGCCATTAGAAATTTGCAAACTTAGTAGAGAACAAAGAAATAAAATGGGTAAGGAATCAGTCCATCATTCACCCGATAAAGGTTACTGTGCATCGCAGAAAAAATATTTTTACGGATACAAATAATTTACTCACGTCAGTATTATTTCCAATGGTGTTCATGAATACTTCGTATTTCAAAATTTTTTGTGGGTGGGGTATATTCTGCAAAAAGTATCCCGACAAAAAATGGATACCTCTCTTTTTTTAATGGGAGCGAATAAAAGCCGTAAGGTAATTTTCAACAGCTATTCTAACCGCAGTGGCACTGCTTACATGGTTATTTACCAATACTGAAAATACAATGGGTTTACCGGATGCCGTGGTTACATAACCGCTAATAGCTACATGGTTGCTGAGAGTACCTGTTTTGGCAAATAAATTACCGGAAAATGGTTGGTAATACCCACTTAACGTACCCGCATTGGCGGCGGGTAAAATGGCAGTAATGCGTGGCATACCAAAACTATTTTTCATTTTCAATAAAACAGCAATCAAATCGGCGGGAGTAATTAAATTATAGCGACTTAATCCGCTGCCATCCACCCATTTGGGTTTTTGGGGTAAGGCAGCAAAATCAGTTTCCAATAACCTGTTAATGATTTTTTTGTCATTCATTTCGCCCAGCAATTCATTGCTCACCATTAATAAACTCTGTTCCGCAAAAAAATTATCGCTTCTGTGCATCATTATTTTCAGCAGTGAATCGGTGGGTTGGGAATGGATGCGTTGTACATCGGGCAGGCGGCTCAGTGTAAAATTACTTTTGGTTACCGGCACATGCAGGGTATCGGTTAACAACTGTGCCAATAAACCGGTTTGAGCCGTAAAAAAGGGCACTTGTACACTGTGCATTTCTCTTCCCGAAGGAATCATTTCAAAGTGATTACTACCCAGGTTTCTTTTAATAGCATAGAAACGAGAACGGATATGATTGGGATTACTGACCTTATCTTGAAAATAAGCAGGTTCTACTTTTCCATAGGTAAATGTAGCCACATTGCCATAAACAGGCATGGCTGAGCGTTCGGCCATATAATCTTCTGAATAATCATCCCATGCCCATCCGGCACCTAAAGCATTGTCTTTCCAATTAGTGGTGGTTATCAAAATATTTTTTTGTTGCTTTAGAAACTGATATACCGGCTGGTTAGCAAAATCAGAAATTAAGAAAGTAGGGTCGCCATTGGGTTCTACCTTAATGGTATCATTTCCTTTGTCCACATAACGTAAAGCTGTTAAGCTATCCCCTAAATATTGCATGGCCGCATAACAGGTTAATAATTTCATGTTACTGGCGGGTATAAAATATTTATCAGACTGATATTGAAACAGGTAATTACTGCTATCTGCATCTGCTACACAAATGCCCACCTGTGCACCTTTAATGGCAGGGTTCTCTAACAGACTGTCTAATGCATCTGCTTTTTTTGCTACTGTTATATTGTTGATAACAGTAGCAGCATTTGGCGGTGCAGCCTGTATTTTTTTATGTGTAATACAGGAAGTAAAACAAATTACTGCAATAGCAACCGCAAGATAAGATTGAAGCTTTTGGAGCAGTGCATCCATCATTTTCATAATCAAATTTTATAAGCGTTCAGCATAACGTAACCAACGTTCGGGTATTTCATCGGTGCAGGCAATGATATAATCCATTTTACTGCAGGGAATAAATTTACCATCAAAAGTTTGCATCCACCATCTGCCTGTTTTTTTGCTTTGCATGAAAACAGTATCAAATTCTGCAAATGCCAAATGAAAAGAATTAAAATGTTCCTTTTCTTCGAAACGAGCTTCCTGTTTGCTTTTCAGCATACCATCCATCATATACCACAACATGTGTGCAATTTGTTTGGCAGTGAGGTTATGTACATCGTTATCAGCATTATATCCAAAAATACCCATGGCCTGTACGGTATGGCTCATACCGGCAAACTGCATTAATTTACAAGCCTCTTCGCCGGTAAATCCGTTTGGTGTTAAGCGGTTGGCCGGTGCATGTGCATGCTGAATGGCCGAAATATCAAAGCTGAATAAATGCGCATTGCGAATAGAGGGTTCTACTTCTTCCATATTTTCTTTTACCTTGCCCACCCGTACACAATCGAATCTTAATTTATCGATGGTTTGCAACATATTGGGATGCGTTAAATAACTCTGGAACCCGATATGATTGTAGTGTCTTAAATAATTGGGCTCTGAAGTTAACATTTGTATTAAAAAATGATCAGCAGGTGCAGGGCTATCCATATTTAAATCAATCACCGAATCAACACAAACTGCTTCTATAATTTTTTGTGCATCAGCAAAAGCCTGGTACAAAGCCAGTGTTTGATCGTGTGAACCGCCAATTACCATTACTCTTTTTCCTTTAGCCATTAACTCAAGCACTACTGTTTTTAATGCTGCATACGAATCGGATAGAGTAGCACCTCGTTTTACATTACCGAGGTCGGCAATTTTTATTTCTTTGTGCCAGTAAAACAATTGATAAAATGCTTCGCGAATAGCATCGGTACCTGATGTATGGCTATGAATACCGGCACCACGCATATCATTACAACCCACCAATACCACATCGGCTTCTTCAATATTGGGAAAAGGTGCATCGGCTATATGCATATCAATTTGCCCCCCTATATGCGACTCCAGATACATTTGTTCATTGGCTATTGCATCAATAGGCAGCGGTTCTAAAAATTCAACCGTACTTTCAAAATTCATTCTAAACTATTTTCAACAAACATACATCATTGCGCAATATGTTTTAACCGCATATTAACCAGATTTTACTGAAAGCATGGCTGTAAGGCTTTATTTTTGTTTAGTACCTATGGTTCATTTGTTAAAATATTATTTACTCGTTGGTTTATTGACACTGCCCGGTGTTTCTGTATTTGCACAAAGCAACTTTCAAATTAATACCACCTATACCACAATCGGATTAAAAGAAACACTGCAGGTAAGCTATACTTATGCCGGTTTAGCAGAAATGCAAAATTGGGAAGCACCCGATTTTAAAAATTGGAATATTATTTCGGGGCCCGACTTTCAAACCCAACAGGTATATGCCAACGGAAAGTATCATGCAGAAAGTAATTTTGTATACTTACTACAACCTAAAAAAACCGGTAAATTGGTTGTACCTGCAGCCGGTTTACAGATCAATAACACTACTTTACATTGCAAGCCGCTTACCATTACGGTACAACAGCAAATACCTGCCGATCATTCGCCACAAGCCGGTGTGCAAATGCCGGGAGGTTTTTTTGAACCCGATGAAGAAGAGGAAACTACCGGTATAGAACGCAATGCCATTTTATTTCCGGGTGAAGATGCAGCGCAAAAAACGAAAGAGAATATTTTTATTCGGGTAGAAGCCAGTAAAAGCAAATGTGTAGTAGGCGAGCCTATTTTGGTAACCTATACCCTTTATTCCCGGCTACGAACTTCGGCCAAACTCATTCAGCAACCGGCATTTAATGGATGTACGGTGTATGAAATGACCACTCAGGATTTACACTCTGAAAAAAAACAATGGAATGGGAAAATGTACAACACTTTCATAATAAGGAAAGTACAACTGATACCATTAACCACGGGTACCATTACACTCAATGCAGCCACCGTTCAAAATACAGTAACATTTTATACGTTAAAAAACAACGCCGTTAATGGATCTGTAGACTACAGCGGTTTATGCAGTAATGCACCAATGCAACTAACAGTAACGGCATTGCCCTTGCGTAACAAACCCGAGCATTTTACAGGTGCTATTGGCCATTTTACCATGAATGCCCGTGTGGAAAAAAAGACTGACACGGCGGGTGATGTAAATAGATTAGTGATTGAAATAAAGGGAAATGGCAATTTCTCATCGGTTACAGATCCTGCCATTATTTGGCCTAAAAATATTGCCCATTACTCAATTGCAGAGGAAAGTGAAGTGAATAAATTAGTATATCCTGCTGAGGGTACTAAAACCTTTACCATACCTTTTACCTGTAAACAACAAGGCAATGCCGTTATATCCGCTATTACATACAACTTTTATAATACAGAAACAGGTGATTATCAAACCATTCAAACAGACAGTATTCCCATTCAGGTGGGGCCTGCTTTAAAAAATTTCATCAATCCTGATTTGTATACCCAAGGTAATACCAATCCAACATATATATGGATTATTCCCGGCATTGGACTGATTGTAGCCATTGGGTGGTGGATTGTATATGGCAGGCAAAAGAAAGCCGCAGCCAAACAAGAGCCTAGTCTGGCATCAGCAACACAAATCAATAAAACTACAGCACAAGAAACCGGTATAACAGCAAATACACAGGAGTCGCCAATTGTTCAACCAATTGAAACCAATCATATTTACGAATTACTAACCATACCAGACGATATATCCTTTTTTAAAGCAGTGAAAGCTATGGCATTGGTAGAAGAAGAGCGGGAAACAGATAGCAGCAGAAAAGAGGCATTACAGGAATTAATAGCGGCATGTAACCGGGCATTGTATGCGAAGGTGGCTAATACCAACAGATATGACATTGCAGAGCAGCTAAAAATTTTATTTATTCCTCCGGCGTAAACTTATAACCGGAGCCTCTTACTGAATGAAAGTATTTAGGATTTTTACTATCCTGCTCAAAATATTTCCGGAAGTTTAGTATAAAATTATCAATGGTTCTGGTAGTGGGGTACACATTGTAACCCCAAACCATCTGTAAAATTTTTTCACGGGATACCACTTCCCCTTTGTTTTCAATCAATAATTTCAACAGCATGGCTTCTTTTTTGCTCAAATCTACTTTTGTGCCATTCCAGGTAATGGCTTCCTGCGCTTTAAAATCAATTTTGTTATTTCCAAAATCATATTGCTCGCCAATGGTTTCTTTTACCTGCAGTTTTTTATTCTTTTCAATCAGTTTTTCTATTCGTATTAACAGCTCTTCTAAATTAAATGGTTTGGTTAAATAATCGTCGGCCCCTTTTTTTAAACCCAGCACCCGGTCGGCTCCTGTATTTTTTGCACTTAACATTAAAATAGGCACTTCGTTATTATTTACCCGAACGGTTTCTGCTACGCTAATGCCATCTATTTCGGGCATCATTACATCTAATATAATTAAATCAAAATACTCATTAGCAATAGCTTTTAGCGCCTCACTTCCGTTATAGGCAGAAGTAACGGTATAGCCTTCTAACTCTAAATTCAGTTTTAAAGCTTCGTGTAAGTTTTCTTCATCATCTGCCAATAAAATACTTGCTTTTCCTGCCATTTCTTCTATATTGATTTGTTATAAACTTTCAACAACAACAATTACGCTTCCAACAAAGGAAATGTTACTTTAAAAATACTGCCATTGGGCAAATTATCCAATACCTGTATGGTAGCGTGGTGTTGTTGTGCAATTTTTTTACACAAGTACAGACCTAACCCGGTACCCTTTGTGCTCCGCACATTTTCATTACCCGTTCTGTAAAATTTTCGGAATATTTTTTTCTTTTCTTCTTCTGCAATACCGGCACCTTCATCTATTATTTCCAATACAACATATTGTGCATGCGCAGATAATTGTAATAAAACAGGTGCTGATTTAGGCGAATACTTCAGCGCATTTTCAATTAAATTATTGATGAGCATTTGTAACAATAACGGTTCACCCATTACGTAGCAATTCTCCTGAATGTGCGCCTGAATAGTGCGACCGGGGAAACGATTGATGGCTTCTTTTACACAAGTATCCGCCAGTGCTGCCATATTCAGCTTTTGATGACTGACTGTGTAAGCCCCGCCTTCTAACTGTGCCGTAAATAAAATATTGTTGCAAAGTGTATTTAAACGATTGGTTTCCTGCAGGGTATTGCTCAATAATTTTTCCTGAACAGCGGGTTCCAATTTTCTTTTTTGTAAAGTTTCTAAATTAAGTTGTGCAACGGCAATAGGGGTTTTTAATTCATGCGTAACAGCCATCATAAAATTTTGCTGTTGCTGCGATAGTTTAATCTGGCGGCGTGTGGCGCGGTAAACAAATGCAGCGCCAATCATAATCACCGCTAAAAAGGTAAGCCCCTCTCCTATATATTGTGCGGTTTTGCGTTGTTTTTCCTGTAAAATATTGGCTACATGGTTTAAATAATTGGTATCTGAAGTTTGAATTTCTTGAAGTTTTAGCGAGGTCATTGCATCATTTTGATGATTAAGCGCAATAAACCACCAAAGCAAAGCAGATAAAATATAGAGCAGTAATACCCAATACACGGTACTTACTATAATTAATCTGTGCTTAAAGGTTAGCTTCATGGTGTAACTTTTTCTATCCTGATTCCTGCATTCAACACATGTTGCAGCGGATCTTCCCGCATTAACTGTTGCAGGGTAAATGTATATTGTCCCTTTTTTAATTTAGCAGGTAACGCATTAAAAGCCACACGATGGTCTACAATATCATCCATTGCTGTACCTAACCAGCCCATATTGTTGGCAAGGGTAAATTCTCTGTTGAAGCTATAGGTTGAATCGGGATCATGAACAGTAATATGCAGCCAAATGTTTTTGTAGCGATAGCCATCTTCATGCCTGAACACTACATACAAATTATAGAAGGCATTGGTATCGGTAATATTAAAATGAAAAGAAGGGGTATCGGTACTGCTCCAGGTATGACTTGGAAAAGGAATTGATTTTTCAAATACATTCAGAGTAGTACATGCGGTCATTATCAATACTACCATAACAATAAAGAAGTAGCGATGCTTCATAGGTTGAGGTATATTTTGATGAGAAACAGCCGGCAGCTATTTCTACTTAAATTGAGTTGTATTTAAAAATAATGTACTTGTTATAAAACGTTCAATACTTGTTCCTTCGCTTTTTCTAATTCATCTTTCATTAATACCACACATTTTTGAATGGCAGCATCATTGGCCTTTGAACCGGTGGTATTGATTTCCCTGCCAAACTCCTGCAATATAAAAGAGAGTTTTTTGCCTTTGCTGCTTTCGTTGGCTTCAATAATAGAACGGAAATAGTTACAATGATTTTGCAACCTAACCTGTTCTTCACTGATATCAATTTTTTCAATATAGTAAATGAGTTCCTGTTCTAACCGGTTTGCATCATAATTATCTTTTCCTACCCATTCTTCCAACAATTTTACAATATTCTCCCTTATTTTTTCGCGACGTAAAGGTTCTAAAGCTGCAATTTGTTTTTGCTGTGCTTCAATATTCTGCAGGCGCAGCAATAAATCTTTTTCAATAGACTTACCTTCCTGTAAACGATGTTGTTTTAATTGTTGCAGGGCGGTGTCCAATATTTTTTTAAAGCTTACCCATTCCTCGTCAGTCATTACTTCGGTAGTATTCACCACCACTTCGGGTAATCTTAAAACAGCTGCCAGCAGGTGATCGGCCTCTGCATTCAGTTCATGTGCTATTTGCACAACTGAGGTATAGTAAGCTTTTAACAAATCGGTATTAATGGTTACGGGTTTTGCACCGCCATTTTGTTTTAGATTGATGATACATTCTATACTTCCTCTTTCCAGCGATTCGCTTAACATACTGCGAATATCGAACTCAAAAGGTTTTAACATGGCAGGCATCTGCAATCGCAAATCGAATTGTTTGCCGTTCAGGGAGCGGAGTTCTACAATAAATGTTTTATCACCAATACTTTGTTCTGTTCTTCCATAACCGGTCATTGAATATAACATAATACCTTTTTAGTGTTTGCAAAGTAAGCAATGTTTAATTGTAATGTATCAATGACTGATGAATTGTTTACCTGATACCGGTAAAAACAGTAGCCAAGCACAGGCATAAAAAAGCCGGGCAGTAGTGTACCCGGCTTAAAAAAAGAATAAGAAAAAATTATTGAATGGTGTAAGTATAATAACCCGCACCGGTTAAGTACAAAATAATTTTATGTGTACCTGCAGTAAGGTTAATGTTATCGCCACCAAGGTCTAAACTACCATCGGCACCGGTATCGCCATAATTTAAGCCCCAATCGTGATTGGCGCGGAACTTAAACTGATCGCCTGCAGTTGCAGTAATGGTACCTGACCAGGTATTGGATCCTGCATCATACGTTAAATTAATATCATTGCTCCAGCCACTGGCACTAAAACTACCAATTACACTCCAAGTAGTTGCTGTAGCTGACCAGGTATTGTTATTAGTATTGGCTACAATATGGTAGTAACCGCCGGCCGGAACACTAAGGTTACCTCCGCTCGGACTTAAGGTGCCTCCGCCACCATCGCCCAATACATTATTCCAATTGGGTGCGGTTGTGAATTTAAACTGATAGGAACCTCCGGAAGGAATGTTGATGTAACCATCGTAATTACCATCGTTTTTAGGAGAACCGAGGTTAGGCGCTGTAGCCGGATTCCAGCCCTGATAATCGCCGGGAACCCATAGCAAACCAAATTTCTGTACAGGTACTACAGTAAAAGTGCCATGCTGAAAATCGACCGTAATGGTATAAATACCGGTATTGGCCGGGCCGGGAATATTATCGCTTAGGTTGGCACCAAAACTACCACCGGCGCTTAATCCGGGAACAGTTTTATCGGCTACGGAATATTTATTGCTCCAGTCGCCATTTACAGGCAACAAAAGGTATTCAGCACCACCATTCAGATAAAAATTACCCTGATAGGTTACAGAATCGAGCATTTTGAATTGTTGTGCAGGTAATGGTACCGGATTGCTCCATGCCCCTGCTGTGGCACTGCCCACTAAAAAAAGTGTTTTAGAAGCAGGTGGCGTTACTTTGGGTGGAACTTTATATGTTGTAAAGTTAATCGTAACTACATTTGATTTCAGTTGCTCATTGTTATTGGCATAAGAGGAAGTAATTCTAAAATCAATGGGGTATTTGGTGTTGTAAGCAAAGCCAAAGCCCAGCAAAATATTATTCAAATCTTTTGCTGTAAAAGAATAGCTGCGGGTAACATTCACCACACGGGTAACTTCTTTGGCAAAATTTCTGCCGGAAGAGTCGATTTCAACAATAAACTTCACATTAGAAGTATCAACGGAATAATTGGGATTTGTCCAGTTCAGTGTAAGCACTACTTTATCGGAATCGGCCATGGCAGGCGCAATACTAGTAGCTGATGCACTTAATGTTACCACAGTGCCAGGCTTATAAGTAGGCAAGCTTCCCACCTTATCGCAGGCAGTAAAAATTACTGCAAGAAGTAAAGCAAGAAAGCTGAGTTTAAAAATTGGTTTCATATATTTATTTTTTCTTATTATCAATTGTTGTTTAGTAAACCTGTTCAGTAAGTTGAACGTATGTTATTGTTTAACAACTGTATATTTCCCTTTTTGAAAATCAACGGTAATGGTATACGTACCCGGAGCAGTGGGGCCGGGAAAATTATCACTTAAATCATAACCAAAACCACCACCGGTTTCTGTTGGACTTAATGATGCTTTTGTGGCATATTTATGCGACCAGTCACCATTTACCGGTATAAACAAATATTGATTAGCAGATGTAGTATTATCACCTCCACTCATTTGCACCGTAATAGTATATAATGTTGGTGTTACTTGTTTAAACTGCAACTGCGGTGTTGGTACCGGATTGCCCCAGGAATTTAATTTAGGATCGCCACCAATTAAAAATAACTGACCGGATGCAGGTGGCTGCACTTTAGGAGGAATGGCATAGGGTGTAGCAGTAAATTTCAAAACATTTGAGAGCAAGTTGGTTGCTTTTACTGAGTTGATGGAAGCGGTTACTCTTATTTCAATATTGTGCTGTACGCCAGGGGCAAGTCCCAACTGGTTCAACAAATAATCGTTAAACTGGCTTTGGGTAAATGTGATGCTTAAATCGGTACTAACGGATACTGCTTGACGATTAGGATTGGTAAAATTAGAACCTGTGGTATCTATTTCAATTAAGTAAGATACATTTTGTGAACTAATGCCCGATGTGAACATGTAGTTTGGATTGGTCCAATTTAAGGTAAATGCAGTATTGCCTGCAGTAGCATAACTTAACGGAATGTTACCTGTTACCGATGCAGTTAACACCGGAGCAGTGCCACCCTGAAAGGTATCGATGGCATCATCTTTTTTACAAGATGCAAACAATGCCATGGCTACACCGAAGATGAGGAGTTTGGCAAGTAATGTTTTCATTTGTGTATATTTTAAAATGTTTATTTATAAAGAATCTGCTGTTTTATTTTCAATATTCGCTGTATAAATTTCTTTATTTTAATACAGCTGCCAACATTTTGTGGAAGGCCGGCAGCCTGAAAATTAATAGCCCGGATTTTGCGTTAAGTTGGTATTAGAAGATACATCTGATGAAGGCAATGGATACAGGTTTCTGTAATCGCCTACAGATGTTCCGGTAGGCACGCCACCTTTCCAAGGCCATAAATAGGCTGATGTTGTGAACTTGCCATAGCGAATTAAATCGGTTCTTCTAAATCCTTCCCAATACAATTCACGAGAACGTTCTGCTAAAATAAAATCGAGTGTTAAATCAGCTGTTCCAATATTTCCTGCAGTGCTGCCACCATAAGCACGGGTGCGCAATTGATTGATATAGGTTAATGCCTGTGAAACGCTGCCACCTGTACCCCCACGTAAAACCGCTTCTGCATAAATTAAATACATTTCAGGCAGGCGGAATAAGGGAATATCAACATCGGCAAATGTGGGATTAGAGCCATTATTGCCCGATGTTAATACATTAGGTGTGGTAGGCCTTGTTTTATTGATGAATTTTTGAACGGCATATCCATCGGTAAAAGTGGTGAGTGAATTGATTTCCAGATTTTGTCCGCTGGTATAAAATTCAGCACGTTGGTCGGCATTGCCGTTGGGGTCAGGAAATAAATTCACTAAACTTTTAGTGGTTCGCATACCGGCCCAGGCCGCATCCAATCCATAATCGCCGGCATTCATGCTGCCGCCTAATGAACCGTGGCAGAGGAATGTTGAACCGCCATAATTTTGTGTTTTTAAACCATCATAGTTAATGGTAAAAATAAATTCATTGGTATTTAAGTTATTATCTGCACGCATTAACCACCGATAATCGGGCATTAAACTATAGCCTTCATTAATTACTTTAGAAGCATAGGTAATTGCATCAGTATATCGAGCAGTTCCGGTATACACCTGTGCATTCAAATAAATACGTGCTAATAAAGCTTCTGCTGCAGCTTTATCGGCCCTGCCATACTGGTTAGCTTTTGGTGCCGGCAAGCTGGAATCACAGGCTTTCAATTCAGATTCAACATAGTTGAATAAGTCGGCACGTTTAATTTGTTTGGGCAGGAATGAACCAATGGCATCCTTCTCCGTTGCAAATGGTGGATTACCAAATAAATCCATGAGCACACTGTATTGATAAGCTCTTAAAAAACGTGCCTCTGTTCTAAAGCTGCGAATATTATCTGCATTGGTTCCGGTAATGCCCCTGGCCGCCAGATTAGCATCAGAAGCCTGATTGATAAAATTGTTACAGAGTGTTATTTGATAAAAGGAACGATAATACAAACCTTGCAACATGGGGTTATTGGCAGTCCAGTTCATTAAATGAAAATCTTGTAAACCCGGATCGCCCCAGGCCACAACGGCTTCATCAGTACTTAACTCCTGTGCATTCCAATACAGACGAAAGAAATCGGAAGTACCTTCATCAATTCCCTGAATATCGCCACTACCGGCCGGACCCTGATTTCCGGTTAATGCAAAACTGCCATATACTTTTGCAGCCGCTTCTATATACCCCTGCGCTGTACTAAACACCTGATTGGCGGTTATACCATTGGTGGGGGTTAGATCTAACTTCTTGGTGCAGGATATCATTACTCCTGCTGCCAGTGTAGCCACCATTGTTATTTTAAGCAAATTATTTTTCATATCTTATTTTTTATAATTGTAGCAAATGGAATATTGATTAAAAATCTAAATTCAGGTTCAATACAAATGTTCTGGGCCTGATATAAAGGCTATTATCAATACCGCTATAAGTTTGAGGATAGGTACCTTGATAATTTATTTCAGGGTCAGCACCTTTGTAATCTGTAATCACAAACACATTCTGAACACTGGCGCCTAAACGCAAGCCCACTGTATTTTTAAACACTTTCCCGAAATTGTAGCCTATGAAAATATTATCCATTCTTAAGAAAGAGGCATTCTGTACATAATAATCAGACAAGTAATAGTTGGTGCCATTGCCAGTAAAGTTGGTATTTAATACATCAGATGAACCATTACTCAAATAACCTAAAGGATTCAAAATATTCTTCATGGTACCGGTGCTGGATGCTACGTTGTTGTATAAGTAGTTACCCAGGTTGGCACGCATAGAAAAACCCCCATTCCATTTTTTGTAATTTAAATTAGTATTAAACCCTAAGAATACACGAGGATCGGCATATTTATAACGGTATAAATCGCTGGCGGTAATAATACCATCTCTGTTTAAATCGGCAAATAAATTTTCAATGGGTTTGCCTGATTTATCATAAATCTGTTTATACACATAAAATGAACCACGCGGATAACCAACTGAGTTAATTAAGATGGTATTTCCGGTTCCGCCTGAAATACCACCGTATAAGTTACCCGGATAATTGGGATCATTAGAAATGGTTAATTTGGTAATTTTATTGGTATTGTAAGTAATATTAAAACCTACATTCCACTCTAAATCTTTGGTACGAACCGGTGTGGCATTAATGGTAAATTCCAAACCTTTATTTTCCATATCGCCCACATTAGCCACAATTTGGTTAGAGAAATTGGTACCTGCAGGTTGGTTAATCAGGTTTAACAAGTTGGTTGTTTTTCTATAATAATACTCAATGCTACCAGTAATACGATTGTTGAGAAAGCCATAATCTAAAGCAATATTACTGGTGGCGGTTTGCTCCCATTTACGATTGGCATAATAACCACCGGGGCGGAACATTTGGTAATACGTTCCCCCAAAATCGTATTGCGCGGTTGCATTACTTAAACCATAATAAGAAATATAATCGTAGTTACCAATACCATCCTGCTGGCCTGTGATACCATAGCTGGCTCGTAATTTTAAATCAGACAATGCATTTACATTTTTCAGAAAATTTTCCTGATTAATTTTCCACGCAACGGCTACAGATGGGAAATTACCCCAACGGTTATTGGGACTAAAGCGAGAAGAACCATCGCGACGGAAAGTAGCTGTTAATAAATATTTATCGGCATAAGTATAATTCAAACGGCCGAAATAGGAAAGGATGGTATTCTCGGGTTTATCGAAGGGATAAGTAGGATCTGAATTAGGTGCTTTTACGCCGTTAGCAGAATAATCGGCATAATAATAATTGGTAGTTAAATAATCGTTGTATTCATAACCACCCATTACGTCAATGCGGCTACGTATTGATTTTAAATCTTTTACATAATTCAAATAAAACTGTAAAAAGGTATTGGAATTGGTTTGTTTGTAGTGGTCATTCACACCACTATGGTAATTACCATTGCCATCTACAAAGCGTTTGTAGCTGGCGGCAGCACTATCGGGTACATAAATGGTTCCTTCACCCTGAGAAATATCATAACTCAAATTCAATTTAGCATGTAAGTCGGGCAGGAAGTGTACTTTATAATCGAACTGGGCACTACCAATACTTCTTTGCACGGTGCTTTTATCTTCCCGCATCATTAACAAGCCCAATGGGTTACGAGGCGCAAGGCCTTTTAATCCGCTGATGGAAGTAGGATCTAACCACTCCCAATATCCGCCAAAACGATTGCTGCCGGAGTATACCGGTTGTGTTGGATCGAAATTAACAGCAGCACCAATAGCACCCTGGTTCGCAAAACGGCTTTGGCTGTAAGTACCTAATACACTTAATTGAATATTTAAATGATTATCAAACAAATGCGGATTTAAGTTTATACTTAAAGATGTTCTTTTTAAGTTATCGGTTTTCAAAATACCATCCTGATTTAAAAAGCCCGCTGAAATTCTGTAGGGCATATTTTTCAAAGAGCCCGACATACTTAGCTCATTATTTTGGCCCAAAGCAGTATGGTATATTTCTTTTTGCCAATCGGTATTGGCATTACCCATTAATGCTTTTTGTGTAGCATTACCATTGGCATTTACGTATGCACGAAACTGTGTAGGAGTTAATACCGGCACTTCTTTAGTGGGCGTATATACCGATAGTTGTGATGTAAAGCTGAATTTAGGTTTACCTGTTGAGCCGGTTTTGGTAGTAATAATGATAACACCATTTGAACCACGGGCCCCATAAATAGCGGTAGCAGAGGCATCTTTCAGCACAGTAAAACTGGCAATATCATCGGGATTAATTAAAGAAAGCGGATTAGCTTGTCCAGAAATTTGGTTATTCGACAAGGGCACACCGTCAATCACAATTAAAGGATCGTTACTGGCATTTAATGAAGCCCCACCGCGTATACGTATGGTACTACCTGCACCGGGCGCACCACCATTCGAAGTAATTTGTACACCGGCTGCTTTACCCATAATTAATTGTTCAGGAGTGGTAATGCTACCTTTGTTAAAATCCTTTGCCGTAAGATTGATGACCGAACCGGTTAAATCTTTTTTACGGCTGGTACCATAACCAATTACTACTACCTCATTTAATGAAGTGCTAATGGCCGATAAACCAATGCTCATTTCACCTGCTTCAACAGGTACCTCACGTGTTGCAAAACCAATGCTTGAAATGGTAAGCGTTTTGGCATCAGCTGGTACTTTTAATTTAAATAAACCATTGGCATCGGTTGCGGTAGCAATCTGCGTGCCTTTTATGGCAACAGTTACACCGGCTAACGGACTACCATCTTTTACATCGGTTACTTTCCCGGTAACCTCCTTGTTTTGGGCTAACGCAGGCACACTAAAAGCAAACAGGGCCAGCGTAACAGCAACAAGCAGTCGTTTTAAATTCATAGTTGTATGTTTTCTGTTTTTTAAGAAGTAAAAAAGTTGATTTATTTCGCTAATAAAAATTGTTGCACTTTTCTTTGTCCGTTTTGTTCCATCACTAAAAAATAAACTCCATTTGGCAAACCTGCACTGCTAAACCCATTGGCATACAAAGAAATTGTTTGCATGCCTTTGGGTTTAAACCCATTCCATATATTGGCCATATATTGCCCGTCTATATTATACACATCTAATCGTACCACACCGCTTGCCGGTACCTGAAACTTCACCATAGCTGCTGCATTAGCAGGATTAGGTGATATCTGCAATTGCATGTTTTCTAACGGATTATTCACCGGTGTTACGGCCGTTACTACAGTATTGTTTACATTCTTATTGGTGTATACATAATATTCACCCGGTTGCAATGTAATGTTATCGGCACCGCCCGATGCGGTAATGGTTTTTGAAGATAAATAACTGTACCAAGTACCCGCAGAAGGGAAGGTAACGGAGGTGGATTGCTGATTTACATCAAAATTACCCACAAATACAACGCTTAATGAATCGCCGGTAACGATTAACTGTTTAAAAGCATTACCTAAATTATAACTGATATTTTTTGGCGCTGTAAATGTTGAACTGTAAACCGGATTGGTTCTTAGTTTAAGCAGTTGGGCATATACATTATACAATGCCAACCGATTGGGGTTGCTGTAATAATCCCAACGCAGCGGTTTAGGATCAGTACGGCATCCACCGGTAGCATCTACAGTTCCATTAGGACAAGTGTTAATACTATAGTCATAACCCAACTCACCAAATTGCCACAACATTTTAGGACCGGGAATCATGGCCCATAAAGCAGTAGCCATGGCATTGCGTTTTAAACCGGTAGCAGTATCTTTTATGGCATAACTACCATTGCTATTACCATATTGTTCATTTTTATACATCAGCCTTTCTTCGTCATGGCTTTCCATATAAGTAATAAGGTTGGGTTGGTTGTAACCCCGATTGGTGTACACACCATAACTTACATCCCAGGAAGGGTTGCTGTAACCCATGGTAGCCTGATTAAAATTGCTGTTTAAATTTCCCCAAATCATCATGCCATAATTGGCTTCTACCTGCTCTTCCGAATTATCTGCAAACATTTCTAATATGCAATAAGCCCCTTGTGAAACAGATTGAATTTTATCATAAATATTTTTCCAAGTGGCTACCCTGGCTGTATCATAATTGCCCCATGCAGCTACATTACAATTGTTGCCAAAAGCATCGCAGGTATTTTTTTGGGTAAAGCCTTTAGCCAAATCCCATCTAAACCCGTCAATTTTATATTTAGTAAGCCAGTAGGTTATGACGCGGTTTCTAAAATCAATGGTAGCCTGACTTTGGTGATTGAACTGATACCCAACATTATATGCATGGGTAGGATACTGATTGAACCATGGATTATTGGCAGCAGGAATATTTTTTACCGGGTCCCAATACATTTGCACCATTGGTGAAGAACCGAATGAATGATTCATTACCATATCCATTATAACGGCAATGCCTTGCTGATGACAGGCATCTATAAATTGTTTCACTGCTGTTTCAGTGCCATACACTTTATCGGGCGCAAAGTAAAAATTAGGGTTGTAGCCCCAACTGCTGTATCCTTCAAAGTTATTGAAGGGCATTACTTCAATGGCATTCACACCGAGGCGTTTTAAATAACTCAAAGTATCCTGTAATCCTTTCCAGTTTTGCGTAGCAGTAAAATCGCGAATCAGCAATTCATATATCAGCAAGTTGCGCTTATCAGGGCGGAAGAAATTGGTAACTTGCCAGTTGTAGGCAGGCTTTGCTGTTTGCAATACACTTACAATTGAACCCACTGCATTGGCAGGGAATGATTTTAAATTAGGGTAAGTAGTTGAGGGTATTTGTGGATCTACATTTTTATCCAATATTTTTTCTGCATTGTAATCGGCCACAGTTAAGCTACCATCTATCTGATACTGATAAGCATATTCTACACCGGGCGTTAAACCGGTTAACCGAATCCAAAAGCGCAGGCTGTCGGGGGTTTCATTCATCTGGTAATTTAAAGAGGGAGTCCAGTTATTAAAATCACCCAGTACAATAATTTTAGTTTTCTTAGGCGCATATAACACCAAAGTAGCAGAAGTATCGCCGGGTTCATAGTTAATACCATCGGTAACACCGGCCGGCAATGGAGCAAAATTGGTTTCGCCGGAAACTAAAAAACTTACTGTATCTCTCGAAAATGCACTTCCGCTATATGCTTCTGCAATCATGGTTTGTGTGCCTGCTGCTGCAATAGTGGGTGCTGCAGATAGTTGTGTAACGGCACTATCGTACGCAATGGCAGTACCGTTATAATAAATGGTAAGGCGTGAGGGCTGGCTGGCTTTTGCATTGATATTCAACACATCACCCACATTTTTTGTAACCGGCTCAATGATGGGTATATAAGTAGGTTGTTTTAAGGGTGTATCAATTCTTGCATACAATCCATTATCATACACCGGGATATACATATCCGAACCATCGGCATTGGTTTGTTTAATACTGCCATTGCCATTTCGAAAAAGAATGGCAATTTTTAGAATCTTTTCAGAAGGATTGGTGATATTAAAAAATGATCGTAAACCACCGGTAATGGTATACCGCCACAAATTGGTACCGGCAGCTGGCGCATTGGCAGCAGGGTTGGTGGTGCCCCAGGTAAAGGGTACATATTTCCAGTCTGATGATGATGTGCTTGCAGAAGTAATTACACCAATATGTACATATACATCTGTAGCAGGTGTGTAATTCAACAATCCCTTGTTTCCTTTGGTTGCATCGCAGGTAATGGTAATAGAAGCACTGGTATCCTGAATAAAAGCAGGCGACCATCTTAATAATTGCGCATCGACTGTTATACCTGTTAAAATCAACAAAATAGCAAGTAGAAATCGTTTCATATGGTTCAAGTTGTACTGCAAACGTTTGCAGCAATGTGTTATTTATACACAATGCCATACAAATTTGTGTACTTTTTACACAATAGAAAAATTTTTTTAACTATTTTTTCCGATAAAGTTGAAATAATTGAGGATAAGCAGTAAAAATTGGCCTTTTACAAAATGTAAACAGCAAACGATTGCGCCTTTACATAAATCATACTTGGAACTTGGTGTTTCTTATCTTTAATACCATTTGTTTTTTGTAAGCTTTTGGTAAAAAGTATTACAGGTAACAACTGCTAACGATTAAACCAAATACATGGCCTTTACGAAACCAAAACTCAGTTTCTGGCAAATCATTAATATGAATGTAGGATTCTTTGGAATCCAGTACAGCTTTGGCTTACAGCAGACTGCCATAAATCCGTTGTACACGTTTTTACATGCCCGGCCTGAAGAATTACCGCTATTAAATTTAGCCGGTCCCATGACCGGATTACTGATTCAACCATTAATTGGTGCAATTAGCGACAGAACCTGGCATCCGCGCTGGGGAAGGCGCAAACCATTTTTTTTAATTGGTGCTATTTTTTGCAGTTTAACCCTGTTTGCTTTTCCCTTTAGCCGCAGTTTGTGGATGGCCGCCGGTTTATTGTGGATTTTAGATGCTGCGAATAATACGGCTATGGAGCCTTACCGTGCTTTTATAGCCGACAAACTAACCGAAAAACAAAGAGCTATGGGATTTTTAACCCAAAGTTTCTTTACAGGTCTGGGTATTACCTTAGCCAATCTCTCCCTTGGATTTTTTAAAAACATCATTACCGGTGAAAGCACCACCAGCGATGGACGTTCAGGTATTCCTTACTGGGTATTTGGCTCTTTTTTTGTAGGTGCTATTTGCTCAATTGTAAGCGTGGTATGGTCGGTCAGTACCACCCCTGAAATTCCGCCCACAGCAGAAGAATTGGCTGAACTGCGGGCAAAAAAATCAGGATTTTTTGCTTCCATGAAAGAAATATTTTTGGCTATTGGTGATATGCCCCGCATTATGTGGTTACTGGCATTAGTCTATTTATTTCAATGGTATGCCATGTTTTGCTATTGGCAATTTGTATCGTTAAGCATTGCCCAATCGGTTTTTCACACTACGCCCGATGGTAATGCCGAATTATATGAACAAGCCGTTGTTTGGGCCGGAAAAGTAAACGGCTTTTACAATATTGTTACTTTTGTTTCTGCATTTGGCCTGGTGTGGCTTGCCAAAAAAATAAGTGCTAAGTATGTGCATATTCTTTGCTTACTCATGGCAGGAATTGGCCTGCTTATATTTCCACATATTGTACAAAAAGAATTATTGTTTGTACCCATGATTGGCTTTGGTATTGCCTGGGCCAGTATGATGGGGGTACCTTACATTATGGTAGTGGGCAGTATACCGAAAGAACGTTATGGGGTGTACATGGGCATTATTAATATGATGATTGTAATACCCATGATTTTACAAACTATCACATTTGGATTTGTGTACCACTGGTTACTGTCTGATAAACCCACTAACGCTATAGCCTTTGCGGGAATATTATTATTGCTGGCTGCTGTAGCCACTACATTGATAAAAAGAGAAAAGATGAATGACGACAAACTGATACCCGCTGCATCGGGTGGAGGACATTAAACAGCGCATCATTGTTCTGACCGATGCAGTGAGTGACACAAGAGGCAATGCCATGAAAAACAAAAGCTGAACACATAAAAATAAAATTATGCATACCATTATTTGTATAGGCGAAGCATTGATAGACATGATTTGTACCGATAAAGGAAAATCATTGGAAACCAGTGAACATTTTCTGAAAAAAACAGGCGGCGCACCTACCAATGTGGCAGCAGCTATTGCAGCGCTTGGCGGCAGGATACAATTAGCGGCCAAAGTAGGTAATGATCCCTTTGGGCATCAATTGATACATACGATGCAGGATTTTGGTGTAGATACCCAATGGATGCATACCAGCAACGAGCATTTTACCACTTTTGCATTTGTTTCATTAAAAGAAGATGGTGAGCGTGACTTTGTTTTTAACCGCGGTGCGGATGGCTATTTGATGCAACAGGAAACCCATGGAATGCTTACTAACGATACCGGCATTGTTCACTTTGGTTCTGCCACTGCATTTTTACCGGGCCCCTTACAAGAAACTTACCGCACCCTTTTAAAAGAAGCCAAAGCAAAAAATTGTTTTGTAAGTTTTGACCCCAATTACCGGCATTTGCTTTTTGCGCACCAACAACAAAATTTTATTCATCAATCGTTGTACTTTTTACAAGGAAGCGATTTTTTTAAGGTGAGCGATGAAGAAGCAATGTTATTATCGGGCTGCAGTTCTGTTGCCGATGCGGCAAATTGGCTGGCTAATTTTTCAAATGCAGTATTCTGTATTACTTTAGGCAAAGAGGGTACATTATTGTGCTATCAAAAAAAACAAATTACCATACCCAGCATACCCGTTGAAGTGGTGGATACCACCGGTGCAGGCGATGCATTTGTTGGCGCTGTATTATACCAGTTAAGTTGTGTAGAAAAAAACAACATAATGCAACTAAACATCAACAACTGGCAGGAAATTGTTATCAACGCCAATAAGGCCGGTGCCAGAACCTGTGCCTACATGGGCGCGATGGAGGCATTTAAACATTTGAATAGTGATATTTTTAAAGCTTAAATTTTTACATCCTATAAATTAAACCGGCAGTGTATCAGAAAAATTTACACAATAAGATTGTTGAACTACTGCAGCAACAATCATTAGATATTTCAAAAAAAGACAGTGCATTTTTTGCACGTTTTATTGCCAATGCAAAGGCTATAGAATCATTGTATCTGCAGTTATATGCGCAACATCCACAATGCGATATCATTTGGCAGCAGTTGATGCAGTTAATCATCACCGCTTATCAACAACGCCCCCAACCCTTTCTGGAAAGAGATACCGAAAAATTACAACAGGAGCATTGGTTTTTAAGTAATCAATTGGCAGGAATGAGTTTATATGTGGACCGATTTTGCGGCAACTTGCAAAACTTGCAAAACAAATTAGATTATTTTACTGAATTAGGCGTGAATGTGCTGCACCTGATGCCATTGTTCGAAAGTCCGCTGCATGAAAGTGATGGCGGATATGCCGTATCTAATTTCAGAAAGGTAGATGAACGTTTTGGTACTTTGAAAGATTTGCAACAGTTACAGCAAAAAATGCAGAAACAGGAAATGTATGTAATGCTCGATATTGTTTTGAATCATACTTCTCACAAACACGAATGGGCAGAAAAGGCAAAACAAGGAGATGAAAAATATCAGCATTTTTATTACATGTTCAACGATCGGCATATACCCGATCAGTATGATGCATCTATGCCGGAAATTTTTCCCGAATCAGCACCCGGAAATTTTACTTATGTGCCTGAATGCAACAAATGGGTAATGACTGTTTTCCATCAATACCAATGGGATTTGAATTATAGAAACCCCGAAGTGTTTATGGTGATGTTAGACAATATATTTTTTTATGCCAATTTGGGTGTAGATATTTTACGCATTGATGCGCCTGCATTCATCTGGAAAGAAATTGGCACTACCTGTCAAAATTTACCACAGGCACATGCCTTGCTGCAACTGATAAAATGTTGTGTGGAAGTAGCCACCCCTGGCATGGCATTACTGGGAGAAGCCATTGTTGCACCTAAAAAAATTATGCAATATTTTGGAACAGGATTATTCATTGCACATGAATGTGATTTTGCCTACAATGCCACGCAAATGGCTTTGCAATGGGATGCATTGGCCACACAGGATGTTCGGGTAATGCTGGCAGCACAGGAAGATTTGGTAAAAAAACCATTTGGAACATCGTGGATAACGTATACCCGTTGCCACGATGATATTGGACTGGGGTATGAAGACAACAGTATTCGTAAAGTAGGTTTTAATCCATACGAACACCGCCGATATTTAAAAAATTATTATTCAGGCAATATAGAAGGATCACCGGCACGTGGTGCTTTGTTTTCAGTGAATCCTAAAACACAGGATGCACGAATCAGCGGTTCATTGGCATCGTTGTGCGGTTTAGAAGCTGCACTGGCCAATCAGAATGCAGCAGCTATTGAAGAATCAATTGCCAAAATTTTGATGATGCAGGCACAAACTTTTTTTCTGGGTGGATTGCCCATGTTGTTTTATGGAGATGAAGTGGGCTATACCAATGATTACAGCTATCTGCATGATCCGGGCAAAAGTTATGACAACAGATGGATGCACCGGCCATTGATTGATTGGGATAAAAACAAAAAAAGAAATACAACCGGCACCATTGAAAACAGCATCTTTACACAAACACAACAGTTGCTGCAGTTACGAAAACAGTTGCCCATTTTAAGTGATTATAGTAACATCATCTGGTTAACCCCACACAATATTCATGTTGCCGGTTTTATGCGGGCTTATGGTAATCAACGTGTTTACGCATTGTTTAATTACAGTAACAAAGCGTCCTACTTAACTTGGTATACATTTAAAGAACATGGCCATATTCCAAAACAATTATTCAATCATCTCAATCAGCAAGTGTACACCGTTGGTGCAGATTATGAATATTTAATACTACCCCCATATGGTATGTTTTTATTAGAACCTTATGAAGAAAAATAATAGTTGCTTTCAATTATAGTCTCAGCCGCAAAAGGTTTTAGCGGCTGATTCTTGCATACCAAATGGTAATGGCACTGGCTATCAATACAATATTTTTAACAATGTATTGCCCGGTAAGTGTTAACACAAAGGCATGTTGCCAGGTATCCGCAGGCAAATAAATCAATGGCAGAAAAGTAGTAAACATGTGTAAACCAAAACATACAAATGCCAGTTTGGTTAATTTAGGAAACAACCATAAAATACATACTGCCACTTCCACACTACCCAATAGTATTAAAAAAATATTAATAGGAATAAACCTTACTACTGTAATGCTGTGTAAATGTTGCACCAACGCTTCCGCCGGCGATACCTGTATAATTTTTAAATAACCAAACCAAATAAATACAATGGATAAAGCCAGTCGGTTAAACCAGATAATTGTATTAAAAATCTTAACAGCCGGAATTTTTACATTAGAATAAGTAGCAGAAGATACAGTTTGTTGTTGCACAAAAAAATTTTACATTTTAACAGAAAAAGAAATAAAAAAAGTTCTTCCATCAGCCGGTAATATGCCGGGGCCCGGATAAAAAGTGATACGCTGACTGAAATAATTTAAATTCAACAGATTATTAATTCCACCGGTTATCTGGTAATGTTTCAAAAATGCATACCCTATTGTCCAATCCCACAAACCGAAGGAAGGAATTACACCTGTAACACCATTGGCACTGTTAACCGTATTTAAAGCATCGTTGTACGATTTATCTGTATAACTATATTGCATTGTAGTAGTGAACTGATGTAACAATAACGACAGGCCGGTTTTATTTACCCATTGTGGCACATGCTCTACCGTATTGCCTGTTAAATTCACATTATTGCCGTTGGCATTTGATTCACCACTGATATAACGGGCATGGGTATAGGCTAATGAATTAAATAAACGAATATCTTTTTGTTTATTATTTCTCTTCCACAAAGCGGCTAAGGATATTTCACCATAGGCTTCTATGCCTTTAGCAACCGCATTACCAATATTGGTAGTATACAAAAAGGGATTACGGTTCGCATCATTTTTTGTAATTAGTCCCACTCTGTTGCCATAATATACCCGAAATACATCCACATCAAAATGCAATATATTTTTAATTGTTCCTCTGTAGCCTATACTGATATCATAGCCTTTACTATCTTTTAAATTAGGATCAATCACATCTACCCTGTCGGCCGGTGTTATTTGCGAATAGAGGTATGGCCGGTATTCCTGCGATATATTGGCGTAGAACTGCGTGGTTTTTGTACTTTGAAATTGCAGACCGGTTCCAAACAACGGAAAAGAACGATTGCCATTGTATGACACAGCTGTTGTGGCATGATTGGTAACACCTGTATAATCAGATTGAATCAGTTCATACCGAAAACCGGGTGTAACAGAAAACCGCGGTGTAATTTGAAAAATATTTTCTGCAAATGCTGCCGCATTATTGGTATGAAACCGCAACATGTTACCATAAGGTGCTATTAACGACAAATCAAAATTACTGCCGGTAGTGCCCACACCTAACTGATCTCGTCTGGTAACTTCTGAAGACAAACGGAAACCGGTTGCCAGCGTACTTGTTACGTTCCCAATTTTATATGAATGCAACAATCTGGCTTCTGTTGAGAAACTGCTGTAATAATCCCGATCTACCTGTCTGGGATTATATGAACCCAATTGTTTATTCACGGTATCGGCAATATTAGGTGTGTTGATGAACTGAACACTATTGCGTTGGCCGAACAAGACATTAGCTGTAACCTGCAATTTGGTATTGGGTGAAAAGCGGTATTTAAAAATAATGGCAGGAATATTAATTTCCGGATTAAAAAAATTACGATTGCGCAAGGATTGTCTGGGATTTTGTGCAAACTGTGCATCGGTTAAACCGCCTGCAATTTGTTGTACATAGCGCATTCGCGAAAACTGAAAAGCAATACTGCCTTTATCGTTAAAACGATATTCCAAATTGGCATAGTAGGCATGATAATCAAATGCCTGCGAAGGGCGCCAGCCATTGCCATGCCGGTTATCATAATAAGCATAATAATTTATTTTACCGGTTGTGCCACCCACTGCATTGTATGAATTGTAAAATCCGTTACTGCCGGCGGTTTGATTACTCTCAACCGATATGGGTTTGGTACTATCGCCTTGCCTGATAATAAAATTCATCATGCCGCCATACTGACTGCCATACTGTAAGGCTGCAGAACCGCGAACAAACTGAATTTCCTGCACGGCTTCTAAGGGTAGTGTATAATGATTTTCAGGATAACCAAAAATATCGCTATTGGTAACGTACCCATTTTGACGCATATTCATTTCAATACTTCGGTGCGAATCGGTTCCCCTTGCACCAATGTTTAATTGTGTACCGGCGCCATCCATATCCCAACTGGTTAATCCGGGTACTTTTGCAAAAACCTGCCTTACCATATTTTGAGCCAGATTGGCTTGTGTTGTATTAGGCCTGATGAGATTGGTTTTTTTACCTGCAAATACTGCAACACCTTTTAGATCGGGCAGAAATTGTACCGAATCGCGAAGGGTTGAGCTTACAATCACTTCCTCCAAATCATTTACGGGTATTGTATCATTGTTCATTAAATTTTCTTGAGCAAAGAGTTGATTATTGAAAAGAAAAAACAGTGTACAAAAAAATGCAACGCGTAATAATTTCATATCAGAATACATTTAAAAATTTAAAAAATAGTGTTACATTCAAAAAAATGCTTTATATTGAATTTGATTTTTAAAAAATCCCCCCTTGTAGAAACAAAGGGGTACGCTAGATGAACTTAATCGAAAACATTACATATTTTTATTCGGCGCCATCCTGTTTTGCACGCAAAACAGCATAATTGCCTACTTTACTACCCACTACTAATCCGGTATCACAATCCACTTTATAATGAATACCTCCTTCTAATCTTGACATGGAAGCCTGGTTGGCCATTGCCCAATATTTGCTGGCCTGTTCAGGTACAATATGTGCCAAAATAGTGGCAGCAGCACCGCTAAATGTAGAATGGCCGGAGATATAAGATGGAAAATTAGGTATGCCTGTTAATGTTTTAATGGCAGGATTCATTTGTGTGGGCCTTGGATTAAAATAATAATATTTTACATCCCAACATACAATGGCAGCATCCATTAATGCCATATTTAATAAAGCATAATTTCTAGCCCAACGTACTTCACTGAAGTTTTTTGTAATAAAATCTTGCGCAGCAATGGCATCCCAGTGGCCTGGAGGTGTAAATGTACCAACCCCGTCAGCCCAAAATTGAACATGCTGTATATTTTCACGTGTGGGTGATTTTATTTTTTCATACACTTCTGCAGCAGCCTGTTGTACAGCCTGACCATGTGTAGCGGGTGGAGGAGCCGGACGAAAAGAGGGTACTGTTGCAGCAGGAAATAAAAATGGTATTACATTTCCAAACAATGGCAACATGGGTGGTCGTTTGGGAGATTCTAAGCTATACCAGGGTATCTCACCTTTAACCATTGCAACCGTTTCAAAATTTTTCCAGTCGGTGGAGGTGCCTACGGCTTTGCCGGCATTATCGGCTTTAGCCCGTGCAATAAAAACTTCTGCTACCTGTCTTCCCAATGCTTCACCGGCAGCAATATCACTGCGTGTTGCAGCACCGGCCATCATCATGGACAATTCCTGTTCCTTTGCTTTTTGTTCAATATTGGCAATCTCTGTAGGGAATAACAACTTCATCATTTCAGCCGTTACCCCGGCCATTACTGCAGCTTCAGATGGATAGGATGGCAAGGTTGAAGTAGTTACTTTTGCCTGTATAGTACTATCATTGGTATAAGGTGCTGCACGATTGTATAATTTTTTATAATACCAGCATGCTACCAACGCATCGTATTGTGCTGCGCTGATATAAGCATAAGCACGTGCTGCATAAGGCGGATTGGCAAACGGAAACAGCGGATAGGCAAATGGGTTATTGGCATTGGGAATAGGATAGCTGTTATCGGGGTTTTGATAGGCGGGCAAATTGTATTTGGTTACCAGGCCCCGCATTAATTCATTCCACCTTAATACACCGCCGGCGGCCCAATATTGAATGGTGGCCATTTGCGATGAGGTGAGATTTTTTTGATATCCCTTAATTTCATTCAACTCTGCTTTATAATCGGCTGAACTTACCGGATTAGGAGCCGCAACAGCAAAAGTATCGGGGCGTGGCAATAAAATAGTTTTCCAACTCCCTGCATTGAGGTCTACATTTTGTGGCTGTAGGGGTGAAAGGTTGGCCGTAATATCCGGCGCATTTTTGTTGCAAGCAAATACAATGGCTGTAACTGCAACGATTGATATAAATATAATTTTTTTCATACAATTAGTTGGTTGATTGGTTGTGATTAATTTGTTTTTGTTTGGCAGAAGCAAAATCAAATACTTTAAAAATACCAACTGCCATATTGGTTGCCTGTCCTACATTTCTTCCGGTAACTGTGTAACTCACACTGCTGGTAAGTGCAATACGATGGAAATGTGGAAAGGCATATTTTCCATTGATACCGACTATGGTAGTATTCATTTTATTACTAGGGAAAGGCATATCGTTTTTCCTAATATCAAAACCACCTAACGTAGTGGTATTGACTAACATAAATTCGACATAATCTTCTTTTTTTCTATAACCAAAGCGAATGCCTGCATACATTATATTAGGCATAGCCACTTCATTGGTATAATGCATTTCAGTGGTGTAATAAGCTGTCCTGTCGATGTATATATTATCTCTGTAAGCATAGGCTGCTGTACTGGTTACAAAAAAATTCTTTTTCTGATAATCGAGGATTAAACGCAGAGAAGCAGTTTTACTTCTTACACCAATAGCAAGTGGCAAAAAATCTGCCTGATAATTGGTGGTAGGAAATGAATAGCCGCCGGTTAAAAACACAGTATATTTTTGTTGTTGTACTTTCTTTTGCCAGGCCTGCCATTTTATCCAGATACCGGCATCCTGCAATCCTTCCATATCATGCAAAGTGCCTGCAGAGGCATGTGTACGCACATAAGGCAAGCTGTATAATACATTTAACTTACCAGTAATTCCATAAGCGCCCATAAAAGCTACCGATTGGGTAGAAACAGTACCTAAATTGGCATTGTCTCTTTTGAAACTACCTTCCCAGTAATGGTTCCAGCTATTGTAATTGTACACAAAACCGGTACACCAGTTTTGTTTGGCCATCATAATGCCATCTTGTTCTGTTTGTGCCTGTATGTTTTGTAATAATAGCATGAGTATCGAGAGAAAAAATAATTTTTTATATGTTATTTTCATATTTGTTCAGTTAGTTTGTGGTTGCTAAATTGATTTGATGTTTGCAACCTGTTGCAACTATCAAATCAGGCTTTTTGTGTTATCCATTTGCATAAATAGATGACCTTCACAAAAGATGCGTCGCTATTTTTTCATCTTCAATTTTTCCACAACCAGATTGCCAACTTTAATACCGCTGTTATGCCCCTGTCCACAGGAATACCAGTAATGTAAGCCACCATAAAAACGGGCTTTTTCATTTTCCTGTGCTGCCTGCCGAAACGAAGTAAAACTTCTGCTGGGAATACCAAATTCTAATTCAGTAGAATCAGTATAAGGAAAATTATCGCCAAATACACTGGTTAAAGCTTCAGCAGCTGATGCAGAAATGGTGCAATGCCCACAGGTATATTCCGGGAACGGCGGCGTTTGTAATTCGGGGCGCCAGTTAGGATCGAAATATTTATTGATGACTGTTTCCGGACGTATGGTATTGTAAGTGTATTTTTCATTCCAGCATTGTATAAATGCATCAAACAAAGCGATGGCAGTTTTGGCAGTAGCATATACTGTTTCAGGAAAATTTGCTCCTGCTTTTTTTGCAGCAATGCCGGTAATACTCATCCAATGGCCCGGAGGCGAAAACTTTTTAAATACAAACATGGCATGTCCGTTTACATTCAGCTTGCCCGGATTATCATCCCAAAAATTAGCAATATGTTTTTGTTCAGGCGTAAGTGTAGTACAAGTGTCCAACATCATTTTTACCTGTAAGTAATAGGGGCTTTTTTTGTCTGTAACATTAAAGGGCAAAGGTTTTTCTGCTCTGAACTGTCCGGCACTGTCCATTACCATGGGTCTTATTAAATTCCAGTGTGGCTCCATGGCCTGGGCATAAGCGGGTGGAGTGGGTACCCATCTGCCGGGGCTGTCAATCACCGAAAACTTAGGCATGCTGCGGGTTTCAGCATAATTATCTTTTTTGCTCCATGCTATAATAGATTGTGCTACTGCATCTGCATAATTTTTTGTAGCGGTATATACGGCATTACTCATACCATTCTTTTTTACCAACTGCACCAAACTATCCACATAGCTTTTCAAACTACCTTCCGGAAATGTAACCGCTTCACCCACTTTGCAATAAGCCAATACTGCTGCAAAATCATAATCAATAGGCTGTGTAGTATCGGGCTGTGCTATCGCATTCAATCCATTCAACTGCCCTTTAAGCGACTGATACTGATTGGGATAACCGGCAGCAATTACTTCATATGCGGCAATAGCTGCATAGGCATAATTTCTGGAAGCTACCACAGGGCCAAAATTATTACCCATTACCACCGTATTTAATTCATGAACAGTATGGGTAAACAATTCCGGATTTTGTACGATTTTTTTATACGCATTGTTATTAGAACAAGCCACTAACAATAGAAATGAAAAACCCAAAGCAAATAATCTTACAGACATGCATTCCATATTTTACAGTATTGCAGACTGCTTGGCATTGAGTGCCAGACAACCCAACAATTTTCATTCAATAATTTATTGACAGTTATATTTACACACACCCGGTTATTTCTATTACCAATGGTGTGGTTGTTATTCATGTTTACAGTACGATATGTTTTCCATTGCAAATAATGCAGCAGTAAAGGGAATTTGAATCCCAATCAATGCGTATTTGTTGCAATTGAATGCAATAAACTTGTAAACACCTTTTTAAAAAAATGAAAGAGAAGAAATAGCACACACTATGCAAGTGTAGCAGCAGATAATTCCGGAGGTTTGTCTAATTGTTTAATCAATATAAACTGATAGAGTTGATGCCGATAGGCAGAAAAAACAGATAGCGTGTAAGAAGTAGGATGTTGACAGGTGTAACAGGAAGGACGGGTATAATCCTGTACTACAGGTTTAACTGTATGGGCTTGGTGTCCGGCATCTTTTTTAGAAGAACTGCTGTTCACAAAATCATTTGCCAACTTTGCAAAAGCATCTCTGGCATTTTTAATGCCGGTTTTAGCAAAATTAGGAATACACAATACCTCTAAACTATCCTGATAAAAACGGCGTTTTACGTAAGCATAAGTAATGCCATTTACCGTAATTTCTCCATTTACCCGATCAAATTTTTGGGAACTGGCACCATAAGGCAAAGCGGCCGGTACCTTGATGCTGATTAGGTCTTTTTCGTTGTATTGATTATCGTCTAATTGTGATTGAAAAGCAATATCGGCGCGGTTTTCCAAATAGTCCATCATAAAGCGGTAACCCACCCAGTTAAACAGCAACATGCCCAATAATACTATGGAAGCAATCTTTTTCAATTCAAAAATGAGGGATGAAGATAGGATATTTTTATTGAACCGTAAAAGTTTTTTTCCCCGGCCCTACACCCGTAATAGTTAGCTTCTTCCATTGCTTGGGCAATACGGAAGGAATTTGTGTGATACCTTTTTCTGTTATATTCAATCCGCCAAAACCCATGAGCACACTTTGTATAATGCCACCGGCACCGGTTGCAAAATAAGGATTGGTGCCGCCCTTGGTTTCTGCAATTACCCGAAATGGTGGATTTAAATTGGGAATATACGCATCTTTAAACCAGTGATAGGCTTTTGCACCATCGCCCAAACGGGCATACAGCAAGGCAAATATACCCTGCGTCATGGCTGGTGTTCCGGCGTCGGGTACACGTGCCGAATAATATTCCAAATCTTTTTTGATTTGTGCAGGTTCTGTAATTTCTTTTAAGGGATAGGCCAATAAGTTTACATCAGCCTGTTTAATGCCTTCTCCGTTATAGGTAGCATGTTCTTTGGTTACCCCATCTTCAAAATGCAGTATTGGAATATTTTTTGCTACAAAAGCCCAGTCATCATCTGCCTTTTCACCCACAATACCTGCTGCTGTGGTAGCATATTGTAATACCGCTTTGGCGGCAGCATTGGTAAAAGCATCATTGTCTACATTCTCGGCCCATTCATCTGCTGCTACTACATCTTTAATATCAAAATGGCCGGGTCCATTGCGCTCTACCCTGCTACTCCAAAATTCAGCCACCGCCTTCAATAACGGCCACCCCCTTTCTTTCAGCCAAACCTTATCCTGTGTTACTTCATAATATTGCCAGGCGGCAATCCCAACACAAGCGGTAATATGGTGTTCAAAAGGACCACTCAAAGCCCATACCGGTGTTTCTTCTACACCGGTAGCTGCGCTTTCCCAAGGGAACATGGCGCCTTTGTAACCATGCTCAAATGCATTTTGTTTGGCAGCAGCCAAACGTTGAAACCGGTATTCAATCATGCTTTTAGCCATTTCAGGGTGTAATACCAAAATAGCTGGGAACATCCATAAATCGGCATCCCAAAACACATGGCCATTGTAACCTAAACCGGATAAACCCATAGGCGAAGGACTTAAATCGGTGCCTTCACGAACAAAAGAATAGAGATGATACAACATACTGTGTACATCCTGCTGATCCTGCGGATTGCCGGTAATGGTAATATCGCTTTTCCATAAATCATCCCAGGCTTTATCATGAAAAGCAATTAATCTTTTACGACCCTGCAGCTTAGCGAAGATGGTTAATCGTTGGGCTTCATTCAATGGGTCGGCATCATGAGCGGATGTAATAGAAGAACCTACAATACTAAAGGTATAAATTTCACCTGTTTTTAATGTTTTGGAAAACTTCATTAGGTGCATATTATTATCCCACATTTCATGAATGATTGATGGTTCCTTCCCATGCGGCTCATCGAACATAAAACTATTGGATGCACACAACAATAATTTACCGGTAGGACTTTTGGCAGAAGAAGTCAATAAACTGATGAGCACATGCGGCCGATCGATTTGATTGTAATAATTTTCCACATCTCTCAAAGCATCCGGCGCCTCCATTACACTGGCTGCACCAATGGTAATAGGTTCTTTGGCAGTAATGGTTACTGTCATTAAAACCGTAAAAGGCAACTGCCTTAAAGAATAATAAGTATAACTAACATCTGCTTTTGCCCCGTATTGAAAGTTGGTGGTAAAATTAGCATGCTGCATATCCAATACCTGGTGCATATTGCTGATATTATTTTTATCAACCTGTTGCCCGTCAATACTCATTTGCATATTCAGCAAATTAAAGCTGCGTAAAAAATTACTCACCATGCCACGGCCATAAGTATCATAAGCACCGGCCAGTACCACATCTTTCACTTTAAACGGTTCGGCTGCAGATACAATGCCGATCATTCCATTGGCTACCGTAACGCCGTAATAATTAGAAGGGTTAATAGAGTCGGCTGTAATTTTCCAGGAATCAACATTGGTTTGTGCAAAGATTGTTACACACAATAGATATACCGGCAGCAATACAATTATTTTTTTCATGCGTTTACATTTATTGATTTTAGCACATGAAATGCATCCTTCATTATTACGTTTAGCATTTAATTTTGTAAAGAATCATTTCATACAATGACAATTGCAAACAAAATAGTGGATGAGGATACAGCATACCAATATTTTATGCTGTACAACATCATCAGACTGCAAGTTATCAATTAATTGAAATGCAAACACCAGAGGATGCTAAACCGGCAATAAAACTTTTACACTGCAACCGTTTCCGGGCGATGATTGTATGCGGCAATAGCCGGAAAATAAGGCAGCCCGGCGTTCTATATTGCGCAGGCCAATGCCGGTACGGGGGGCTTTTATATCAAACCCTTTACCATTATCGGCTATATATAATGCTGCACGACCATTTGCTACATTTAAACTAACCTCTATTAGTGTAGCCTCAGCATATTTGTGAATATTATTCAGTTGTTCCTGCAATATGCGATATATGTTCAGTATGGCATCTTCCTTCATCTTAATACCTGGCTCTATGTTATAAGCAAATTCTATCCGGTATTTGCGGTCAATATTCATGCTATTCAGTAACATTTGTATGCTATCACTAAAATCAACCAGATTAAAAGAGGGTGGCGCCAGCCGATGCGATATTTTACGGATGGCTTCATTGGCCATACTAATATATTTGTGCGCTGTTTCTACAGCCTTTTTCTGCCCGCTATCTAATTCCGATTTGTTCAACAATCCCAATGTAAATACCGCCCCCGTTAGTATCTGGTTTACATTGTCGTGCAATTCAGCACTAATTTGAAAACGTTCTTGTTCCTGGGTATCTAATACGGCTTTCGATAAACGGTTTCCCATTTGGTTGCGTTCCGTAACATCTAATACCGTTACTAAACGGGCGGGTTTACCTTCGTAATTAAATTCAATGCCCCTTAACTCAACATCTATAATAGTACCATTTTTTTTTAGGTTTTGCAATGTGTAGTTGAGTGCGTCATTTTTTTTTTCAATAATTTGTAAAACTTTTTGAATGCCGGGTAAATCACTTGCATAAATAATATCGGATATTTTCATTTGCAGCCATTCTGTTTTTGCATAACCATAATGTTGAACAGCAGCTTCATTTACCTGTATAAAGAAAAGGGTTGCTGCATCATAAATCCACATGGGTAGTGGGCTTAATTCGAAAACATTACGGTATTTTTCCTCCGAAACCTTTAATCTTTCAGTTAGTAATACTTTTTCAGTTACATTGTTTAAGTATGCTTCGCCACCCATTAGCCGTTTCGATTGATAAAATAAAGTAATATTTCCTTCTACAAATACCGGATGGCCATCTTTGGTTTTTAATTTTACATTGTTAAAAGGCAGAATGATTTGTGATACATTACCTGAATTATTTTTTTGCGCTTCTATAATAGCATATCCTTCTGAGGAAATTGATTTGAAGGGCAGTTCATTTATTTCTTCTTTCATATAGCCCAGTGTCTGCAAAAAGCATTTATTTGCATAAGTAATATTGCCCTTTTCATCTATTTTATAGATTATTTCATTCGAAAACTCCAACAGTTTCTTATACTTTTTTCGGCTTTCTGCCAATAAAAAATAGATTTTTTTACTCTTTATAAAAGAAACCCATACCATACATCCTAATACTGCCAATAAAATCAAAATTTTTAAACCATCCCATTCAAACGCTTGCTCTCTTCTTTCCACCAAATTTGAAAGTGCGGCTTTTTGAACTGTTGTTTTTGTTTTTACTTCATCAGATAACCGGGCAATAATATCCTGCATTTTTTCATAAGCAAAATGCTGCTTTTGGGTATACAATGAAATAGCGGCTGACAGGTTCGCATACTGGAACCGATGCATTATTTTTTCTATTAATGAAAAATTTTGTTCCCAGGCATATTGCAGGCTATCCAACCATTGGTAATGTTCTTTCTTTGTACCAGAACCATTAAATTGTTTTAAAAAAAGATGATATATTAGAGACGATTCTTCAACCTTTTGTTTAAATGGTTGTAAACTATTATGATTGATTTCATTTTTTAATAACAATAAATGCACCATGTTTGCCTGTAGGGAGTCAGTCTCTTTGCGTAAATCAACTAGAAGTAATAACTTACCTATGGAATTTTCTGCTGTTATATTAAATTGCTTTGTCAGGTTCGCAATTTGCTTATATTGGTTCAATTGAACCAAAATTAGCGCACCTAACACTATTGCGTATGCAGCAATTAAAAGCCATAAAAAAGAGGGGGCTTTTTTAGCATTTTGCATGATGGTTTTTTAAGGGAAATAGATTATCCTTTTAAAATTGCCATGAATTTTAAAAAAAAACAATGTAAAACAAATATAAGTCAAATGTATTTAAAAATCCAAATTAAATCACAAAAAAAATGAAATATTTTTCCTCTAATCTGGAATATCTTAGAAAGGCAAGTGGACTAAAACAAGAAGGAATACAGGAAAAATTGAGCATAGAGCGTACAACATGGAGCAACTATGAGAGAGGAAAATCTTTTCCAAATTTAAAATTATTTCACAAAATTGCCAATTATTTTGGCGTTACTGAATATGATTTATTGAATACTGATTTATCAAAACCAACCAACACCCCCATTCAATCATTTCACCAACACAACAATATCCCATCTTTAACCCATTTGCACCAATGCCCCTTCTGCATTTTAAAAGACGAAATCATATTAACAAAAGACCATGTAATAGAAGCACTGAAAGGGCAGATAGATGCATTAAAGTTAGCCAACCGGCAAATGGAAGAAAGGATTTATGCTAACAACCAATCTTCTAAATAATTTAAACCGGCAGTAAAACTTTTACACTGCAACCGTTTCCGGGCGATGATTGTATGTGGCAATAGCCGGAAAATAAGGCGGCACGACGTTCTATATTCCGCAGTCCAATGCCGTGCGGGGGGCATGCATATCAAAACCCTGTCCATTATCAGCAATATACAATTCTGCCCGGCCTGCTTCTATATTCAGGCTTACTTCAATGCGGGTGGCGGCTGCGTATTTATGGATATTGTTCAGTTGCTCCTGCAAAATGCGGTAAATGTTTAACATCACATCTTCCTTCATTTTTGTTTCCGGGGGAATATTGTACGCAAATTCTATCTGGTACTTCCGGTCTATATTGATGCTGTTCAACAGCATTTGCATACTGTCACTAAAATCAACCAGATTAAAGGAAGGTGGTGCCAGCCGGTGCGATATTTTACGAATGGCTTCTATAGCCATGCTAATATATTTGTGTGCTGATTCAACGGCTTCTTTCCGGTTACTATCCATCTCTGTTTTATTCAACAGCCCCAATGAAAATACTGCCCCCGTTAGTATCTGGTTTACATTGTCGTGCAATTCCGCACTAATCTGAAAACGTTCCTGTTCCTGCGTATCCAATATGGCTTTCGATAAACGGTTTTCCATTTGGTTGCGTTCGGTAACATCTAACATGGTAACCAGCCTGGCCGGTATTCCTTCATACTCAAAAGGCACACCTCGTATTTCTACTTCAATTACCTGCCCATTTTTGGTTATGTGTTTCATGAATCCTCCATAAGGCGCTGCATATTGTTGCATGTGCTTTAAAATCTGTAATGCATCCGGCAAATATTCTTCCTGAATAATGTCTGTAATTTTTTTTACGCACCATTCCGTTTCAGTAAACCCGTAATGCAATATGGCTGCCCGGTTTACTTGTAAAATTTGATGGGAATTGGCATCATAAGCCAGCATAGGCAGCGGACTTAATTCAAAAATGCTGCGGTATTTGGCTTCTGAAGCAATGAGCTGTTGTTCCAATAATTTTTTGGCTGTTACATCATTAAAAAAAGCTTCAGCAACTACACATTTACGATTTTTATAATCAATAATGATACTGCCTTCTACATACAATTTTTGGCCAGATTTGGTTTTATAGGTTTTCTGTATGTTTTTGATGATGGTACCATCTACCTCAGGCCGCAGGTCTGGATTAAAAGTATGCAAACTGTTCTCATCTAAAATTTCAGGAATGGTTAAACGGGCAATGTCAGCATCATCGTAACCCAGCTTTTCTTTAAATGCCTGATTAGCAAATAATATTTTACCTGAGGCATCACAACAATTAATGATTTCATTGGTATGCTGGGCCAAAAAGCGATATTTTGCCTCACTTTCAGCCAATTGAAAATAGCTTTCTTTCATTTTTTGCAGGGTTCTTATTACGGCAATACCCATAGCCAGCAACAACAGCACAATCAATCCACCTACTTCCAGCATTGTTGTATTGTCTGCAGCAATGGTATTATTGAGCATTTGTTTTTGGTGATTGGCCGAATCTTTTACAAAAGCAGCTAATTGAGAATTGGTACTTTGCATGTTTTCGAAACTAAGGTGCAGGCTGTCTAAATAAAACTGCCTTGCAGTATTAAAATTATCGTCCATGACTTTGTTGATAAATCGTACACGCACTGCGTTATTTTGACGGCGGTATTGCAACAGACTATCAAACCATCGCTTTTCTTCTGGCGCTGTAACCAATTGTTCAAACTCACGCATCTTGGTATCGTTGCGTTCTACCTCCTGCTGAATGATTTTTCGAGTGGCTGCCAACTCTTCAGCATCTTTGGTTAACAGCAAATGCAGTACATTGGTTTGCACATAATCACTACCCCGGCGCAGGTTAATGAGCAGCGATAGTTTTTCTACACTATTGCCCGTAATTTGATTGTACTGAGTAGATAAACGCCGGTATTGGCGGTATTGGGCTATTTGTACATACATTAAACCCAGTAATAAAATACCATATGCAATAATTAATACATAGCGTACCGGCACACGTTTCAACAGCATTCTTCTCATGGCAGGTTTTATAAAAAGATGTAGGTATGATCTTTGATGAAAAATTAAATATTCATTAAATTACCAAACAATTGTAAAGAAAATAAAAAAATACAAAATACAAAATGATTTTCGGTAAAATACACAGACAATTGAATTAACGTTCAAACATCAACAATGGTGCATTATTAATGGTTACCAATAAGGCTTTTTTATGGTTTCCAAGCGGAAGTATTGCAGCATCTCTGGCTTCGCCGCGGTAAATTAAGCCCGTTTGTGCCGGATGTATAAATTGAAAACTACCATTGGGTTGGCCTAAAAACAAGGTCCCTTCATTGGCATCGAGGCGGCCGGTTTGTGGCTTTAAGCCAAAGAAGTTACCGGCAATATATAGGTCGGTGATACCATCTTTATTAAAATCATCGACTACAATGGCAAATGTAGGTGAAAATTGTGCCCGAACAGGCAATGGCTGCATGGTAAAATTGCCGTTGCCATCATTTAAAAAAATACAGGTTTGTGCCTGCTCTACTTTTAATACCAATGCTTTTTGTAAAATTTCGGCTGGGAATAATTCCTGCATGGTTTTTCCGGCATAAGCACTATAAGCTAAAAAGTTTTTTTTGATGGAAGGTATCTGCGATTCTACCTCCCCTTTTAAATAATACGGATAGGCCTTACCGTCGGTTTTATAAAAAACGGGCATACATTCCTGTTGCCCATTGCCATCAAAATCGGCCACATACAATTGTGCAGGATGTTGCTCATCGGCCTTGATATTTGAATTTAAGCCAAAATTGCCAGCTATAAAATCAGGATGCCCATCGTGGTTGATATCGACTACAGTAATACAATTCCACCAGCCGGATGAATGGGGTAATTCTTTCCATTTACTCAGTTTGCCATTACTCCATTTAAAAATGGTAACCGGCATCCAATCGCCCACCACAATTAATTCTTTTTGTCCATCGCCATCCACATCTGTCCATTTTGCATCAGTAACCATACCCAATTGACGAAATGCTGGTGCAACTGAAGCTGTTACATCTTCAAATATGCCATTCCCTTTATTCAATAATAAAACACTGGAAGCCGGTGATCCATAATTTCCGGGAATATTTCTGCCACCTATAAAAATATCGGGTTTACCATCGCCATTATAATCGTTTACCTCCACACAGGATGCATTGAGTGAGAGGGATGGCCATCCGTTCGTAGTTTTTGTAAAATTACCTTTGCCATCATTCAAGTATAACCTTGGTGACAGATAAGGTGATCCAACCGGCGCCATATTGCCGCCGGATGCTACTACTAAATCCAGATCGCCATCGCCATCTGCATCCAAAAATGCAGCGCCAATATTTTCAAAATATTTATCGGCAATAAAAGCAGGTTGGGGTATTTGTTTAAAATGGCCGTTGGGCAGTTGCAGGAATATTTTAGCCGTATCGCCGCTGGCGCTGCCCATATAAAAATCGGTTAAGCCATCTCCATTAATATCACCCAAAGCTAATTTAGCCCCCTCAGTTGAAAGCATTTTGGGCATGAGTCGTTCCACATCAAAATCAACAAATTCATTTTCCCGGTGTGTAATAGCGCCCTGAATACGAGCTGTTGCCACATTGGTGTACCAGGGTTTTACAGGAAGCGGGAATTGCCTTTTTATGATTGCATCCGTTTCTTTCACCACAAGGGTTTGATTAGTGGCAACTGTATAACGTGTTTCCTGTTTACCATTGGGCCAGTCAATAATAACGCTATCGGCTTGCTGTAATGAATCTAAGCCAAATAACAATACTGGCTCTACGCTACTTTGAAAACCACGGGTAGGCATTTGTTCCTGCATTTGTATATGATGCCCTGCAAATACGGTAACCCTTGCACCTATGCCAAAGGTATTGGGTGCATTTCCTTTGCATTGAATTTTTAAAAACCTAGCATGTTTTTTTTCTGTAGTTGTATTTTGATAAATAAAAGCAGGTTGATCTAAATTATTCACTACTAAATCTAAATCGCCATCCCCATCTAAATCGGCATAAGCAGCCCCACTACTAAACGAAGGTGTTGCCAAACCCAAGGCCTGTGATTGGTTATTGAACATCAATTGGCCTTTATTCATAAATCCGTAATTAGAAATAGGCACTGAGGGCATTTTGTTTAAAATATCCTGCAAACCAAATGCACCTTCCGCTACTTTGCGCATGGTTTCATTGTTGTTAAAATAGGCTAGAAAATCCTGATCGGTTAAATCGCGTTTCAAACCGTTAGATACAAATAAATCTTTTTTCCCATCATTATTAAAATCAAATAACAATGCGCCCCAGCTCCAACCGGTAGCATCAACTCCTGATAGTTGTGCAATTTCGCTAAAAGTACCATCCTGATTATTGAGCTGTAAACAATTGCCGGTAAACTGGTGATGAAAATCTAATACATTCTTGGCATTCTGCACATCGTAATCATCAAACTTAACGGTAGTTTTTAAACGATAATCAGATTCAGGCAACATTTCGGCGGTAAAAATATCGAGATAGCCGTCATTATTGATATCGGCCATATCAGAACCCATGGAGCCATTGCTCATGTGGCCCAATGCTGCATTACTCACTTCTTTAAAAGTTCCATTTTTTTGATTGATGTAGAGATAATCTTTTTCAAAAAAATCGTTAGATACATAAATATCTTCCCACCCATCATTATTTACATCACCTACAGCAATGCCCAGACCATAACCAATGGCGCTGCCATAAATTCCTGCCTGTGCACTCACATCGGTAAAAGCGCCATTATCGTTCCTGTATAGTCTGTCGCCGTCAGTGGTATCCCGTACATTTCGAACATTTTTTTTATACCCAAAGCTTTCAATTGATTTAGGATTATTGTTGAGTACAAAACAGTCTAAATCGCCATCATGATCATAATCAAAAAAAATAGCCTGTGTAGAGGCACCAGTATCGTTTAAATGATACTTTGCTGCTTCTTCTTTAAATGTGCCATCTTTTTGATTGATGTATAATTCATTGGCCCTGTCATCGCCCGGCATAATGCCGGCATTGCATACATAAATATCTAACCAGCCATCACCATTAATATCTACCATAGTAACACCGGTATGCCATTTGTGTACACTTGAAATGCCGGATTGTTGTGTAATATCTTTAAAATGAAAATTACCTTCATTCAAATACAGTTTATTTTCACCCTGGTTTGAGGTAAAAAAAATATCGGGCTTTCCATCGTTATTAATATCGCCAATTGCTACACCGCCACCATTATAAAAATTATGGTAGTTGAAAATATTCATTTCACGGGTATCTTTTACCTGATTGATGAAACGAATACCGGTTTCATCGGGTGAAAGTTGCATAAACAGCGGTTGCTGTTGCAATGCAGTAGTAGTGTGATGACAGCCGGCAACCAGTACAATGGTGACAGCCAGTATGCCGATACGTTGAACTGCACAATTCATGAACATATTTTCTGTTTTAAAAAGCGACGGGTGAAAATTAACCTAATTTAGGCAGCAGTGCAAATACAATGAAATGTATTTTATTGACTGCCCTGAAAAGAAAAGTTAAGATTATTTTAAAGGTTATTGAATACATTCAATAGGTTTTTATGATTGATTAGGCTTATTTTGCAAGCGTTATAATTAAACCGTTTAAATAAGTTGTTGCATGAAAAAATGGATTCTGATTATTGTTACACTTTTAATCATTTTTTCGGTTACGGTATATATTTTGATTCCACGGCAAGCCACCATGTGTGTTACCTTAAAAATAAACGCCAATGAAAATGGCGTTACCCGTTTATTACAAGATACGAGCCAATGGCGAAAATGGTGGAACTACGGCAACACTAATAACGGCCATGCAGATACTAATTGGGAAGATGGGTTTGTAATAGATAATATTCATCTTTCAGTAACCGAGAAATTATATAAAGGTTTAAAACTTTTATTAACATCTGGCGAAAAGGTGTACAATTCACAAATTAGTATTATCCCTTCCGGTATAGATTCCAGTTATATTCTTTGGCAGGTAAAAATACCCACAGGCAATAATCCGTTTTTAAAAATCATTCGTTATCGCACCGCACTGCAATTAAAACCCGCTATGCAACAAATGCTGGCACGCTTTACTGCCTTTGCAGAAAACAAGGAAAATGTATATGGCATTCAATTACACCAACAGGGTTACGATGATACCTATCTAATTGCAACAAAAATAATTTTAGAAAAACAACCTACACCCAAGGACATTTATGGAATTATTAATCGGTTAACAGATTTTGCAAAGAGCAAATCGGTATTAGTACCTAACGGACACCCTATTTACAATATTACCCATTGGAATAAAGACAGTATACAATTAATGGTAGCCATTCCTATTAGCCAACCCATTGAAAGTGAAGGGAAGTTTGAATACAAACAAATGGTAAAAGGAAACTTTATTGTAACGGAGGTAAATGGTGGGCCTTGGAATATTCAGCATACCTATCAAACATTAATGCAGTATTTTACAGATTATCATCGCACGGCCATGGCTATTCCTTTTTTCCGACTCATGAATGAGGCACCTACAAAGACCGATACCCTACAATGGGTTACACAAATTTATCAGCCGGTATTTTAGATAAAAGCAACAAATGAGCTGAAGTATTTTGTTGCCACGAATGCACGAATGTTTTGTTACCCCTGATTCGTGCACATTAGTGTTATTCGTGGCTAACATTAAATCTTTGTGACCCACCTATTTTTCAAACCCAATCACCATTGTACTATCATTATTGCGTGCCAGAATAAAGCAATTTCTACCACCAATGGCAATGGGTAATATATGTCGTATTTGGCCTTTAATGATGAGCCCATTCATAGTGCTTGCAGTAAATTGTTGGTGTCCATTGTTGGTTAAAATAGTTCCAAAATCGGCATCATACCTGCCCATCTGAATATTATTATCATAAAAATTGCCACCCAGAAAAATATTGGGTAACCCATTAGTGCCGGTATCTAACACAACTCCGGTTTTATAAGGTGATAATTGTGCCTGCCAGGGTAAAGCCTGTATCGTAAAGTGCATATTGCCATTGTTAAGTAAAACCGCATTGGAAAAATAATTAGCTTCTAACACCGTAGCGCTGCTCAATTTTTCTTGTGTGAATAATTCGGGCAAAGTAGCTTTTGCAAAATTTTCTGCATATAAAAATCGTTTCTTTAAAATGGGTATTTGTTTTTGTAATTCATCTTTATTCGCAAACGGAATTTCTTTCCCTTCTAAATAATAGGTAAGTACCTGTTCTTTCTGCCCATTATCATCAAAGTCGTTCACATACAAGCGAACGGGTTCTTTTTCAGTGGCTTTTAAGCGGCTATTCAGGCCTAAGTTTCCTGCAATTAAATCTATTTGCCCATCATTATTTACATCAACCGGTAAAACAAAATTCCACCAACCTTTTTTATTGGTAAGCGTAGTTTTTACAAACTGCCCGTTTTGGTTCATAAAAGCATAAATACCATTCCATTCGGTTGTTACAATTAAATCTTTCTTTCCGTCTTTATTCAAATCAAACCAAATACCTTGGGTTACCAAACCAATATTGCTTAATCCTTTTGCATATTTTTCGGTTACATCAGTAAAATGGCCTTTCCCATCATTCAATAATAAATAGGAAGTTGGCGTTTGTCCATAATTCCAAGGCACTGCCCTACCACCAATAAATACATCCACAAAGCCATCACCGTTAAAATCAAAAGGTGAAACCGACGATGCCGTCATATAAATATTTTTAAAAGCATCAGGTAGCTTGGATAAATTACCTTTGCCATCATTTAAATAAACCCTTGGTTGCATTCTTTCATCCATTCCGTAATATTCATTGCCACCGGAAGCAATCACTAAATCAACATTACCGTCATTATTCACATCTACCCAGGTAGCATCTACATCTTCATAGGTACTATCTGCATTCAAAATCGGTTCATTGAGTTGTTGAAAAGTGCCATTAGGTTTTTGCAAGAATACTGCCGATTTAAATGTTTTAGAGGCACCGATGAATACATCCTCTAACCCATCGTGGTTAATATCGGCTACTGCTAATGCAGGGCCTTCTGTTGATACCATGTGCGGAATTAAGGGTTCCCGATCAAATTCAACAAAATGATTTTCTTTGTGCAGATAATTCAAATGTACTTTTGCGGTAATATCTTCCATTGGACGCGAAGTGTTTGGATGAAATGCAGTAATGTTTGCATAGTTAAACTTTGGTAATCCTTTTTTATATTGCAGGGCAATGGTTGTATTTTTTTCAGCAAAGCCTAACCGTTGGTACGTATTATCGGGCCATATCAAAAAAGCCGAATCTATTTTGGTACTGTCTAATCCAATATGTAAAGGTATTTCCATGCTCGACTGGAAGCCGCGGGTAGGATATTTTTCATATGTACGTATGCCGCCATTTGCATAAACAATAACTTTACTACCCAGTGCATGTATATTTTTTTCCGGACCTTTTAAATTCAATTCCAGGTACGATTTTTTTATTGCGCCATTGTTGGTGGTATTTTCATATACCATCACGGGTTCATCAATATTGTTTACTACCACATCTAAATCGCCATCATTGTCTAAATCGGCATACACAGCACCGTTGGAATAAGTAGGCTGGTTGTTTTGAATGTTATTTTGTTCATCAACAAACACCATTTGCCCGCTGTTGCGATAAAATTTATTGGGAATTTTTATTTCGGGAAATTTATTTACCAAAGCCATATCCTGATCGGCAATGGTATTGCTGTTAATCTTTTTTTGTATTTCTTCGTTCGAAACAAAGTTTACATAATCCATATCATTCATTCTTTTGGGAATGCCATTAGATATAAATAAATCTTTTTTACCGTCATTATCAAAATCCATCCACAAAGGAGCCCAGCTCCAGTCGGTAGCATATACGCCCGAATACAAACCAATTTCACTAAACATTCCATTACGCCGATTGAGTTGCAGGTTGTTTCTGGTGTATTGGTAATTGTATCCAACTTCTATTTTATGATAAAAAATATCATATTCATCTTCACCCAACGAACGTTTTAAGATGTAGGGATCAAAAGGTAACATATCCATTGAAATGATTTCCGGATATCCATCATTGTTTACATCAGCCACATCAACACCCATTGAAAACTGGCTGGTATGCATGAGGCGTTGATTGTTTTCTTCTGAAAAAGTTCCATTTTTTTGATTGATGTATAAATAATCGTTCTCATGAAAATCATTACCTACATACAAATCGGGATATCCATCTAAATTAATATCGGCTACAACAACGCCTAATCCATAACTAATTGCAGAACTGTTTACACCTGTTTGGCGAGTTACATCAGTAAACGTATGATTTCCATTGTTGCGGTAAATTCTATCACCGGAAAGTGAATCGTAAGTGCCTAAGAAATTTTTGCGGGGAGCAAATAATCCGTTTTGATGCACAGAGTGGTTGAGCAGAAACATATCTAAATCGCCATCCATGTCATAATCGAAAAAAACGGCCTGGGTACTGAAACCAGAAAAATCCAGTCCATAAGCTTTGGCTTCATCTTTATAATGTGGAATTCCGGCAGAATCAATGCCGGTACAAATGAGCAGTTGATTGTGCCCGTTTAACACTTCATAATGGCCTACACGGCAAATATAAATATCCAGCAATCCATCATTGTTAATATCAACCACCGATACGCCGGTTGACCATTCTCCATCTTCCGGTATACCGGCTTGTTGGGTTACATCTTCAAATTTTAATCCGCCTTTGTTTAAATACAATTTATTATCGCCCTGATTGGCAGTAAAAAACAAATCAATTTTTCCATCATTATTAAAATCGCCTGCACCAACGCCTGCACCGTTATAAAAATACATGTACTTAAACATATTGAAATTAGGTGATGGCTTTAAATGGTTCTGAAAATGCAAGCCGGTTTGTGTATCGGTTAATACCCGAAATATGGGTGGTGTAGAAGGTTGCTTTTCTACATTGAAATGACAGGCACTGATGATAACCGCTAGAAAAAAAAGAAATGAAATATTTTTAAACATGCATTACAATTTAAAATTATGAAATAGCCGTAGATAAATGAAAATTTCATACTGCTTATTTCTTAGGTTTTGCGGCTTTTAAATTATTGTTTAATTGAAACAGCACCGGATAGGCATCATTTTGAAGAAACAGAAAATAGGGTTGGTTTTTGGTTGGAATTTCAACAATATCACGTATCATGCCTTCCAGTGCAACACCTGATTGTTGTGTGCTCAATATTTTAAATACGGCATTTCCTCTATTTATCAGCACGGTTCCATAACTGGCATCTAATCGTTCAAATTGAGGTAAAAAACCAAATTCATTCCCTCCCAGCAAAAGGTCTGTTTTACCATCGCCATTTAAATCGGTACAAAGAATGGCATTTACGGAAGAGAATTGCACCACCGGTGGTAGCTTTTGAAGTTCAAAAATACCATTGCCTTTATTGATGGCTATTACAGATGGCGTATAATTGAATTGCTTTACAATACAGGAATTAATGACCGATGCCGGAAACAATTCCTGCACTGATTTTGAGGCATATTCATGGTGCCTTAAATTGTTTTTCTTTAATGAAGGAATTTCATCTTCCATATCACGCTTTAAGAACACAGGCAAGTCCTTACCGTTGATGGTGCTGGTTAGCACTTTGTCCTGCACGCCATTCTGATTAAAATCATTGATCCATAATTTTACAGGATGGGTAGAGTCGGGATGCAAATAAAAATTCTCGCCAATATTACCAATAATTAAATCATTCAATCCATCGCCATTTATATCAGCCACAGCCATGCTTTCCCACCAACCATACTTATTATTCAAGTTGGTTTTTACTTCTGTAAACTTATCACCCTCCACAGAAAAAATATGCGGTGTCATCCACTCGCCTACAATAATTAATTGTTGCTTGCCCGTTCCTAATACATCGGCCCATTGTGCGCCGGTAATCATGCCAATATGTGCAATGGTTGAATTTTTTGTGGCGGCAATATCTGTAAAATGACCTTTGCCATCATTTACAAACAAATAGCTTTGAGGGTCAACTCCGTAATTACGAGGCTCATTTCTTCCTCCAATAAAAATATCGGGAAAGCCATCGCCATTAAAATCATGTACAGCAACTGCAGATACGTTCATGCCTGTATTGGGAAACGCATCTGTTTTAATGGTAAAGTTTCCTTTTCCATCATTGGTAAACAAACGTAACTGCATTTGGCGGGTATTGGATGGATGTGTATTTCCGGTAGGGCAAACCAGCAGGTCCATATCACCATCATGGTCGTAATCTAAAAACGCAACGGCGCCGTCTTCAAAATCGCTGAACGGTGTAAATGCAGGTTCAGGCTTTTGTACAAAACTACGATTGGGTTGTTGTAAATAAATTTGACCGGGATGACCAACGGTACCCCCTATGTACACATCGGCCAAACCATCCCCATCTACATCGGCCACTGCAGCTTTAGGCCCTTCACGGGAAAGCATTTTAGGAATATTTCTTTCATAGTTAAAATCAATATTATCATCTTCAACATGCTTTTCAAAAACACTTTTTACTGAATCGAGCAAAGGGGTTACCGCTATATTTTCTTTTTTGAAGAAAGTAGTAATGGTGGAAGGTTGTTGATAGTGGTAAACCGTATCAATTGCAGGATGGGGATAGGTAGTAATGCCAAGGTTTGGCCAGATGATGCGGATAGAATCAATATGCGTTAACTGCCCCAACCCAATAATTTGTTTATAATCCATGGAAGATTGAAAGCCGCGGCTGGGAAATACATCGCGACTCATAATTTGGCCGTTGGCATACACTTCAATTTTACTGCCAATGGCAAATGTGTTTTGAGCTGTGCCTTTCAATAAAAATCCAACATAATGGTTTTTATTGATTTCGCGGCTATTGTTTTTGTACACAAAGGCCTCCATGTTTTCATTGTTGACTACCAAATCCAAATCGCCGTCATTATCCAAATCGCCATAGGCGGCACCGTTAGAAAAAGAGGATTGTACTAAGCCCCATTGATTGGCTTTATCCAAAAATCGCAAATCGTGCTGGTTTTGAAAGGCTTTGTTGGGCAAAGGGGTTTGTGGTATTTTAAGTAACACCTGATCCACATTATCTTTTTTGCCGGTTAAAACCATTTTTTGAATCACGTCGTTGGCAAAGAAGTCAATAAAATCAAGATCGGTAACATCCCTGTTTACACCGTTGCATACATAAATATCGTTATAGCCATCATTGTCCATATCAAACATCAGGGCACCCCAGCTCCAGTCGGAGGCCGGAACCCCTGCATAATTGGCTATTTCAGAAAATTTTCCATTTTTATCGTTCAGTTGTAAACAGTTTTTTACATACTGGTAATAAAAGCCGGCACGCAGTTTACTTCTAAACAAATCAATATTATCGAAGGCACCGGTTGTTTTTAGCCGGTAATCATCATCGGGCAGCATATCAGTATTAAAAATATCAATACACCCATCGTTGTTAATATCTGCAAAATCGCTACCCATGGAAGAAAAGCTGGTATGCCGAATGCGGTCTTCAAATTCATCAATAAAAGTACCATTGCACTGATTGATGTAGAGGTAATCACGCTCATAAGAATCGTTAGATACATAAATGTCGGGATAGCCATCACCATTTACATCACCTATCGAAATGCCCAATCCAAAACTAATTAAGCTGCTATGTAAACCTGCCTGTTGGGTAACATCTACAAAATGGCCATTATCGTTGCGCAATAAATGGTTACCGCCGCCCTTTAAAAAATCAGCTACTTTCCAGGCGCTATCAGGTAAATCGCGATTATTATTAAAAGCCAGTTGGTTAACGGGTATGGGGCTGTTATCAATAATAAAACAATCTAAATCGCCATCCATGTCATAATCAAAAAACGAAACCTGGGTAGTATAGCCTTTATGGTCTAACCCATATTGGTGTGCAGCTTCCGTAAATGTATTGTTATGGTTATTGATGTACAATTTATTGCGGCGATTTCCATTCGACATGTGGCCGGAGTTACAAACATAAATATCCAACCATCCATCGTTATTAATATCAACAAACACAACCCCGGTACTCCACATACTATCTTGCTGAAAACCTGCAGTAGCCGTAATATCTTTGAATTTAAAATTACCTTCATTTAGGTACAATTTATTCTCGCCCATATTAGAAGTAAAGAACACATCGGGTAAGCCATCATTATTAATATCACCAATAGCAACGCCACCTCCGTTATAAAAATTTCTAAAGAGAAAACTATTTTCCAAACGGCCATCGGTTACATCATTTCTAAAATGAATGCCGGTATTGGGCATTAGTGTAAAAAGAGTTGGTGTATTTTTTTGATGACAGGAAGCTAAAACAATCACAGATAAACATGTCAGCAAATATTTCATAAAGTGTTTTCTTGTCGTTTATAATTCAATTGAGTTGATGCGAAAGCACAGGGCTAAGCATAAAGCAATAACGTGCTTACAATTGCTGTAAATGTAAGTACTAAAATGGAATGCTGTAAAGGGTATGAAAGGATAATCTACCACACTACAATATATAACAGAATTTTAAAGGAATACTGAAGGAAGCATCTATTATATCATAAATTTATTAAAAAGCAAAAGACCGGTCTTACCGGTCTTTTGCTAGATTGTTGTATAAAAATGCTGGTTTAATAACCGGGGTTTTGTTTTAAGTTAGGGTTAGCTGCCAATGCTTGTGTAGGAACAGGATATACTAAGTTTTTAGGATCATCATTGGGTTTATACTGCCAGGGTTTCAGGAATACACCAAACCGAATTAAATCGGTTCTTCTGTAACTTTCAAAATACAATTCACGGCCTCTTTCAGCCAGTAAAGTAGTAGGATCATCCACATTTGCAGGATTTACCAAAGTCATTGAAGTTAAAGCCGGTGCGTTTCTGGCAGCACGTAATTGATTTACCAACAATAATGCCTGTGCATTATTGCCTTTACGCATTTGTGCTTCAGCCACCATTAACACAACATCGGGGTAACGCATTAATACCAACCAGTTACCTGAATTTGAAGAATAGTATTTGCCGCCTGGATCTGTAAAATCAGGCACATATTTTATTACACGAATGCCGGTTACTTCCAGATTACTTCCTGTTTCAATCATGTTCGATGCGATAGTTGGCGTAAATGCTAACGGATTACCCTTTCTGTCTTTTTCAGGATTACCTGCTGCATCATATTGCTGACCTACCAACATACCAGGTCTGATTCCTGAATAAGGTGTAATATTAGAATTGTATCTTAATCCAATACGAGAATCCAAAGAAGAATCAGCCATAGAATAAGTTGTTGGAACAGGTCCCAAAGCATTCACACCAAAAGTATTATAAAAATCACTCATGGTAGAAAATCCATTCCAACCTGCATTGGGAGCCTGAGCAGAATAAGAATTATAGTGCAAAGTCATCATCCAACGTGCCTGAATACCTGAACTGTTCACCACATTACCGGAAGAATTAGGATACGCAAAGATAATTTCAGGAGAATTACCATTATTTGCTTTAAAATTATCGAAATAATTGGATGAGTATGAATATGTGCCACTGTTCATAATTTGGCTGCCGTAATAAATCACGGAATCCATATCAGTGGAAGCAAATGTTGGCGAAGCCCTGTTTAAAAAAGCTCCTCTTTGTAAATACAGATGCATCAGTAAAACCTTAGCTGCATCTTGCGTAGCTACTTTTGAACCTGTTCCACCTGTAGAAGCAGGTAAATTAGGCAATGCACTGGTTAATTCACTGATTATGAAATTTACTGCAGGTGCACCAGCTAAAACGGTAGGTGCGTTCAATAAATTATCCCCAGGATTTCTTATTGGGTATTGTCCATATAAATCTAAAAGATAATACAAGGCATAAGCTCTTAAAAACTTGGCTTGTGCTGCTTGTGCAGGTGTTGGCGTAAATGACAATACATTGGTTGCATCGAAATTTATTTTGTTTAACCCGTTAAATACATTTAATACTTGTGCGTGGTCTGCATTCCAGGTATGGTTGTGAATAACACGCCAAACACCATTATCATCCCAGTCACCACCACGGGTAGGAACCAAAGACTCATCTGTAGAATTTTCTTCTAACGAGAAGACTCCATCCTGGTAATTAAAAACTCCTGGAACATCAACATACGCTGCATTCAACAACAATTGTGTTCCGTTAGCACCCAGTGCATTTGCTGCCTGCGATGCAGTAAGCGAACTCTTTAATGACTGGTCCAGTTTAGTACAACCCACCATCATTCCTAACAATGGAATTGTAACTGCGAATATTTTTTTATAAGGTAGCATAGTTATAATTTTTAATAATTAACTTATAAAGAGAAATTTACACCAAATGATACAGTACGCTGTGTAGGATAAGGCAGATATTCAATAGATAATGATGGATAACCAGCATTACTATGGTCGGTATTTACTTCAGGATCAAATCCGGTAAACTTGGTAATTACAAACAGGTTGTTGCCACTTACAAATGCACTTAAATTTTTGATGTATTTACCTACATTACCTACCTGATAGTTTATTGTAGCATTCCTCAATTTAAAAAAGTTACCACTTTGCAGGAATCGTGTAGAAGCGCCAACTGCTGATGTTACACCTTCCGCAGAATTGTATGCAGCTTTATCAATATTTCTTCCGGCAACAATACCAGCCAAATTAGTAATATTGGTAGCAGTATTACTATAAATTAAATAACCGCCTTGTCCGCCACCATTAATTGTTAAGGTGAATTTCTTGTATCTGATATCGGTACCAACACCATATACTGTTGTTGGATTTGGATCACCTGCAATAACAGGATTAGCTCCGATAATTTGGTTACCATTGGCATCAAATCCACCAAAAGGTTTTAAATAAAACGCATCAATGGGCTGATTGTTTGTCATAATCTGTGCCAATGTACCAGATACACCCTGGCCGGTAATTTGTCCGGTTAAAATTTGAAGCGGTGTAGTTGTTCCGGGAGCAAAGAAATCAGTCAGTTTATTTTTATTGTAAGCCATATTAAAGTTTACATTCCAACCAAAATCTTTATGATCCACAACCACAGCACCTAAAGAGAATTCAAAACCTTTGTTCATGATATGTCCAGGCAAGTTAATCCAGTAGGTAGCTGCAGGAGCAGGCTGAATAGCATTGCTTTGGAACAGAATGTTGGTAGTGTTTTTATTGTAATAATCAAATGAACCGAAAATTCTGCCATTGAATAAACCGAAATCTAATCCAAAGTCAGTTTGAGATGTTTGCTGCCATTTTAAATTAGGATTAAATACGTTAGACTGGCCAATATTATTGTAAGAATTTACCCCAAATGATTCCTGGGAGGCAGAAGCAGGGAATTCCTGACTACCTGTAATACCCCATGATGCTCTTAATGCTAAATTAGAAAAAAGCTTACTGTTTTGCAGAAATTTCTCATTGCTTAATACCCAACGTGCACCCACTGATGGGAAGTAACCATATTTATTGTTGGCCCCGAATTTATTAGAGCCATCAGCACGCATAGTAGCAGTTAAGAAATATTTTTCATCATAGTTCAAACTGGCACGTGCAAAATAAGATTGCAATGAAGTAGTAGGATCTACATAAATACTCGGAGGATTTTGTGTATTTCCATTTTGAAGGATAGATGTATATGGTATGTTGACAAGTTTGGTTTGATCTAAATTGGTGTTAAACCCTGTAGCACTAAAGCTTTGATTAGAGTAATCAGAAGTCCAGTATTCATAACCACCAACAGCGTTTATTTTTAATTTCTTAGTAATATTAGCATCGTAATTTAAAGTATGTGTAAAAGTTTGAGATGTTAATACTGCGCCAGAAATAGCACCAAATCCCAGACCGGATAAACCACTATAACCTTGAACATAACCATCAATATTGGTTAAACGACTACCGGTAGCATGGTTAACTGCATACAAAAATTTATAAGATAAATTTTTAACCAGTTTGTAAGAGGCGCTAATATTACCAAGAAATGTATTCAGATTAGAAACATCTGAATAAGCAGCCAGCAAAGACATCGGGTTACCTGAACCATTGGTTGGGTAATTAAAAGTACCATTACTATTGTTAAAGGGCAATGTAGGATTCCAACTTAAGGCAGAACTGATTAAGTTACCCTGAGAGCCGGCAGTATTAGATACGTTGGGCAACTGATAAGTAACGTGACCCGCAATCATATTAAATCCGATTGTTAACCTTTTGTCTAACATTTTATATTCACCTCCAAAAGAAGCGATATACTTAGAAAGGTCTGTATTTTTAATAATACCGGGTTGACTGGATGCTAGGAAAGAAGCCCTGAACCGGCCATTTTCATTCCCTCCACTAAAAGCCACATTATAATTTTGAGCAATTGTATTTTGCTCAATAGCTTTAAATGGATCTACAGTGGCGCCGCCATCTAAACTACTGGGTTGCTTATATTTTGTTAATGCTTGTCTGAATTGTGCTGCATTCAACACATCATATTTCTTCATATAACCGGCATTCACACCATATGATACGCCAGCATCAACTTTTAAAGGACCTGCAGTGGCTTTTTTAGTAGTAATAACAATTACGCCATTTGCACCACGTGAACCATAAATGGCTGTAGCAGAGGCATCTTTTAAAACATCAACCTGAGCAATGTCATTCATATTGATAAACAACAATGGGTTGTCATCAGGCGTGGTACCAAATCCACCAGCACCCAATGTTACAGAAGGCCTGGCTGTTCTTCCATCTAATGGAACTCCATCAATTACATATAAAGGTTGTTGACCGGCAATCAATGAACTGTTACCTCTTAATTTAACAGTAGTAGCAGTACCGGGCTGCCCACCATTTGATACAATTTGTAAACCGGCTACTTTGTTTTGCAACAATTGGTCGGGTGAACTAATAATCCCTTGGTTAAAATCTTTTGCTTTAACAGATGATAATGCACCGGTTAAATCATTTTTCCGGGCAGTACCATAACCAATTACCACCACATCGCCTAACTGATCGGCCGATGGTGTTAATGATACATTAATGGTTCCGCCGGTAATGGCAATTTCCTGCGTATTAAAGTTGAGTGAACTAATCACCAATTTTTTTGAATCGGCAGGGGCATTTAATTTAAAGGTACCATCCGGTCCGGTTTGGGTTCCGTACTGGGTGCCTTTTACCACAACAGTAGCACCGGCAACAGGTGAACCATCTTTCGAATCGGTTACCTTACCGGTAATTACTTTGGTTTGGGCAAAAGCTGCGGTGGAGAACAAAGCCAAGAATAGGTATAACATACCTTTGGCAAGCGTTTTTAAGTTCATAAAGCAAGCGTTTAGTTAGATTATTGTGTTAAATTTACACCTTTTATGTCTTTAAGAAAACTTTTTGTTAATTTCCTTGCAGAACAATGTGTAAATGTGACATCTAAATTATCTGAAATGATGCATACGTTAACAATAAATTTATACTTAAACCGTTTGCAAACGTTTGCGAAAATGTTTGCAGGGGAAAACTTCCTGATTTTTTAACCTGTATATAAGCGGCAAAAAATGACAAATACCACCCTGAAAAAAATTTCCGAAGTATTGGGCGTTAGTATTTCTACTGTTTCAAGAGCCTTAAAAAATCATCCAGATATTTCTGAAAAAACCAAAGCCAAAGTGGTTGAACTGGCGCAAACATTAGATTATGAACCCAATGCCAATGCCATTCACCTCCGTACCAATAACAGTAACTTATTTGGCTTATTAGTACCTACCATCTCTAATTATTTTTACGATTCTTTTATTGCTGCCATTGAGGAAGACAGCCGCCAGCAGGGCTATTCACTCATTATTCTGCAATCGGGCGATGACCCTTCCGTTGAAGCCACCAATCTTAAAATCTGCCGTCAGAACCGGGTTTCCGGTGTGTTTGCCTGTATTACCCCCTATACAAAAGATATGCAACCCTTTCAAAAAATGTACGATATGGGTATTCCGGTGGTTTTTTTCGACAAAGTACCCGATTATGCCAACTGTAACAGGGTTTGTGTAGCCGATACTGCCGCTGCTGCACTGGCAGCCAATGCACTAAACAATGCTGCCGCAAAAAAAGTATTGGCTATTTTTGGCAACCCGGCCATGTCTATCACCAAAAAACGACTGAATGCTTTTAACGGTGCACTGCAACCACAAACGGACGTAACTGTTGTGCATGCCCTTGACAGAAACGAAGCCACCAAACTTACTGCACAACATTTAACTAAACAGCACCGACCCGATGCGGTTTTCTGTATGAGCGATGAAATTTTAACGGGCACTATGAAAGCCATTCAAAACAGCGCATTAAAAATTCCGCAACAAATAAAAGTGATTGCTATTAGCAATGGGTTCTTCCCTTATCTCTATCATCCAACCATTACTTATGTAGAAACCAGCGGTTACCGCTTAGGGAAACTGGCTTTTTCTAAAATGATGACCTGCCTGTCGGGCGATACCAATACCGCCGAATTGAGTTTGCCCTGTGCATTGGTGCAGGGGGGATCGATGTGATGAAAGTTTTATTACTATTGAATAGGTTTTATTATAAAAGTATAAGAATAGTCTTTATATTTCAGTTGATATTTTTCTAATGGCCAGGTACCCCATGAATTAATGCCGCCTACGCCGGTTTGTTGAAGATCAATACTCAATACAGTTAAATCTCTTTCTTTCAATTCACCGGCATGGCTGTTGTGCTTTTCAAGTCCATCATCTAAATCTTTATCCAGAAAATGCCGAGCTGTAATATTCAAAACAGTATCACCACTAATCCATAAACCGGATCCATTTTTATCGGTTAACTGCATCCATCTTATATCGGTTTTATTACCCGTTTCCTGAGGACGTAAATATGGATGAAACTGATCATGCACATTTATATTGTATACACCAACAAAAGCAGCGTCTTTTCTATCCCAATAATTTTCGGAAGGACCACGTCCATACCATTCCATTTGATTATATTTTTTTGGCAACATCATCTGCATTCCGAATTTAAATAAAATGGGCTCCTGCTTTGCATGATCTACATGCATGGTTTCGGTTACTTTCAACATTCCGTCTCCGTTTATTTCATAGTGTAGATCTAAAAATGCAAATACATCAGGCAACGCATAATGTACGCTTAATTTTATCAATTTATTATTTGTTGAATCAATTTCAAATCCAAGCATTACATAATTATGGCTGGCTCGTTTCCAGTTCTGTAACTTTTTCTGAAGACCGGCACCGAAATCATTGTCTGTTGGGGGACGCCAGAAATTCGGTTTTAAATTGAATCCATCTTGAATAAAATTAGTATGCTGCACTTTATAATTTGTTAGCAAACCATCTAAACGACTGAAAGTAAATTGAACCTGACTATTTTGAATATTAATTAAACAGACAGTACCACTTATCTTACACAAATCCACCACCGACAAACCCTCCATGTGTATGATGTATCAGGAAAGTGAGCCGGTCCGGTTTGGTACTCTGAAGCCCTATATCATCAAAGCATTGGTCATCCCATACAAATATGATTACATTACCCGATAATCAAAACAAGTCTGCCATGTAGATGGCAGGCTTGTTGAAAAAGGCGCCACACCCGCAGGCTGCAAAAGATTTTATGCTGTTTTTAAACAGTGCTACCGCTAAAGCCATCTACCAGAAATATGGCTTTACCACAACTTAGCTTTATGAAAGCAGGTACAACAATGCCCTACCGTAAGGCTATATTTATTTTTGGGCAGTTAATAAAAAAACAGGATACACATGCCTATTATCGCGCTTTATTTCAAAACAGGGTTTGTATTGTATGGCATGTAATCCCTGTTCTGTTAACTGTTGTTGCAAATGTGCAGGCTCAAAACCTTTATGCACCTGCATGCCGGGTTCATGAAAGCTACCATCTTCAGTATACAAATCGGCAATAGCCAAATAACCACCGGGGTTCAGCATGGCGGCAAATTTTTTAAATATAGCCGCCACATTCATGATGTGGTGCAATACCATCTGTGTATAAATGATATCAAATGTTTCCGGATAATTTGAATTTTCTAAATCAAAAGCTACCGGTTGTATATGGGTGGTATTGTAAAAAGCAACTTTTTCTTCACACACTTTAATCATTTCTGCCGAATTATCCATTAACACAGTATGTGCAAAAGCATCTTTTAACAGAAAACTTAAAATACCCGTACCGGCGCCATATTCCAAAGCTTTCATGCCGGGCTGCAATGGTATCATTTCTTGCAATGCCGCAGCAATGGCAATTGAGCGGTCCATGTGCATTTTTTCTTTGTCCCATTCACGGGCACAGGCATCAAAATGTTGATTGCTGGTTGGAATCATTTTATTGCTGTTTATTTTACTTGTAAATGTTATAGATGAAATGTGAAAAATATTTTTTTGACCATTAAGCCTGCGAAAACTTACTTAATTTTATCATCACAATTTTACAAAGCTACCCGATAACAAAGCAACAATTTGTGAAAGTTGTATACTACTTCAAAAAAAAGTTTCATCATACAATTGTATAACATGGAATATGTACGATTTGGCAACACCGGTATGAAGGTTTCAAAACTTTGTTTAGGCACCATGACGTATGGCCATCCAAACGAACGCTGGCCTTGGGCTTTAAATGAAGCCGACAGTAAGCCTTTTATAAAAAAAGCATTGGATTTAGGCATTAACTTTTTTGATACGGCTGATATTTATTCCTATGGTGCCAGCGAAACTGTGTTGGGCAAAGCTTTGAAAGAATATGGCCAGCGCCATCAATTGGTAATTGCTACAAAAGTATTTAACCCTATGAGTGCCAACCCCAATGATGGCGGCCTCTCCCGCAAACACATCATGTATTCTATTGATGCCAGCCTGAAAAGATTACAAACTGATTATGTGGATTTGTATCAAATTCACCGTTGGGATTACCATACACCCATTGAAGAAACCATGGAAGCCCTGCACGATGTTGTAAAAGCCGGAAAGGCACGTTATATTGGCGCCTCTTCTATGTATACCTGGCAATTTGCTAAAGCATTGTACACGGCAGATCTGCATGGGTGGACCCGTTTTGTATCGATGCAGCCGCATTATAATTTAATTTATAGGGAAGAAGAAAGAGAAATGTTGCCTTTATGCCGCGATCAAAAAATTGCGGTGATCCCCTGGTCGCCACTGGCTCGTGGATTACTTACCGGCAGAAGAACCAAAGAAAGAAAGGAAACCCTACGGGCACAAACAGATGAATATGGTAAAAAATTATATCAAAAAGACAGTGATTTTGATATTGTAAATCTTGTATCTGAGATAGCTACAGCAAAAGGATTGCCTCCTGCACAAATTGCTTTGGCATGGGTATTGAGCAACCCCGATATTACGGCCCCCATTATTGGCGCCAGCAAACCCGGGCATCTTGAAGATGCGGTGGCTGCTCTTTCTGTACAATTATCGCAGGAAGACATTAACCGATTGGAGGCACTGTATGAACCACATCCTGTTTTGGGCCATCAATAAATTGAATAATGCTGCTACCGATACTTTGCTCCGCTGGAGCATTTTTGTTATATGCAATTAATTTTTCAGTACTTCATCAAAAATTTCCCGCAACATAGAAAAATACAGTTCCAATTCTTTTTTAGTACAGGGCGGAATTTGAATTTTTTGCAAAGTAGTTTTAGGAAAATAAAAAGTACTGCCAAACTCTTTTACAATATCGTCTTCATGCACTTCTACCTTGTACACCGTGTTGGGATAAGAAATTAATTCGGTAACTTTTGCAGTATTGCTTTTTCCGTTGAAATGAAATGTAATTGTCGTCATAAGATAGGATTTGCTTTAAAGAATTTGGATACAGAATTCCGATTCTAAAAAGTAAACTAAAAGGAATTTTATTTTACCCAAACAGCAAAATTAACCTTAGGCTTACAACAAAATCTATACTATGGGTTTTACTACAAGCATTTCAAGGTAGTACTACGCCGTAACATTAGGTTTATTTTTCGATAGCATAGATTATCTAAAATATAAAGATATAAAGAAGATCCAAAATGGGATGGGTTAAAAAGCTACTTAACCAAATAGTAGATTAACAACTAAAAAAATAATCGAAAATTACAATCAGTTATGGCAAATAGAAAAGGCATTTAGGGTTGCAAAAACAGATTTAAAAGTTCGCCCCATTTATCATCGATTGCAAAAAAGAATTGAGGCACATATCTGCCTGAATTTTGTTGCTTATAAAGTGTATAAGGAATTAGAGCGATGGCTAACAGAAAAAAAGATAAGCTTATCTGCAACTCAAATCATTGAAATGGCTGCTAATCTTTTTGAAATTGAAATTATGTTACCTGAATCTGAACAAATCATCAGAAAAAAACTAATACTAACAGAAGAACATCGAACCTTGGCTAAAATATTCAACTTTTAGGGTGTCCCAGTGAGGAAAACAGGAAAAAAACGTATTTCAGTCAAAATTAAATTAAAATTTAAATACAACCAATTGATTGATAATCCAATTACTGTTTACACTTTGTAATTTTATCTGAAAAAGTAAAGCGAGGATGCTAATGTTTCCGGAGTTAGTAGCAATTTAAATGCAATTTTTCGACGAATGCAATATGGTGGTCTCACCAAGAATCGAACTTGGATCTAGAGTTTAGGAAACTCCTATTCTATCCATTGAACTATGAGACCATTGCCCTTTTACCGGTAAAAAGGGCCACAAATGTAGGCGTTTCCAACTGAAATTGCATGGCTGAGGAACAGAAAATATGACTTACCAATAAATTATATTTTATTAACACGTTTAAGGTTGCACAAGGCTGGTAGCCGTAAATAAAGTCCATGGCCAGGCTTTCATATCTTTTAAATATTTTGATTGCCAGGCATATTCAGGATGGGCTTTATAAAACTTTTCACCAATAAAATCTTCGCCGCAAGGATGGCCCATATGTGCCCAAAATTGCATTTTACCCGCCAATGCAGCAGTGGTTACTTTGCCTTGCACAGCCCCCATAGGGTAATAAGGTGCCAAATCCCATTCCGAACAACCTTTGGCATCTTCATCAATATGTCCACAAATTACACAACGATTATTAGCAGTCATATTATCCAACGCATCATAATGGTCGGCTTCAATTTGTTGGCCGGTAGCTGCATCTAATTTGCCCTTCATATCTACCAATACCAATTGTTCCATTCTGCGCTTACGGGCATTGGGGCTGGTAGTGGCATCGTTTACATTAAAAGTGGTTTCCTCTTTAATTAGTTTTGGATCGCTGGGGAAATTAGAACCAATCATAGCAGTATCCTTACTACGCCATACCCGGTAATCTTTTAAACCCAATTCTAATTTAGCCACCTCATTGGTTTTGGTATCGCCCAATAACCAGTCATTGGCATAACCGCCATTGTTGCCTTTGGTAAATATAGCAATGGCATCATCAATACTGTTGGCATATTGCGCTACTTTCCTGGCTCTTTCAAATTCGGGAATGCCGGTCGTATCAAACCCTAAAAATTGGGTAATGGTGGTTTCGGTAATCAACATACCATTACCGGTAATTACAAAATCATCGCCACTGTGGATGAATCCGGGCATGCAATCCATCATAATATGATTACCTTTTTCGGGTACTATATCAGCAATTATATTCCAGTGCTGGCCAATGATATATTCTGTCCAGTTATTATGCCCCATTACAATTTTACCATCTTTGGTATAGCTGCCGGTTGCTATAAATGCGCTACAATTGCCGGGGGCCTTGTTATTGCCACTACCCGGATTTACCTTGTTCATTAATTGGGGCACATAATAAAATGCAAGTTCTTCCGTAGCATTGTAAGCGGTAAGGTCTAAACTATCATAATGTAAGCCTCTATCGTGCAAGCCAGCCACTATGCCATTGATTTCATCTTTGTATTCCCTGTCTAATTTATCCCATAAAAAATTACGGGCACAGGCTCGGTAAAAGTTCCAGTCTTTTTTGGTCTCATGGGCTAAATAATAAGCAACCGACTGCATGGTGGTATCTATTTCATGGGCCAACAAATAACCATGCTGATAACCGATAACAGCAGGCGAGCCTTCCAAATGCACATATACCCATCCGTTTTTGTTTTCTTTTGAAGCTTTTGCCAGACGTTTGTCGGCAGACGGCGAATGGCAGGCTGTGAATGCAGCCAGACAAAGCAATAGTATTCCTGGTTTCATGTGCATTAATTTTGATAGATGAAAATTAGCAATAAATGATTATAAAAGGGCTGAAAATGTGCTTAAATCAGTAATTTATACCAAAGAAACAAGAAAAAATTTGTATTCCGCCTCTGTACAATGAGGGTTTTGCTGAGACTTGACTATATTAAAAAAAGTCTTCTACCTGCCTCTTTCAACCCTGGCTCAGCCCAACATTGAATTATATTAAAAAAGCATTAAATAATCCTTTTGGCGGGGCAACACCCCGCTTAGCCGCCTAAAACATGTAACTTCCATTTAAATATAAATGTATGAAACAGCTTATCTTCCCCTTTCTGATGGTTTTATTGTGTGTGAGCAATACTCTTTCAGCTCAAAAAGACCATACTTCAGAAATACACCCCACCCTTAATCATATTGCTGTTTATGTTTATAATTTACAAAAACAAGCCGATTTTTACCACGATGTGATGTATTTAGATACCATACCCGAACCGTTTCACGATGGCAGGCATGTGTGGTTTCGCATTGGCCCCCATAGTCAACTACACTTAATTCAGGGAGCTAAATCTATTGTAAACCACGATATTAACTCCCATATATGCTTTACCGTTCCCAATCTAAAAGCATTTATGGAACACTTAAACCAATTGGGGGTAGCCTACCAAAGCTGGACCGGCCAGAAGCATGGCATTACCAAAAGGCAGGATGGTGTACAACAAATTTATCTGCAGGATACGGATGGCAATTGGATTGAAGTGAATGACGACCGTTTTTAGGCGCTCATCTATCTCATAAAATCAGGTATACGCTTTGTGCTTTTGCACCCTATCTTTGCAGCCCATAAAAAGCACGTATGAAATTTTATAACCTGATTATTAAATATAGATTCTGGCTGGGTATTGTTGCATTTATTTTAGCCATTGTAGTAACCATTACCAGTGGGTTTTGGCCAGCATTTGTATTGTATTTCCTGGGAGTGATTGCCATTTTTACGCATTTCTTCATTGGACCCTTGCGCTTAATTCAGGAACCGATGGAACAGGGCAATGTAGAGGAAGTAGAAAAAATACTGAAATCAATCTGGTTTCCTAACCTTTTATACAAACCGGTTCGCTCTACCTATTTTACCATAAAAGGTAATTTAGCCATGATGAATCAGGATTTTGATACGGCCGAAAAACACCTTAAAAAAAGCAACGATTTGGGTGCCCCCATGCCCGAAGCCGAAGGCGCCAATAAATTACAATTGGGTATGATGGCCATACAAAAAGGCGATTTAAAACAAGCCGAAACTTATATGCGTGCAGCCATTCGTTTGGGTATTCCCGATAAAGAAAGTGAAGCAGTGGCCTTTTTGGGTATGTGCCAGATTTTTATGAATAAGCGCGAATTCAGGGCTGCCAAAGATTATTTTAGAAAAGCCAAAGCCTGTAAGCCTAAAACCAAACAGGTGGTTGACCAGATTAAAGAAATTGAAAAATATATTTCCCGTATTCCCGGATAAAGGAACTGAATAAAGTTGTTATGCGTGTACGGCAATTCATATCTCATTGCATGAAAAAGTTGCTACTATTGTTTATACTGGCAGGCTTTAGCTTATACACGCTGGTTACCATGCCCAACCATTTTAATGCAGGACGCAGTTTCATTGCTTTATATAATTATTGCCTGCAGGAAGATGACAATATGAACCTGCTTGAATTTATTGGCGAGAAATTATTGCTGGCAGGGTTTGACCCCACCGAGCAGCAGGAAACACGTTCTGCCAACAATCATCCCTTCCTGCCGGTACCCATTGCTTCTGCCATGGGTTATAATATTTTATTTTATAATCCTATTCAATTTTCTGCTACCATCCATCCTTGTATAGTACAACAAGCCTATACCGTTGTAAACAAATTGCACCTGTTGTTATCTGGCTTTCCGGGTGCCATCTTTCATCCTCCATTACCCGTTACCTGCTAAACAATGCAGTTACATTTTATTTAAATACATTCCGGCAATACAAATACTATTGTGGCTAAGAAATACCTTTTTCAGTGCCTAAAACTTTGTAATTCGGGATAATGCCTTACTCACAACGGAGCTGCATTGTTGTAATGTATTGTTTTGTTGATTTAAACTGAATCATCATGCTTCGTATATATTTATTTTGTTTATCCCTGTTTTTATTACAGTCAGTTAAGGCACAACAAACTATAAAGGGTACAGTTAAAGATAGTTCAGGTGCACTGCCACTTACCGGCGTTTCAGTTAGTTTGCCCGAAATAAAAAAAACCACCATAACCGATAGTAGCGGCAATTTTATTTTTGAACTCAATACTTCAGCATTAAGGCAGAAGATACGGTTTAGCCATACCGGTTTTACCACCAAAGATTCGTTAATTCATTTACCGGTTAAAGGTCTTGTTACCATTAGCATTGTACTGAATAACCACACCAATAATTTGGGCGATGTGGTAGTAGCTGCTTCTAAAACCAATTCAAGAATAGAAGATTTACCCACCAGGGTAGAAGTAATTGGTGCTGAAGAAATTGGAGAAGAAACACAAATTAATCCCGGAAATCTACTGGGCCTGTTGGGCGATGTGGCCGGCATTCAGGTACAACAAACCAATGCAGCCACCGGCAATGCCGATTTGCGAATACAGGGCTTACCCGGCAGGTACACACAAATATTGAGAGATGGCATGCCGCTGTTTGGGGGTTATTCCGGTAGTTTTGGACTGTTGCAAATTCCGCCTTTGGACCTTAAACAAGTAGAGTTGATTAAAGGTGCCTCTTCTACTTTATATGGCGGCGGCGCCATTGCCGGAATGATGAACTTAGTATCAAAAACCCCCAATCGCAAACAACCTGAAAATAGTTTTATCATTAACAGAACATCATTATTAGAAAACAATCTCAATGTGTTTTCTTCCGCTCGAAACCATACAACTGGTTATACCCTGTTTGCAGGAGGCAACTTACAACAGGCGGTAGATGTGTACAACAATGGCTTTAGTACCGTACCCGATGTAAAAAGTATCTTTGTGCATCCCCGTGTTTTTCTATACTACAACCCAAACAGTACCCTTATTTTAGGCTATACCTTGAATGCAGAAGACAGGAAGGGTGGTGACATGCAGGTATTAGAAGGGAAGCCCAATGCAACACATCAATTCTTAATTCAAAACAAAAGCATGCGGCATACCCTTGATGCCGATTGGGAAAACACTTTAAATAACGGTGCCCGTTTAAGCCTGAAAGCCACCACCAGCCTCTATAACCGGCAGGCTATTACCGATTTGTTTGGCATGAAGGCACAGCAAAACCTTTGGTATAGCGAGTTGGCATACAGTAAAAAATCGGCACAACATAACTGGATTGCCGGACTCAACTTTAACGGTGATGCATTTATGAAACATCAACCGGATAGTACTTTATTAACCAATGAAAATGGATATACCATTGGCGGATATGTTCAAGACGATTGGAAAATAACACCTGCGTTAACAGCAGAAGCCGGGTTACGAGCCGACCATCATAGCGTTTATGGCAATTTTTTATTGCCGCGTATTTCTTTCATGTATCGCTTGAGCTCTCAATTAACCATGCGTTTAGGTGGTGGCATGGGTTATAAAACCCCCTCTTTATTTTCAGGAGATGTTGATGAACGCGATTACCGTTACTTAGCCGGCTATAAACCCGGCACTGTTGCAGAGAAAAGCACTGGCGCAAACATCGACATCAATTACAAATGGCGGGGAGAAAAATGGCAGTTTACCCTGAATCAGAGTTTTTTTTATACGGCCATTCAGCATCCCTTATTGCTCGATTCGCTCACCAACCCATTGAACATGCACTGGTACAATGCACCGCAAAATATTACCACAACTGGTTTTGAAACCTATTTGCAGGCAAGAGAAGATGAAACCGAATTGTATTTAGGGTATGTATATACCAATACACAAAGAAAATATGATTTGCAGGCACCCAACTTTCCCTTAATAGCCAAACACAAAATTGCCGGACTGGCCAGTTTTGAGGTGGAAGACCATTTTAGGATTGGGATAGAACTGTCTTATACAGGAAAACAATATTTAGAAGATGGCACAAGCACCAGAGATTATATTCTTTCGGCCGCCATGCTCAATTACCGGTACAAAAAAATATCTGTAGTGCTGAATTGTGAAAATCTGTTTAACTTTAAAGAGGGCAATTACGGGCAGTTGGTTTATCCGCCTTATTCCAATCCGGTGTTTAGTGATATCTGGGGACCATTGGAAGGCAGGGTATTCAACTTGTCGCTACAAGTAAAATGGTAAAAACGATGAAAGTGACTTTTGTCATGTTTCTAACCAAACAAACAATATAATTTTATATCTGCATGAAAGGTACCTGGCTGAAGCTTTTATTGGTTTGTATAATTTGTGCATTATTGGCTTGGGGTGTAGCGGGAATTATTCAGGCACTTTTGCCGGATACTTAAACTGGTAATTATATCATGTTTCAATCAAATTGTTCAAATATTTAAACAACAAATACAAGTATATGAAAAAAAACATGGGCGGTGCTGACCGCATTATTCGCGTAATACTGGCCATTGTATTTGCCATATTGTATTTTACGCAAACCGTAACAGGCACATTAGGAATTATTTTATTGGTTTTGGGTGCAGTTTTTCTGGCTACCTCATTTATTTCGTTTTGCCCCTTATATACCATTTTTGGTATTAAAACCTGTAAGGTAGAACCAAAGAAATAGCTACGAGTAAATTTGTTTATTGTGCTTTGTTTACTGAATAACCCGGATGGTTTTCCACCCGGGTTTTATTTATGCTGTATGTGTTAATAATGCCGCAGCTGCCGAGTCAGTAAACCAGTGCAGGCTGCCTTTGGGGCGAATAATTTGTGAAGGGTATTGATGCACATTTACAGGCCCTTCCAGCACCGCTTTTAAAGCAGTTGCTTTATTGGCACCCGTGGTAATAAATGCCACCTGCGCCGATTGATTGACAATGGGTGCTGTTAATGTAATACGGTACATTTGCTGCGCCTCCAGCCATAAATGGGTAGCCCATTTTTTTGTTTCATCTATGACCGCCGTTCCGGGAAATAGCGACAAGGTGTGTCCGTCATCTCCCATTCCCAACAAAACCAGATCAAAACTAAAGGGCTGCTCGTTAAAATATTGATGTAAAATTTTTTCATAGGCTGCAGCAGAAGCTTCGGGTGTAATATGTTCCGTTTGCATGATATGAATCTGCTCCGGCTGAACGGGCACATGATTTAACAAGGTATCAAAAGCCATTTTTGCATTGTTCCGCTCATCATTAAAAGGCACAAAACGTTCATCACCAAAAAAGAAATGCAGTTTTGACCAGTCAATTTTATGCCGGTAAGCTTCAGAAGCCAGCAACAGATGCAAACTTTTGGGGGTATTGCCACCCGATAATGCAAGGGTAAACCGATCTTGTTGTTTTAAAGTATTGGCAATTAAATCAACCATCCAATTGGTAACGGCATGCATCAATGCATCAGCATTGGGTTCTATATGTAAGGACATTTCATCTATTTTAAATATCAACAATTCTTATTTACAACAAGGGTACCACGTTGGTTTTACCCATTCAACTTAGCAACAAATGTAATGATCGCTTAAAATATCCCGCTTCCACAAATTATTCTTTGTGTGGCAAGGGCAAGGTAATCCAGTTATGGCCATCTCTTGCTATCAGGGCTTCGGCATCTTCAGGCCCCCAGCTATCGGGGCTATAGTTCGGAAAATCAACCGGTGGCCTGATTTGCCAGGCTTCCAAAATAGGCATAATAATTTTCCAGGCAGCTTCTACCTGATCATCGCGCATAAACAGGGTAGCGTTACCCTGCATTACATCCAGCAAAAGGGTTTCATAGGCTTCGGGTTCGTGTCCATCGTATGCATCTGCATAGCTGAAAATCATATCCACCGGATTCAGTGTTATATCCTGTCCAGGCTTTTTGGCCTGAAAACGCAGCCGGATATCCATATTGGGTTGTATGCTGATGGTTAAACGGTTGGGACGCCAGGTTTCTGCGGCTTCCGGCGGAAAAGCAAATTTGGGCGCCTGTTTAAACTGAATGGTAATAATAGTGGTTTTTTCATGCAGGTATTTACCGGTGCGTACATAAAAAGGAACATCCTGCCAACGCCAATTGTCTATAAAAAACTTAACAGCAGCAAAAGTTTCAACGTTTGAGTTAGGACTTACATTTTGTTCTTCTCTATATCCTTTTACTTCTTTACCCTTCATCCAACCGGCACTGTACTGGCCCCGAACGGCATGTTCATGCGCCTGCTCTTTGGTAATTTTACGAATGGCATTCAATACATCTACTTTCTTATTTCTTATTTCATTGGCATCAAAACTAACCGGAGCTTCCATTGCAATCATGCAAATTAATTGCAGTATATGATTTTGTACCATATCACGCAGGGCACCGCTTTTTTCGTAATAACCGCCACGTTCTTCCACACCAACGGTCTCGGCATTGGTAATTTGAACATGGTCAATATAATTGCGGTTCCAAATAGGTTCAAACAAGGCATTGGCAAACCGAAAAGCCAAAATGTTTTGTACAGTTTCTTTTCCGAGATAGTGGTCAATACGATAAATCTGTTCTTCTTTAAACATGCTTTTCAATAAAGCATTCAAGTCGTGCGCACTTTGTAAATCGTGGCCAAAAGGTTTTTCAATTACAATACGCACACAATTGGCAATATTGCTCATCTCTAATTTTCCTAAACTAGTAGCAATATCGGGTACCAATTGCGGAGCCACAGCCAGATAAAAAACCACCTGTGGTTTTACATTCCACTCTTTATTTTTAACACCCACAAAATCACTTAATTTATTATAGGATGATGCATCTTCCCCATCCATAGCAATATAATGAATGTTCTGGCTAAACTCATTCCAATGCTGTTCGGATTTTGGGTCATCTTTACTTCGGCTAAACAAATCAATACCTTTCCATAACCTTTCTCTAAAATTTTCGTTGGTATAAGCAGTACGACCTAGCCCAACAATGGCAAATTGATTAGGCATATAGCCATCTAAAAAAAGGTTGTATAATGCAGGAGAAAGTTTACGCTGATTTAAATCGCCGCTACCACCAAAAATAAAAACAACGGTTGGCGGGGGAAGATGATTTTCTGTTGACATAAATATAATATTATAAATAATTTAAATATATTTAAATAAGTGCAGAAGGATTAATCCCACTGTGTATGAAAGGTACCGGGTTTATCAATACGTTGATAAGTATGGGCTCCAAACAAATCACGTTGTGCCTGTATTAAGTTTACTGGCATGTTTCCGTCGGTATACGCATCCAAATAACCCAATGCGCTCATTAAACCGGTTACTGCAATTTTGCTTTGTACGGCCTGTACAATTACATTGCGCAAAGCAGTTTCTTTCAATTGCAAGAGTTTCGCCAATTGCTGATCTAATAAAATGTTGGCTAAATCAGCATTGTTTTGATAGGCCGTATAAAAGTTTTCTAACAATAAAGAGCGAATAATACAGCCGCCACGCCAAATTTTTACTACATCTTTTAAAGGAATATCCATATTATAAACGGATGAGGCCTTGTGTAACATGGCTAATCCCTGTGCATAACAAATCATTATAGCAGCCTGTAAGGCATGACCTAATTGCTCAATAAATGCGGCTTTGTCTGCAGTAATTTTTTTACGCTCAGGTTGGTACAATGCCTCTGCTGCAATACGCTCCTCTTTATATACTGAAATATCTCTGAATGCTACCGCAATATCAATAGTAGGAATACTAATGGGCAGGTTCATAGCTTCCTGACTGGTCCATTTTCCGGTACCTTTAGAACCCGCTTTGTCTAAAATAACATCTACCAGGTCTTTCCCGGTTTCCGGGTCTTTTTGTAAAAAAATTTGTGCAGAAATTTCAATTAAAAAACTTTTCAATTCCCCTTCATTCCATTTGGCAAATACCTGATGCATTTCAGCATTGGATAAGCTCAATCCGGTTCTTAGCACATCATACACCTCACTAATTAATTGCATAATGGCATATTCTATACCGTTATGTACCATTTTTACATAGTGGCCGGCGGCATCTTTACCCATATAAGCTACACAAGGTTCACCATTTACTTTAGCAGCCACCGCTTCTAATAAAGGTTGCAGGTTTTTCCAGGCAGCCACATCGCCACCGGGCATAATGCTGGGACCAAAACGGGCACCTTTTTCGCCACCCGAAACACCCATCCCTACAAAGTGCATTTGTTTGCTTTGCATATAAGTTGTTCTGCGTAAAGTATCTTCAAAAAAAGAATTACCCCCATCAATTACAATATCGCCGGGTTGTAATAAAGGCAATAAACTTTCTATTACATCATCTACGGGTTTGCCTGCAGGTACCAGCATCATTATTTTACGAGGCTGCTCCAACTGCTGCACCATTTCGTGTAAACTACTAACGGCCTTAACTTTATGTTGTGGAGTTGATTCATTGAGCAATGCGGCTCCTTTTTGTTCATCTTTATCAAAACCAATAACAGAATAGCCATGATCGGCTAAGTTCAACAACAAATTACGGCCCATAGTACCTAAGCCTATCATGCCAAAATGAAATAAATTATTGCTCATATTATATCAATTGAAGCTGCAAATTATACAATAACCTTTTAAATAGCTGAAATGGCATGTTACAATTAACTTATTTCGACAATCGCAATCGATTGCTTACAATACTTTTACAAAAAATATATTGCCATGAGTCAACTTGTAAATGAATTTAATGACTATCGTTTAAAAATGAATGAAGTCATTCTGAGTAAAAACAACCTGGTTTTAAAAAGATTATGGAATTTAGATACCAATACCTATGAACCTGGTGTATTGGATGCCGCCACCAAAGAAATGCTGGGTTTGGTAGCCAGTATGGTTTTACGCTGCGATGATTGCATTAAATACCATTTGGGCAAATGCAAAGAATTGGGTATTGGTACCGAAGCCATTTATGAAGTATTTGCCATTGCCAATATTGTGGGTGGTACGATTGTAATACCCCATACCCGCCGTGGGGCCGAATATTGGGAAGAGTTACAAAAAATTTAGAACAGCAGCGGGAAGAATTACGTAAATTCGCTAACCCATTTATTGAAATAAATTATAAGCCATGAGCGAAGTTGTAGCCACAGCTACCTTAACAGCCAAAGATTTTGCCACCGACCAAGAAGTACGCTGGTGCCCCGGTTGCGGCGATTATTCTATTTTAGCACAGGTACAAAAAGTAATGCCCACATTAGGCATTCCCAAAGAAAATTTTGCCATTATTTCGGGAATTGGATGTAGCAGCCGTTTTCCTTATTATATGAATACGTTTGGTATGCACTCCATTCACGGACGAGCAACAGCCATTGCAAGTGGCCTGAAAGCAGCAAGGCCTGATTTAAGTGTATGGATTATTAGCGGTGATGGCGATAGCTTAAGTATTGGCGGAAACCATACCATTCATTTATTGCGCCGCAATTTTGATGTAAATATGCTGGTATTCAATAACCAGATTTATGGTTTAACCAAAGGGCAATACTCGCCCACATCAGAAGAGCATAAAATTACCAAATCAACCCCTTATGGCAGTATTGACCACCCGTTTAACCCGCTGGCATTAGCCTTAGGTGCGGATGGTACTTTTATTGCCCGCAGTATGGACCGAGACCCCAAACACCTGCAGCAAACGCTTGTAAGAGCCGCGGCACACAAAGGCACTTCGTTTGTTGAAATATATCAAAACTGTAATATCTTTAATGATGGTGCTTTTGAACTTTTTACCGAAAAAGCTACTAAATTAGAAGAAGGCTTATACTTAGAACAAGGCAAACCACTGATTTTTGGTGCTGCACAAAACAAAGGTATTCGCTTAAACGGATTACAGCCCGAGGTAGTTGAATTAAGTGCTGAATATACTGCCGATGATTTGTGGATACATGATGAACACGATTTTTACAAAGCACAAATACTGGTACATATGTTTGATGATCCACATAAAACCAGTAATCATTTTCCCCGTCCGTTTGGTGTGTTTTATGAAACCAACCGGCCTTGTTATGAAGAAGTAATGGCCATGCAAATTGAAGAAGTAGTGACCTCAAAAGGCAAAGGCGATTTAGATAAACTGCTAAGGGGACGTGAGGTATGGGAAATTGCTTAATTCATGCATGATACATATGCAACAAAAAGCCATCACAGTTAGTAATGATGGCTTTTTTATTTGGCGATACTGCCCTACAAGTTACCGTAATATCCACCGAAAATTAATAGCCATATTATTAAAAAAATTACCCGAAGTAACGGTACTATTGAAATCAAAAGAATTAGAATGACTGGATTGATTAACTCCATTAAACGGAGGATATACATATTTCTGATGCCAAAAATTCGCTACTAAGAAATTAGGTAGCGATATGTCCACCAAAAAATTTCTTTTAATAAAATAAGCAATACCGGGATAGCCAAATACCTTAACTGAATAGCCATTAAGTTCAAAGTAAGGATAAGTGCCGGATAATGAACCTGAGGCTACATTTTTAGTTTTATTGATGGCACCGGATAAACCCACATCATAAAATAAACTCCACTTGGCATGAATGGGAATGTATTTTCTTCTAAACAAGTCTAATTCGGCAGAATTACTCTTTTGACGAGCATAATCATTTGACGTTATGCCATAATTTTTATAAATACTGTAATTATACCCTATCGTTATGCCAAATCCTTCAGTAGCTGTTTTCATTTTTATCCAATTCAATCCCAAACCAAAGCCCTGAGTGTTACTAGAATTAGTGACAACAGTTGAATTTTCATTGACAGTTTTGTATGAAGAAATGTTGAGCGATGGCCCGATTAATTGATTACCAGCCGATAATTGCGACCAACAGGCAACATACACAAAAACAAAAAAAATGAGCAGGAGTAATTTTCTTTTCATATTAAAGTATATTGATGAACATTAAAATTAATGCATCAATATACAAACAATTATTAATAAGAACAACTAAAAGGTTAAACTTTTTTTAATATACTTAGCTGCACTATGACTGGCTGAATTCGAGCCGTTGCTGCATATAGGGTGCAGCGTTTTGGTAAATACGTTCTAATTTCCAGTTATACCAGGTTTTTGGAGCCGTTTTTTTCATCACCGTATCAATGGTGCGCATGCCAAATAAATTCCATACACCTTTGGCCTTACCTACTAACGAAGGTTGCAATGCACGTAAGCTCATGGCAAAACCACTTTCTAAATATTCCATGTGGTGCCAGTAGCCTGCAGGCATAAACAAGGTATCGCCATGTTCTAAAATTACCTCATACCCTTTTGCCTGTTTTAAAGCAGGAAAGGCTGCATAATCAGGTAGACCGTTACCCTTATAATAGTGGCTGAAATCGGCTAAACTTAATACTTCAAAAGGTTTGCGGTATAATTTGTGTTGTTCTTCATATGGGAATAATAATACCCGCTTTCTTCCCATAAACTGGGTGTGTAAAATATGGCTTAAGTCAATGTCAAAATGCATATGTGTAATAGAGCCTTCACCTCCGGTAAACAACATGGGATATTTTTTTACAAAACCCTTCATTAAATAATCAGGCCATGAAAAATCGTTTATTAATTGGGGTGCATGTTCAAAAATATTGAATAAAAAAATACGCCATCCTGCCGGGCCTTTGCGAATCATTTCAATGTATTCACCAAAAGTTTTGTAATCATCGGCTGTATTAATAGGGGTATAAGCATCGCTTTTTACATTGTTGTACAAAGCCACTTTATGCCCCCCTATCAGTTCATTAAAATAATCCCAGTTCCATTTTTGTAAAGCAGGCCATTGCCGGCTTAAGTTTTTAATCACCAACGGTTTCAAAGGCCGGAAATACTGTTGCTGAAAATCATTACCTGAAATATCAGCTACTACATCTACTTTTTGTAACTGCATACACAAAATTTAACTGCAAAAATAAGTGCAAATTCATATTTCATTCTATATCAAGTGTATTTGTTACAGATGGTTAAATACATACATCAAAAAGCATCATTAAAAAGAATGAAAATGCAGGCAGCACAATACTACGCTTGCAAATATTACATAGCATTGCTTTCACTTTATAATTGCTTTTGTACCTTTCAGTATGCTAATAAAAGTACACCCGGTTAATCCTGATCCGCGGCATCTGAATATCATTAAAGAATGTTTATTAGATGGCGGCGTAATTGTATACCCTACCGATACGATTTATGGGTTGGGTTGTGATATATTTCAGCACAAGGCCATTGAACGCATTGCACGAATAAAGCATATTGACCCGCAAAAGGCGCAACTAAGCTTTGTATGTTACGATTTAAGCGATTTAAGCAAATACACCAAGAGCATTGATACGCCTTTATACCGAATTTTAAAAAAATATTTACCCGGGCCTTATACTTTTATTTTACCGGCCAGTAAACAAGTACCTAAAATTTTACAAAGCAAAAAAAATACCATCGGATTAAGAATACCCAATCACCACATTGCATTATCAATAGTACATCAATTATCGCATCCGCTGCTCAGCGCCTCTTTACCCGGCGAGCAGGTAGAAGAATACACTGACCCGGAACTCATTCACACCAATTTTGAAAAATTAGTAGATATTGTGGTGGATGGAGGTATTGGTGGAATGGTACCCTCAACTGTTATTGATTGCACCCATAGTACTTATGAAATTATTAGAATGGGGGCCGGTGAATGGATGGATTAAGTTTATGGCGCTATGGCAAAACTTTGCCGATGATACCTGCACAAGCCATATTGCTGAATAGCCATGCGGTGTTCGGTCGTTCCGTAACCTTTATTTTTTTGCCAGTTATAATGTGGAAACTGCTGATGCAACTGTTGCATATAAGCATCGCGATGCGTTTTTGCCAAAATACTGGCTGCTGCAATGGCCGCATATTTACCATCGCCTTTTATAATACAATGATGTGCAATGCCCAAATAGGGTTTAAAGCGGTTACCATCTATTAATAAAAGATCAGGTTTTACTGCAAGCCCATCAATTGCCTTATGCATGGCCATATAGGTAGCTTGCAAAATATTGATACGGTCAATTTCTTCATGGCTAACCATGGCAACAGCCCAGGCAATGGCTTGTTGTTCAATGATACAGCGCAATTGATTTCTGTTGGCGGCTGTAACCTGCTTACTGTCGTTTAATAACGGATGATAAAAGCTTGCGGGCAAAATCACTGCAGCCGCACACACCGGCCCTGCATAACAACCCCTGCCAGCTTCATCGCATCCGGCTTCGTATAAACCATTGGGATAAAATGCATTAATTAACATATTGTACGATGGATCCTGAACAAAAATGCGAATCTTTTCACAAAAAATAAATAATTCTGTCCGGGTAATACCTTTGCGGCATTCGCCATTATAAATAAAGCTGTGTATGCAGGAAGAAAAATCGCGTATGCTGGTATCAAACTGGTTATTTCTGGGTGTAGCAATGTTAATTATTCAAGTTATTTTAGGAGGTGTAACCCGATTAACGGGCTCCGGGTTATCCATTACAGAATGGGATCCCATCATGGGCTTCTTGCCCCCATTGAATGAAGGCGGGTGGCAGCATGCTTTTCATCAGTACCAGCAAATTGCTCAGTTCAAATACATGAATTTCGATTTTACACTCAGCGATTTCAAACATATCTTTTTCTGGGAATGGTTTCATCGGCTCTGGGCAAGAAGTATTGGAGTAGTATTCTTAATTCCTTTCATTTATTTCATCATCAAAAAACATATCAAACCCTGGATGATTCAGCCACTGATTGTTTTGTTTTTATTGGGTGCCATGCAGGGATTAATTGGATGGATTATGGTGAAAAGTGGATTAAACGATGAAAATTTATATGTAAACCATATAAAATTAGCTGTTCATTTTGTTGCAGCGATGGTGTTAATTGCTTATACCCTTTTGTTTGCTTTAATGATACGGGTACCTCAAACCCAAAAAGTTGCCAACCCTTCTCTAAAAAAGTTCACCGTTTTGATTATTGTAGTATTGTTTATACAAATAATGTATGGTGCCTTTATGGCGGGTTTAAAAGCAGCCAGCGCTGCACCTACCTGGCCAACCATTAATGGTATGTGGTTGCCCGATGCATTTTGGAAAGAAAGTATAACTCAAAATTTATTCTTCAATAAAATTACCATCCATTTTATACACCGAACATTAGCGTATATTATTTTAATACTGCTTATTATCTGGTATCGTAAAGCTTCGCAAGTAAAACAATCAGATTGGTTGAATGTAACCAAAAAACTTTCCATTGCTTTGGTTGCCTTACAAGTATTGTTAGGCATTGCAGCTATTTTAACAAGCCCCGGTATTGTATTAGGCAAATTTGGTTTGTTTGAATGGCTGGCTGAATTACATCAGGTTGTAGGCATGCTGCTTTTATTATCGATGATTACTAATGCATATTTATTGCTGTTTAAAAAAACAAACAACACATAAGATAACAGCTTCAACTATTTTTTATTTTTATTGATTGCAGTTAACTTTATAAGCAATATCCCAATTTATTGCAGCCATATTAGTGTAATGAAAAGATTGCTGCATGGTTGATATGGTTTACAAAGCTTATACACAACCGAATGAAAAAATATTTTTTAGGCTTTTGGTATTCATTACCTGTACAGCTTTTTTTACTGCATTTTAGAAAGTACCAGATTTTGCTGCTATTCTGGTATATTCTTTTTGCTACCATAGCCGGTTATTTCATGGAAAATTTTGGCGCTAACTCACTCTATCTGGCACCTGAATATTTTGATAAAGTAAATCCTGTTAGCGCCGCTATTGTGGGTTTTGCTATTGGCATTTTTATTATGAGCTGGAATATTACTACATTTATTTTAAATGCCCGATATGTTAAATTTTTAGCAACTACAGCCTCTCCATTTTTAAAATATTGCATCAACAATGCTGTGCTGCCATTGCTGTTTTTAGTGTTTTATTTAATTAGAGGATTGCAATATGCCCAACAACAACAACTGCAAAGTTTAGGCGATACGCTATTTACCGTTGCCGGTTTTACCGGTGGTTTATTTTTATCTATTCTGTTTGCATTTGTTTATTTTTTTAGTGCCGACAAAACCATTTATTACACCATTAAAAAAGGTATATCAGATGCCAACAAGCGGTATAATTCTATTATCAACGACAAGCCATTGCCGCAGGCTAAATCAGAAATGCGGGTTGATTGGTTTTTGAGCGCCAGCTTTAAATTACGCAGGCCTCGCGATATTAGGCACTATAATGAATCGTTTTTAGATGATGTATTTTCCAAACACCATATTGCTGCTGTAATTGCCATTCTCATTGCTTTTATTTTTTTAATTATTTTAGGTTTTAGTGCCGATACCCGATTGTTTCAAATACCTGCTGCAGCCAGCATTTCAGTACTATTTGCCGTATTAATTGCTGTTTCGGGAGCAGTGTCGCTTTTTTTTAAAAGCTGGAGTATTCCACTCATTATTATTATTTATTTAATCTTGAATTATTTTTACCAGGCCGGTATTATTGACCCCAGAAACAAAGCTTATGGATTAAATTATGATAATAAAACAGAAAGACCGGTATATGATGCAGTTGCAGTTAAACAATTGGCATCTGATAGTGCAATGCTGACCGATAAAGCATATTATTTATCTATCTTAAATAAATGGAAAGCACGGCAATCTGAGGAAAAACCAATCATGTATATCATCAATACCAGTGGTGGGGGTTTAAGAAGTGCAGTATTTACCATGAACACCTTACAAAAACTAGACAGTGTTTTACAAGGCCATCTTATGCAGCATACTTTATTCATTAACGGAGCTTCCGGCGGATTATTGGGCGCAGCATATTTTAGAGAATTGTATTATCAAAAAACCATCGGCAATAAAAATATTCATTTGCACGATACAAAATATGTAGATGATGTTGCCAAAGATTTATTAAATCCGCTTTTTTCTTCTTTTGTTACACGTGACATTATTGGGCCGGTACAAAAATTTAAATATGAAGGATTTGAATATATTAAAGACCGCGGCTACGCCTTTGAAGAAAAATTGAACGAGAACACACATGGACTGTTAGATAAAAACATTCATGCTTATGCGGCCCCAGAAGCTTCTGCCACTATTCCCATCATGTTCTTTAACTCCACCATCAGCCGCGATGCAAGAAACATGATAGTGGCCACCCACCCTGCCCGATTTTTAATGCGCCCCCTGCCCGATTCTTCGCACCTCACGGCTTACGATTCAGATGCTATTGATTTTAATAGTTTTTTCAAACAGCAAAACAGCGACAGCCTGCGCGTTTTATCGGCACTGAGAATGAATGCAACCTTCCCATTTGTTCTGCCGAATGTATGGTTGCCCTCTCAACCTATTATTGATGTAATGGATGCCGGCCTTCGCGATAATTTTGGACAGGAATTAACACTCCGCTTTTTGAATGTATTTAAAGACTGGTTAAAAGAAAACACCAGAAAGGTGATAATTATACAATTGCGTGATAGAAGTATTGATGATTGGGAAAACCCATACGATAATACCAGTTTGTTAAGCATGCTCACCAAACCTTTGCTATTGCTTCAATACAACTGGTTTAGGCTACAGGATTATTATCAGCACGATGCATTGAATTATTTTGCAGATGGATACGGTTCACATTTTTATACCGTTTCTTTTCAATACCTCGCTTCCAAAAAAGATGCGGCTGCTACATTAAATTTTCACCTCACTGCTGCTGAAAAGAAAAGTGTGATTGATGCTTTTGATAACAAAGTAAACTTGCAGGCACTGCATTTTCTTATGAAAGAAAGCCACGACTTACAATAAATTGCCCACAAAAAACAGCACAAAACTTTATGTTTGTATGCATATTGAAATAATGATTGGGAAGTAGGAAGCTTAATTTTTTTCGGTAGAAACATATTGCAACCAATCTTTTATACCCAGTACAATTTGTCTGGCTACTGCAGTTCGGAAGGCGGGGCTTTTAATTTTAGCCTCATCGCTTTTATTGCTTAAGAAGGCAATTTCAACCAAACAGTTCACAAAATCGGTGGGGGCATTTAAAGCAAAATTAAAACTGCCTACATTGCCAAACTCGTTCATTTTAATAGCGGCAATCCGTTTTAAAATGAATTGGCTGAGTGGTCTGAAACCAATGTGCTTATAATAGGTGCTTGCGCCATTCACACTGGCATCATCTGCCGAATTTAAATGCAGACTAATCAACACATCTGGATTTTTTTGTTGCAAAAACAATACCCTGTCTTTATTATCGAAGGTAGTATCGTTGGTTCTTGTCATCATTACTTTTGCATGTGCCAGTTTTAACTGTTTTCCTAATTCTTTGGCAAATAACAATGTATAATTTTTTTCTACTAACCCATACACATTTCCGCTGGCTCCTTCATTGGTTCCGCCATGCCCGGCATCAACAGCAAAAGTTAAATGCGATAAACCAACGATATTGGGCTGACGTTTAACTTTAATTATCAGTTTATTTCCTTCATACCCAATGGTATAACCCCAATGCTGTGCATGTTGTAACTGTATGGTAACTTCCAGCACATCATTTTCTATTTGATGGTAATATAAATTTTTAATTTCCTTCAGCGATTGCATCTGTGTGATCCAGTTGGTATTGCTTTGCACGCCATACAGATTAATTTTTATGGCAGCAGGATTTACTTCCATGTAGGAAGTATAAGGCACTTTCTCATTTAAATGAATGGTTACGATATCATAACAGCTATCAGTACCCCAGGCTTTCCACGATCCGCTGAGCACGGGTTTAGCTGTTTGCAATGCAGTATCACGTTGTATCATTGCAGTATCAATCAATGCTGTATGAAATTGCGACAATTGTAATTGATAAAATTTTTTAGACCGGCCAATGATTTTACAAACCACACCAGTATCAATATAGCCCATGACGGCACCTCCTAATCGGTCGGCCCCTTCGCCATACAACAGTGCAGGCAATTTACCTGTGGTTTTGCCCCACCAAATAGAATTTTTTTTAACAATTACATTGGATTGTTCTGCTTTTTGATGATTGGATTGGCTACAGGCAGTAAATACTACAAAGAGAATGGGACAAATCAGGCAATATTTCATCTTACGGTAATTTATAGCAAAGAGAAAATAGTAAAAATTTAGATTTCACGATTTTTTCCGTAAATGAAAATACCAATAATTCAGCATAGAAATGATGGTGTCAGTTCTAGGTTAATCATATCTTCTAAAGTGGCGGGGAAGCCAAAATTCACGGAAGCCCAGAATAAAGGTTACCTGAAGATAATTTTCTTTCACTAAACCGTTAATGGTAGTTCCGCGAACCCCACCTTCTAAATTCACCTGAACAGAAAGTGTACTACGTAAGGCATTAAAGCCGGTACCCAGGGTACCTCCAATATTATCAATTTGCTGTCCGGCTATATTCACATAAGATTTTCCATAGAAAAAGCCGGCCTGAAAAAAGCTTTTCTCTGCAGTAATATCTCTGAATTTTGCTTTTTTGCTGTATTCAAAACCAACATTTACCCGATTGCTGTTTACCAGATTATAAGAAAGCCCACTGTAATTTAATTTACGCCAATCCTGATAAGTATAATCGGCAGCAAAAGTGTAATCGTCTTTATAAGTAAGGGCAATACCAGCCGTGTACATATCCGGAAGCGTAAAAGTACCAATATTGTATTGCGGATTATCTATTAGTGTTGTGGTGCCATCGGTTACATTCAATGAAGTTAAACTGTTTAATTTGGTTTGCATAGAACCAGATGCACCTAATGCCACTTTCCATTTTTTGCCAATTTTGGTTCGGTATTGCACCCCTAATTTTAAATATGGGTTATTGAGATAGGTATTTTTTGTGGTAACTAGGTTACTATCTAAACCAGTTCCGGAAATTGTTTNNTTCTGTTTGGCCCAATTGTCCAAACAAATAAGAGGCTTGTAAGCCAACCGAAAAATGGTCGGAAAATTTATAGCTGTTGGTAATATAAAATAAATTGGTACTTCCAGTTCCAGTATAATAAGCCGGGAAAGTTTGTTGTGTGCCCTGAATTACTTTATTGGAATAAAAAGAGTAGTTAGCGGTACTAAATGGAGTTAACCCAAAGCCGATAGCCCATTTGGGTCTTACTTTTATAGCCATAGCAATTCTCTTAAATTGAATATCAGCACTTTGGTTATTGTTCACCAAATCAATAGGCTGTCCGGTATAAGAAACACCCCTGTAGCGGGCAGCTATTTCAAAATTAAAAAAATGCTCATCCAACATACTTAATGAAGCCGGGTTAGCCATATACATGGTTCTGCCACCAGATAGCGCCACACCTGCATGCCCCATACCGGATGTACGGTCTAAATAACTTTGTTCCAAATCGCCAATACCAATGATAGAGTAAGGAGAATTGTTGTTTTGCGCAACCGCTTTACTACACAAGGTTGTAAAAGTAAAAATAAGTAGTAATATATAAAGGTCAATTTTCTTCATTCTAAACAATTAGTATGATTTTACAGATGCGTAATAAAGGTCTAATTCAATTTGGCAGTTAATATTTGGATAAAACCTATCACCTGCTACTAATCTTGCAAATTGAGATTGAAATGCCGGATTGGGAGGTGTAAGCAATAATCCGGATTGATAATAGGGATATTCAGGATCCGCCAAGATACTTTTAACATAATTGGTTAAATCGTAGGTATAATAACTTTTACCACTAAAATAATCGGTAACCAGATTGCCATACTGCACACCAGCGCCGGCTCCTGGCGTTGCTACCTGTGTTAAATCCTGCCCCAATTGGTTTAAAATGGTGGTGGTGGAAAGCCTTAATTGTGGTGGCAAAAAATATAAAGGACTGTAACTGTTTGCAACCGGACGAATAATGAGCTGCGCTTTTAAGAATTTAGCATAATAAGGCAGTTTTTGTACATCCTGAATATTCGGGAAACGAATTTTTATCATGGTATTGGAAATAGGCTGGGAGAAAGCCATATTACCTGCCTGAGTACTCTTAATAATATTTACTTTTCCGGGTTGATTCAATCCACCCAAATTTTGCAATGCCGTTCCGGTTCTGTCTGCTGTAACATGAATAAAATGCAAGTTTCTGTTCACTAATGGAAAAGCCAATCGGGCACTGTCTTTATTTAAATTCGGATTGTGATAGGCTAAAAACACAGTAGCAGAATCTGCACAGGTATATACTGCATGGCTGTTACTGTTTGAGGCAATACGTAATCCATAAAAATAGCTGAGAAAATTAGAGGTACTCTGTAAATCTAAACTGGCTGTTTTTATTTTATTAAAAAGTTCCTGCCCCATGGCATCATCTAATTTTATATGAATGGAATCATCCACAGTTGGGCGAATATAGGCATCGGTAGTACCTAAGGGTTTTGGAAATACCGCAAAACTGTTTTTACTATATAATATACTACCCGGATCGCCATAAAAGGAGGGCGGGATAATAGGCTCTGAAAGGCGGGATACCTGAATATGAATGGGCTGCGTGGTATCGCCATAAAATGTTTTACGCAGTTTTAAGGTAATATACAACGAATCATAAATGGACTTTACATAATCAGTAGCTTTGGTGGTAGGTGGTGCAATTTCATAAAAAGTTTGCGCATCTAACCTGCCAAAATAAGGGTCGGTATAACCCCCAAAAACAGTAACACCTGTTGAGCCGGTTGAAAAAGAATCGATATATACAGTCGAAATTTCAGTATTAAAAGTATCAGTCATGATAATTTGGGTAAGTGTATTGTCTAATAACTGACTACTAAAATTAATATCTGCCCTTTTGCAGGCATTCAATAAAACAATAGAAGCAAGGGTAAAGAATAAAATAAGTAGTTTCTTAAGCATTATGTATGGTCTTATCTCAATTAAAAAGGGTTTTAGAAACCGGTTTTAGAATACAATATATTATAAGCTGCAACCTGTTATAAAATTGTTAGCAGCATGCATAATTTACAAATATACAGCTACAACATTTGCAAACGTGCTTACAACTCATATAATCAAAACATTTAGAACGCAAGGTTACAAAACATAAGAGCAGCCAAAACAAAAAGACTTGTTAAATCAATTATTTTACACTAAAAAAAGCCCATTCAAAAACTTGACCATACCAGTATTATTCACTTATCTTTGAAAACTTAAAGAAAACCAGTTTTAACTTTTTAAAGTACACTCACCCTTAATTTTAGAAAAAATTAAACGTCAATGAAGCAAATTAAGTATTTCTTTTTCTTACCCGCCAGCTTGGTATTACTGCTTATTTCCTGTGCCAGAACCGTATTAGACCCCACTCAAAGTAGTGGTAACTGGGTATTATCTCCCAACGACTTTGTGGGCGACCAGCGCACTGCTGCCTGTTCCTTTACTGTTGGAAATGTGGCTTATATTGGAACCGGATACAACTTAGCCAAAAACATTAGGTATTCCGATTTATATTCTTTTGATCCTACCAAAGGCGCCAATGGTAGCTGGACGCAATTGGCCAATGCTCCTGCTAATTTTACCCCCAGAAGCAATGCCGTTGCTTTTGCGGTTGGTACCAATGGTTATATTACCACCGGTCAGGATAATTTCAATAACTTTTTAAATGATACCTGGCAATACAATACAACCACCAATACCTGGGCTCAAAAAGCAAGTTTTGCTGGCACCCCCCGTATTGATGCACTGGCCTTTTCAATTGGCAACTTAGGTTATTTATTGTGTGGTTATGATGGTGGCTCTAATAAAAAAGATTCTTGGCAATACAATCCTAACGCTGATTCCTGGACTTTAACTGCTACTCAGTTTACCGGTAGCAAACGCCAGGGCGGTATTGTGTTTGTTTATAAAAACAAGGCTTATATTGTAACCGGAAACAATAATGGAGAAGTGAACGACTTTACTGTATTTGACCCATCCAACACCGCTAACCCATGGAATCAGTTACGCCCCATTACCAATGTAAGTGCTGATACTTATGATGATTTGTATACCAATATTATTCGCGACCACGGTGTAGGATTTGTGTTAGGCGATTCTGCTTACATCACAACCGGACAAAATGGTGGCTATAACATTAGTACCTGGGGTTATGATTTTGTAAACGATTTATGGTTCCAAAAAACCAATTTTGAAAGAGCTGGTCGTTCAGGCGCCATCGGTTTTTCTGTTGCAGGTAGGGCTTTTGTTACCACAGGTTCAGGTGGTTCAGCTTATTATGACGACTTAAACGAATGGTTACCTTATCAACCTTATAACCCAAATGATTAAAAAGTATTGGGTATATATTTTATTTGGGATAGCTGTTTTTCTTTTTGTGGTAACAGGCATCTTGGAAAAAAACAAAAAATCTAAAGTGCCCCAAATAACCTATAAAACTTATTACTCAGATAGTTTGCAGTGGGGCTATGATATTTTTGTGAACAATGAATTGCGCTTTCACCAAAATATTATACCCGGCGCATCGGGAAGAAAAGGCTTTATTTCTGAAGAACAGGCAGCAACCATTGCCCGTTTGGTAATTGATAAAATGAAACACCATCAGGCTCATTTTCCTACTGTAACCAATGCTGAATTAGACAGTTGCGGCATAACCAGATAAAACGTTTCAATTTTGTATATAAAAAAAACCCGGCAAATGAACAATGCCGGGTTTTTTATTTGTTTACTCTTTATATCTATAGCAACAATTTTGTTGTATTTATCTGCTAAAATGGATATTGATTGGCTGCTATCATGGTTTTTGCAATTGTTCTTCTGGCGGCTTTTGTATTAAAAGGCTCCACTTTTGTAAACCTTTTTAAACCTATGTGCATCATGCGTAATTCATCGCCCTCTGCAAAACTATTCAGCGCATCTTTGCCTGATTTATTGATACGTTCAGCCGCATCATACAAATAAGTACGCACCATATCTGCCTGCAAACTTACAGCAGCTTCGCCTTTTGTTTGCGCCAGTTTTATTAAACGAAGCAGGGCACTTTCTACATGATACACTTCAATAGCCATATCCGCAATATTCATCAACAGCTCCTGTTCTTTTTCTAATTGCATCATTAACTTTTGAACAGCAGCACCGGCAACTAACAGTATGGCCTTTTTAAAATTAGATACATACTTTAATTCTTTGGTAAATAAACCTTCTGTTTCAGATCCAAAATCAGGAATACTCATCAATTCTTTAGAAACAGCCATTGCCGGCCCCATTAAATCTAATTTACCTTTCATGGCACGTTTCAGCATCATATCTACTGTAAGCAACCGGTTTATTTCGTTTGTACCTTCATAAATACGATTAATCCGAGAATCGCGATAAGCTTTACTGATAATGTATTCATCACTAAAACCATTACCGCCATGTATTTGCACCCCTTCATCTACTACATAATCCAGCAACTCGCTACCAAATACTTTCAGCATGGCACATTCAATGGCAAATTCTTCTGCTGCGCCTAGTAAAGATGTATCAAACCCGGCACCACTTTGCATTAATTCTGCTTCTTTTAAATCAATCCATTTGGCGGTTCTATATAAAGCTGATTCTGCTACCCAAATACGGGTACACATTTCGGCCAATTTATGCTGAATGGCACCAAAGCTGGCAATAGGCACTTTAAACTGTTCGCGGGTATTGGCATATTGTACAGAAATACCGGCTGCTTTTTTACTGGCACCTAAAGCTGCAGCATCTAATTTTAAACGGCCAATATTTAAAATATTGAAAGCAATAATATGGCCACGGCCAACTTCGCCCAATACATTTTCTACCGGCACTTTACAATCTTGAAAATACAATTGAACGGTAGATGATCCTTTAATCCCCATTTTATGTTCTTCCGGACCTTGTGTAAAGCCTTCAAAACCTCGTTCTACAATAAAAGCTGTAAACTTATCGCCATCAATTTTGGCAAAAACAGTATACACATCTGCAAAACCACCGTTGGTAATCCAGCATTTCTGGCCGTTTAATAAATAATATTTCCCATCACTGCTTAATGTGGCCGTTGTTTTGGCACTCAAAGCATCACTACCACTGTTGGGTTCTGTAAGACCATAAGCGCCCTTCCATTCACCGGATGCTAATTTGGGAATGTATTTTTGTTTTTGCGCCGGTGTGCCGAAATATAAAATGGGTAATGAACCAATGCCTGTATGGGCTGCAATTGCCACTGAAAATGAAAAGCCGCCACCCAATCCTTCATTCACGATTGTGGCGGTAATAAAATCTTTCCCCAATCCGCCAAATTCTTCGGGGAATGAGGTGGAGAGTAATCCCTGTTCTCCCGCTTTTTGCAAAAGCGAAGGCATTAATCCGGGCTCTAATTGATCAATACGATCAATAATCGGTTCAATTTCTGTAGCAATGAATTGATGGCACATATCCATCACCATTTGCTGTTCTTCATTAAAATCTTCAGGAATAAAGGTTTGTTGTGGATCGCTTTCTTCGATTAACCACTCGCCGCCTTTCAGCAGCGTTGTTATTGTATCGGTTGACATATCAGTAAATTTTATTATTGAATAATGAAAATATCTGTAAAAACTGCCGGCTATTTTAAATTATCGTACACCTGCTGCAACACTTTTTTTACAATTTCAACATCTTGTTTTGCAATACCCGTTAGTGCCTCTTCCATGGTTTGATTGGCTAATTGCAAGGTAAGTTCCTGTAATCCTCTTGCAGCTTCAGTTAAACAAACCAGATTAATTCTTCTGTCGGTCGGTGATGGATGGCGATTTACCAATCCCTGTTTTTCTAAATTATCTATTAGCCGGGTAATGCTGGGCTTATCTCTAAAAGTTCTATTGCACAATTCCTGCTGGCTCAAACAGTCTTCTTTCCATAAATGGTACAAAATACTCCACTGCTCAATGGTAATTTCCAATCCTGCCTGTCTGAAATTTTTTTGCAATCGCCTTGCAACTGCAATTGATGCCATGCCATTGATTACACTGTATAATTCGCCTCGCTTAAATTGGTTGTTTGGCATATAGTTAGTTATGCAACTATTTTCAAAATTGGTGTATCTTTATCAAATTACCAAGTAATATTTCCGAAATTTTTGTAAGTTTTAAAACTATAATGGCAGTGCTTCAAGAAAAATTACCCTTTCGAAACTCGTATGTTCAATATTACAGAATGGGGAATGGACCCACTTTGATTATTGCCCTACATGGGTATGGAGAAGATGGTCGTAGCTTTTCTTTTTTAGAAAACAAGCTGTGCACCAATTATACCATTATTGCCATTGATTTGCCTTTTCATGGCGGAACAGTTTGGCGGGAAGGTTTTCATTTTACAGCAACTGACTTATGGCAAATAATTACAACCATTGCAAATGGATATACACAACCGCTCATTATTTTGGGTTATAGTATGGGTGGTAGAATGGCTCTGCAGCTATTGCAATATTTTCCCGAACAAATACAAAAAACTATTTTAATTGCACCAGATGGCTTACACCATAACAAATGGCATTATCTGTCTACTCAAACCCGTGTAGGTAATCGATTATTTAAATGGGCCATGCAACATCCCAAACCGCTTTTTGTATGTATGGAGGCCTCTTGTAAAATTGGTTTATTCAATAAAAGCGTATTCAATTTTGCACATTTTTATTTAGACGATGCCAACGCCAGAAAATTACTGTATGAAAGATGGACAACGCTGCAAAAATTTCAACCCAATCACAAAATTTTAAAACAAAATATCCGCAAATATTATGTTCCAATACATTTAATTTTTGGTCAATTTGATCGTGTAATCACGCCAAAATATGGTTTTCAGTTTAAAAAAGGAATAGCATCATGGGTAAGTATTGATATCATTGCTGCAGGGCATCAGTTATTAAAAGAAAAAAATGCAGCTGTAATTGCCGCAGCCATTTCTAAGTAATATTGTTTCTTTGCAATACCATGTTCATTCCATTCATTCTGATTATTGCAATTTTATTAACCCTATTTTATGTATGGCTGATTTTGTTGTACAGAAGATGGTTTGTGCGGTTAAAACCTTTTGTTGATGCAATTGAAACACAGCCTGCTGTTTCTTTCAGCATCATAATACCTGCCAGAAATGAAGCGGCCAATATTGGTGCATGTTTAAAAAGTATTACTGCACAAAATTACCCTTCACATTTAATAGAAATTATTGTAATTGATGATTACTCCACCGATAACACTGCAGCTATTGTACAGCAATGGCAACAACAATATACCAATATTCAATTAATAGATTTATCGAAAGAAAGCAGAGATGCTACTACTAATTCTTATAAAAAATGGGCTATTGAAAGAGCCATTCATTATGCCCGTAGCGAATGGATAGTTACAACAGATGCCGATTGTGTAGCGGGGAAAAACTGGATCAGCAGTTTTGCAAAATGTATTGAAAAAGAACAACCCATATTGATTGCCGCACCGGTAAGATTTATTTATTATCCTACATTGTTAGGCGCTTTTCAATATTTAGATTTTTTAAGTCTGCAGGGTATTACTGCCGCTTCTGTTTCTGCAGGGTGGCACAGCATGTGCAACGGTGCTAATCTGGCTTATCAAAAAGCAGCTTTTTTTTCTGTGAATGGGTTTACCGGCATTAATCATATTGCCAGCGGCGATGATATGCTGCTCATGAATAAAATAAAGCAACAATATCCGGGAAAAACAACTTACTTATTTCATCCTAACGCCATTGTATTAACGCAACCTGTTTTTAGCTGGTATGAATTGCTTCATCAACGCATCAGATGGGCCAGTAAGGCGGATAAGTATGAGGACAAAAGTATTTTTGGGGTATTGCTATTTGTTTATCTGTATAATTTGGTTTTATTCATAATGCCTTTTCTTGCATTTTTTGATTGGCGGATACTAATATATTGGATGTTACTGCTTTTGATTAAAACCCTTACTGAACTCAGATTTATGAAACCGGTTAGTCGTTTTTTTGGTGAAAACCATTTGCATTGGTTCCCATTTTTACAACCCATTCATATAGCCTATACCGTTATAGTGGGCTGGTTGGGAAAATTCGGGCATTATCAATGGAAAGGAAGAAGGGTAGTGTAATGCTTTACCTTTCGTAGTTCATTCAGGCAATCTTTTTTTCCGGAAATCCAACATACAATAACAGGCAAATAAATGTTAGCAACACAAAAGGCAGCAAAACAATATTTTTAAACACATGTAGCATACAATTATATTTTAATGATGATAAAATGAGTTTAAATATGACATTAAGGGCTTTCTCTACAATTATGACCTGCAAAAACTAAAAATGTTTAACTTTCATTTTTTTGTTTTTTAAATTTCAGACAGATTTCTGCAAATGCCTGCTCAATTCGGTAAACACATAAAAAATTTCGGCAAACTGATTTTTCAAAATAAAAGTCTTGCTGTAGGTATTGGCATTGTTACAATGGCCATATTCATTGCGCTATTTGCATATATTATTGCACCCGATACCACTACCAATGCCAACCGAATGATCCCCGAAATTGGCAGTAAACCACCGGGTTTTAGTATTTCGTTACTTCGCATGCCTACAGATACTATACCACTAAATGGAGAGAAAGGCATTTTGCACTTTTTTCATGTTTTATACAATGGCAAGCCCGATCGGTATCGTTACATCCCTGTTACTGCTTATTATCTGCATCATGACACTGTTTTTGCAAAAAAATATATTGATGATGGCATTACCGCTTCAATTCAAGTGCCACTTAAAACCTTAGGGCAACCATTTGCTATGCACCGGCATTTTTATCTTGGTACTGATACATTTGGGCGTGATATTTTAAGCAGACTCCTAATTGGAACCCGTATTAGTTTAGCAGTGGGATTCATTGCAGTAGCCATATCACTCACTATTGGCATTGTTTTAGGCTTATTTGCGGGTTATTTTGGTGGAAAAACAGATGCCATTATTATGTGGTGTATTAATGTAATTTGGAGTATTCCAACTTTATTACTGGTTTTTGCAGTAACCCTTTTATTGGGTAAGGGTTTTTGGCAGGTTTTTATAGCAGTGGGACTGACCATGTGGGTAAATGTTGCCCGTATGGTTCGGGGGCAGACCCTTGCCGCCAAAACATTGGATTATGTAACTGCAGCAAAGGTTTTAGGGTTTGGCAACCTTCGTATTCTCTTCAAACATATTTTACCCAATATTGCAGCGCCAGTTATAGTTATTGCAGCCAATAATTTTGCAGGCGCCATTGTAATTGAGGCAGGACTAAGTTTTTTAGGAATCGGTGTTCAACCACTGCAACCCAGTTGGGGATTGATGATTAAAGAAAACTATAATTTTATCATTACACATCAGCCTGTATTGGCATTGGCACCGGGTATTGCCATTATGCTGTTGGTGGTAGGCTTTAATTTATTGGGGAACGGATTAAGTGATATACTCAATATTCCAGGCTCATTTAAACCCGGCAATTGATTGTTGTTCAATTTTTAAGCGATGAGATAATACAATGAGTATACCGGCAGAAAGCCAGAAAAGACTTCCAATTTTATCGGTTTCAATTAAATCACTCAAAAAATTCAAAGTGCCAACCATAGCTACAACAGCACCGGTTGTTAATGCAACCATAGCATAAAAGCGACCTTGTAAATGGTGGAATAAATATTGTGCATAGCCCAACATGGCGATAAATAAAGTACAAAAGAATAGTAAACCCGGTAAGCCCTGCTCTAAAGCTGTTAACAAAAAATAATTATGAACCGATGAATGATCAGGATTGCTGCTCACCCAGGTTTTAAATCCACTATTGGTATAAGCTTTATAATAATTATAAAAATTATTAGGTCCAAAGCCGGTAACAGGTTTATCAATCACCATGTTTACCCCTGCCACCCAACGGTAAATACGTTCCGCATTCGATACATCCTTCATGGCAACAGTGGCTTCCAAATGGTCTTTAAAATTAGTGTGGAAAATAGTATGCTGAAAATCGGGCTCCAACTTTAAATACTTATTTTGCTGCACAAGCCCATATACAATCAGACTTATCAAAACAAAACTACCAATAACAAATTGCCACAGCCATTTTTTATATAAAATAAAAGCAATGCCCATCCCCACAATCAATGCCAGCCAGGCACCTCTTGAATACGACAATATTAATCCGGCAATAAAAACCATCATTATACCATATAACCATTTCCTGGATGAATGAGTGGAAGGGGTAAGCACCAACATGGCAACTAACATAGCCAAAACACACACCAACATGGCAGAGTAATTAACATGATTACGAAAAAAAGGAGACAGTGTTTTTTTTATGCCTTCAAATGAAAAATGATAGAACGTATGGCGAACCAGCGCCTGCACAACCACCAATAACATAGGCACAATGAAACATAAAGCCAATGTTTTAAAATCTTTCTGCGATTGTATAAGCAGCGCAGGTAGCAACACAAAAGGAACAATAAACCAGCTTTTAGCCAATAAGAATTTTATGGAAAGAATGGGGTTTTCAGAATAGATACAAGTAATCGCTACCCAAATGATATGTAATACAATTAAAAAAAACAAAGGGTGTTTTAAAACATAAGAAGGAATGAATTCAGGTTTTAGCAGCCATTTTAAAAAAAACAAGCCCGTTAGCAGCATCATAATAGCTTCATCCGGGAAATTGAGTGATAGCGTATCAGTTACCTGCCATTCGGTAGAAAGGGGTAATGCACACAGTAAAATCCAAAATAAATAGGAAGTATAGTGTACTGTTCCATTATAAAGCAGAGGAAGGAATATCCCTATAAATGGCAATGCAAAAAACAAAGGTTGATGGAGTACAATGCCTAACACAATAGCCATCATCAAAACTATGGCTGCGGTTAAAAATGGTTTTTTATAAAAAAAATGAATAATGCGCATTAAGTTGGCCGGTTACGATTATATATTAAGACAGCACAAGCCGCAAAAACAAAGCTAATGATACCTACTGCTATCATTACCAGTATTGGCTTGGGTTGATCGGGCTTTACAGCAGGGGCAGCACTTTCTACGATATATAATCCTGCAGGCACGTTTTGTATGGCTAATTGTAAATCTGCCATATTTTTCCGGTATTGCCCCAATTGCTGAAGATCCTGTATTTTTTGTGTTTGCAAAATCATTGTATTAACATTTGTGCTTCCTGATACGGACAACTGTTGTTCAGTTTCATTTATTTTTTGCTGCAATAATTGTATTTGATTTTGCAAGGTTTGCATTGCATTTTGATAGTTCCGCATCCATAGGCTTTCTTCTGAATTTTTCAAAACTGTTACAGCCCCATTGGCCATTTGGGCAGCCAATACAGGATCTTTATCCCACACACTAATGGACAATTGATTGTTTTCAGTTTTTTTAAATTGCAAATTTTCCCGAAGCGCCTTCATGGCCTTCCAACGGTTCAACGCAGCATTCGTTCCTGTAATAGCGTAGTTATTCACTAAATGAAAACTATCTGTTAACTGATAGTACAGCGTATCTAAGCGTGTCATCCCAAACAATAAATCCAAATCATCTCCATTGCCAAAATAGGAATAGAGCCTTTGTAAGTTATTATAAGCTGCCAACTCCTTATCTGCCAACTCAGGATTTGAAGGCAATACATAAGCGGTTGACTTATAATATCTGGGAACAAAAAAAAGCGTAATAGCGGCAATTACGCAGGCAACCACAACTACCCCAATAATTTTTCTTCGGTGTTGCTGAAGTGTATGCAACACATCTGATAAATTCAATGCAGTGGGCATAAAAAATTGGTTAGAAGATTAACGAATTGATGATTTTAATCCTGCTGATCAACCACCACATTTCTGCTAAAACTTTCTTCCAGCGAAATAAAGGTTTCTGTTCGTTCAATACCCTTAATGTTTTGTAATTTATCGTGTAAAACAAAACGAAGTTGCTGAATATCTTTCGTAACAATTTCAGCAAACATGCTGTAATTGCCTGTTGTGTAATTCAGGCGTACAATTTCCGGAATAGATTTTAGTTCGCTGGCAACCGTATCATATAAAGAGCTTTTTTCTAAATAAATGCCAATAAACGCAATCACATCATAGCCCAGCGCTTTTAAATCTACTGCCAATTTTCGGCCTTTTACTATTTTTTGTTCCTCTAATTTTTTAATGCGAACATGTATGGTGCCGCCCGACACAAACAATTGCTTACCTAAATCGGCATAAGAAATTTCGGCATCTTCCATCATGGCCTGAATAATTTGCAAATCCAGTTTGTCAAGATTTAATTTAAGGCTCATATTGCAGTTTATTTTTAAATAAATTTAATTAAATTATAAAAATAATGAACAATTTCTAAATTTTTAAAAAAATTATTGATTTATTTTTAAATAATGTTACATAATGTTTAATATTGTGCTGTCATAATAAAAAACAGCTCTTTATACTGTGGGGTGATGAAACATTTGGCAGACATGCCCTCTCGTCTCGGGGGTGAGGACAAAAGGATAAACGTAGCATAGAGCCTTTCGCAAGAAAGACCGGGGTTGACCACCGGACTTTGTGTTACAGCTAACTTCCTCGTGTAGGTTCGACTCCTACCCCTACAGCTCTCTCTAATTCTCATGTGCATTTGGGCCTTCGGAGTTTTTACTTTGAAGGCTTTTTTGTTGCACCAAGTCTATCCGTTTTATTTACGTTCTATGTCTGCATTGCTTTTTACCCGCAGTGCTTCATAGACAAACATACATGCTTTTAATAAACTGTGGTCAAAATTTTCTATTTGTTGAAAAGCAGGTACTTTAAAGGGTGGTATTGCCCTTGTATTTTGTATTTGCAATCGCTTTAATAAATTGCTGAAAATATCAGCACCTTTTGTTCCTAAATCTTCATAACAAATACAAATACAGTTAGCCTCATTGAATGCCAGAATTTTTTCATAATAATTTTTCCAACATTGTAACCAATAGTTTATTTCATTAATGGAAAACTGTTGCAAAATGGCTTCATCTTCCTGCTTCCAAATAAAAGGTTTGTGCCCCAAGCCAAACTCAAAATGCCCCAACCAATTCATGTATTTTAATACAAACGGATTGTTTTTTTGCATGCTGGAAAAATGTTTGTGCTGTTTCATTAATGAATAAGCATGCTGCAGTGGATGCCGAAAAGGTATGATAAAAACAGCCTGAGGCAGTTGTTGCATAAGTTGTGGGAACCTTAATATATTATTATTATTTTTAGACAAATAACGTATCCCTCCGGTTGAATTTTCAGCACTTGCTACCGTATGCTGCATAAAAAGCTGAAACTTTTGGATTACCTCATTTGAAAGTTTGTGGGGAATAACACTGCTTGTTTTAATATAATCATCTGCACAAAAACATCGCCAAAATATTTCTTCAAATGCCTCCGGACTATCAAAATTCACCATAATTCCATCGGCATGTGCACGCTCTTTTTCTTCTGGCTTAGTGATTGTTTTTCCCCTAAATTTTTTCCAAATGCCGGGCATTAAAACAAAAGGCATATCGCGGTAAGTAATACATCGGAATGCCCCGGTTTCATAAAGTGTACGCATTATAATGGTAGTTCCGCTTCTGGCTAAACCACTCACAAAAACAGGAGAACCTATAGCTACAGGTTTATTTTTTTGTAAAGCAGTTTCCATATCAAAACTAAATTCTAAAACACTTCTGTTGCCCAAAGCAATGGAATGCAGCATTTTAGATAATAATGAGTAATCAAATTCGCTCATATATTTTTTTCACAATAAAATATACAATAAATGTAAAAACTGAAAGCCAAAAAACACGCCATGTAAGCAGGTATTGAAATAAATATGAATTACGCCAGTATAAAAAACTTAGGCAGAATACGATTAATAAAAATATAGTTATTACAATTATTAATAATTCAATCAAACGCAAACTATTATTGAGCAAAAGGATAGAATAACCTAATATAAATTTTTCTTTGTATTGATCTGAAGCTTTTTTATATCGTACAAAAACAGTGTACAATTTCCGATAACAAACCCACGAAGCATTGATGTATCTTGTAAATGGCAAAGCATCCCCTGCAAGAAACAGGAGAAAAAACAAAACAAACAACATGATATTTGCTATCATATCAACTGTTCATCTTCCTGTTGTGTAATCGGTTTTTCTTAAATTTTTTCAGAAATCGTTTAAATGGATACCATACAATTGCAAATACTGCTATAAAAAAAGATAGTAAAATGCCAAAAACAACTGAAAGTACACCGCCATCCATTCCCGGACCAATATAATTCAACATATTTTTAAGCTTTAATTTTCACTGTAATCAAATTTTTCATCTCCTGTTTTTAATAAATAACGCCCCCACGATAGAATGCTGAGATGCTTTGCATCTATCGGGCATTTATATTCCCATAACACAGCATCTGCCGATAGCCGAAAGGCTCTCCCAAAGTTAGATTCCTCTACAAACGCAGTTCCATCTTTCAATATTTTTACCCTACCCTCTGTTATTGTGCCAATTTTTTTCTGTTGAAAAACCTTTGCAAATGGTTTTGTTACAGAATCATTTGCAAAATTGTATAAATACACCTGATTTGTATTTTGATATAACTTATCACCACCTAAAGCAAATGTTCGTACAACGTTGTTACCAAAAATGCTGATATGTGTACTATCCACAAAATCAGGACAATGTTGGTTGAGCCAGGGGCCTGTTTTTAGCCAAATAATTTTATTTGTAGAAGGCCGATATAAGAAAACAGTGCTTTTATGTCGTAAACTCACCAATAAATCTCCTTTTTGCCAATACCTGCTGCTATATAAAGCCGGCCTTACTTCATTTAAATGCAGGGGGTCTTCGTCAATTAATCCGGTGCCTAACAAAAGGCCTTTGTAACCATTGTCAACCAGAATTTGTGCAACAGATTGAATAGAAATGATTTTACCCTGTGGTGAAATGCATGCAATGGCATCATTTCTGTTTTTCCCAACTAAATCTTCCTGAATAAATGAGGTATCTAAAACAGTGGGCGACCAGAAATTACCATTTGTATCTATTTCGGTAGAATGATGAAATACACCATCAATTAGCCAAACAATGTTGCTGTTGCTATCTAATTTAAATAGGGGGCCGTCATTTATTTTTACTACTATAGCACCATCTGAAAGCAGTAATGGATGCAAGGCACGAGCCTCATTAGTATGTAAAACACTATTATGAAAAAAAGGATTGTTGGTATGTGTAAGATTACGAATTTTATCCAATGGCGGTATCCATACTTTTAAAATCTGTCCATTTTGTAAGGATACTAATTTCACTGTTGTTTGATGATAGGTAAGGTCATACACGGTTGTTAAAACAGCGCCGGTATCTTTTTTAGATGTATTAAAATAAGTTAACCCATTGATTGCTGTATTTTTATTGGGAATAATTTGCTGATTGAATCCCAATACCTCTCCCAGCGCATCACGCACCATTTTTGGGTATGCTGCTACAGCAACTGCCCATTCGCCTGCTTTCCCTAATTTTTTACCTCCTAAAAGCTGGTGCCTTACCGCAGCCCCAAATAACAACATAATCATTATGCCTGCAAATACTATTAATAACAACCAGCGAATCGAAATTTTTTTGCCCACACGAATCAATAAAATGATTAAATAAATTTATTTGTTTTCAGATAGTACAATATTTCAGCAGTAGCCGTTTCAACAGATACCTGTTCGGTATCTATTCTTATTTCAGGAGCTATGGGTATTTCATAAGGTGCATCAATCCCTGTAAAATTTTTTATTTGGCCGGCCAATGCTTTTTTATAAAGCCCCTTTGGGTCTCTTTCTATACAAGCTTTTATAGAGGCACTTACATGCACCTCAACAAAATTTTGTCTGCCAATAATATGTTTGGCAACATCTCTTTCTATTATTGTTGGTGAAATAAAAGCAACAATTACAATTAACCCTGCAGCAGTCATTAATTTACTTACCTCGGCAACCCTTCTTATGTTTTCATCACGATCCTGCTGTGTAAAACCCAAATCGCTACATAAACCCTGGCGGATAATATCTCCATCTAATAAAATGACAGGCGCATTGGCTTCCTTTAATTCATTGAATAATTGGTTTCCTAAGGTTGTTTTACCTGCACCACTTAATCCGGTTAACCAAACTACGAAAGGCTTTGCTATGCTAACCACCCGATGAATTGATGAGCTTTCAGTGTATAAAAAAGATTGTTTTTGGTGTGAAGTAAAACTTTGCTGCATGCACACTTAGTTTATTGAAACGACCGGTTAATGTAGGCTAACTGCCTATAAGTTTTAATCAGACTTTTATTTTTTTATTAGGTTTAATTCAATTTCAATATTGTAACCCTATTTTTGCTGTTTACCATGGCACATAAAAAATTAATTCGGTTCGAGGCAATTAAATCTTTTCCCAATGTTTTTGAATTGCCCCAAAACATGGAGGAACAGTGGACGGTTTTCTTCAAAAATCAACACCCATTGGTTTTGGAATTAGCCTGTGGTAAAGGAGAATATACAATAGGTTTAGCAAGGCTGTATCCACAAAAAAATTATATTGGTGTTGATATAAAGGGCAATCGCATTTGGCGGGGTGCTTTAACAGCCATAGAAGAAAACTTACCCAATGTTGCTTTTTTAAGAACGCCAATTGAGGGTATACACCAATATTTTACCCCCCATACAGTTGAAGCCATTTGGATAACATTTCCCGACCCGCAACTGCGCTTATCAAAAGCCAAAAAAAGATTAACCCATCCACGATTTTTACGGTTATACCAACAAGTATTACAACCCAATGGCATTGTACATTTAAAAACAGACAGTCCGGATCTGTATTATTTCACCAAAGCTGTTATCAACTTATTTGACTTGGAATTGTTACAAGATTATGATAACCTGTATGCAGAACAACAATTATTACCGGAACATACCATTCAAACCCATTATGAATTGTTAGATATTGCCAAAAGTAACCGCATTCATTATTTGGCTTTCCGGTTAAACAAGCCATTGGATGTAGAAAAAGATGCAATACTAAAAAAATTAATTCTTGAACATGTCGCTAATTGAAGGAACTGATTTTTATTATGATGTGCAAGGTTATATGGTATTGACAGAAAAATACCATTTAGAAAAAGGTTATTGCTGTGGGTATGGCTGCAGACATTGCCCTTACCAGTATGAAAATGTTCCCGAACCCAAACGATCGGCTTTAACTGAACAGGCAGTTGCATCTATAAAAAATGCATCACCCGAACCTTAAACAAAAAAGGCATTGGCTAAATTACAAAAATCAATTCCCATTAAAACTATTTTACCCAGCGGTAAAAAAGACCACTCTTTTTTTGAGCAGGTATATGCAGTAGTGGCATTAATACCCAAAGGGCAGGTAACCAGTTATGGTGCCATTGCTAATTTTTTAGGCACCAAAATGAGTGCAAGAATGGTAGGATGGGCACTAAACAATGCACATCATTTACCAAATGTGCCTGCACACAGGGTAGTAAACCGCAATGGCGCTTTAAGCGGGAAAGCCCATTTTGAAACACCTACACAAATGCAAATCTTATTAGAACGGGAGGGCATTGCCGTAAAGAATGATACCATTGTTGATTTTAAAACCCATTTCTGGGATCCCTCCATTGCTTTGGATATTATTGATAATAAGGACTGATAAACAGATACACAACAGGGCCCGTAACAGCAACATACAACCAAAGCGGCCAGGTATAACGTGCCAGTTTTTTATGCAAGAGAAACTCTGCTGTTAAAGCCCGGTAAGCGGTAAATAAAATGAAGGGCAATATAATGGCAGCCAGAAAAATATGGGTAAATAAAATAAACAGATATATAACCTTAATAGAACCGGTGCCTTCAAATTTTGTTTCGCCGGCCAACAGATGATGCGCAATATAACTAACCAAAAACAACACAGAGAGTATAAGTGCTGTGATCATTAATTTCTTGTGTAATAAATAATGTTTTGTTTTTACTGCTACCAATGCTGCAATAAGCAATATTGCAATAATGGTATTGACTATGGCATTAAAAGCAGCAAATAAGTGAACATTAAAACCAAGGTTAACCGTTAATTTAAAATTACTCAGCAATACTACTGCAGCAAATACTACAAAGGAAAATACACCAATCAGCAGTTTTGCCTGTTTATCATTTTTTTTGATAATTGCACTTAACATTTTTAAATTGAATTTTCAGATATAAACGAAAAAATCAGGTGTTTTGTTTGGGAATACCGGGTTTTTTGGTTAAAGCATATACAAAGATGATGATCATCAACACTATAATTACCCAAAGCCATTTTAATGCAATAATAGAAGCAAACACCTCACTTTTTTGCGATTTGTCTTTTTCTAACATTAATAACCCAATATCTTTAGCCAGTTTACCCAATGCCACCGTATCTCTTCCATCATATAAACCACGAACAATATAATTTTTATCTAATAAAATAAAAGAGGGTGTATGTAAAAAAGCAGTATCTACATTATGCCCGTCAATTAATCCTATCTTTAATTCATCGAAAGCAAAATCATAAATTTTCTTTTTCGGACCGGTTAGCATCCACCAGTTATCCGGATTTACGCCATATTGATTGGCATAGGCTTTTAATGCCTGTACACTATCTCTTTCCGGATCTACTGAAAAAGAAATAAACTGTACAATCGAAGAGTCTACCACCTTTCTGCCTTCTTCATAATTAGAAAATGACTGTTGTAATTTGCGCATGTTACGGGTTAATACCGGACAGGGATATGGACATCTGGTAAAAAAGAAATCCAATACCGTTATTTTACCGGGTTTATCGTACAAACTCACGGTATCGCCCAACTGATTGACTAATGTAATATTGGCCGTGTGATGCCAAAAACTGTCAGTAACCTCTTTCCCATTCACAATTCGGGTAGCAACACTGTCTAACAATAATTTTCCGGGCATTACTACTGACTTATCGCTGAAAGATTTCAACATTAAATAGCTAACCAACGGAATGAGTATAGCTATTAGCAGTGCCAAAACGGCTTTTTTATTCATGGTGCAAAGGTAATGTTGTATAAATGAAACAACCATTGCTGGTAGACAATGGTTGCTAAAATAGATGTTAAAAAAATATTACAATCTTATTTATTCTATCGCTTCAATTTACTCTACCGCTTTTTTCAATTCAATGGTTCCTTTTTCGTGTTCACCATGTACTTTTTGTTGTACCGGAATATTGCTCTCCTGATCGTAAGGTGCATATTTATTGCGTAATTCTCTGAAAGAGTTACCATCGGCCAAAAAAGCAATGATAAACCAAATGAACAAGCCCAAAGGCAATACAATGGTCATGATTAAATTTCTTATTTCATGTTTTAAGTGCATGAAATAAGCTACAATGTAAAAAGCTTTTGCCAGCATCAAAATCAAAATTATTCCTTTGATCAAGTGCCGTGAGAAACTTTGCTCAGACATATTTACCATTGAATAACCCAATGCTAATTCAATAATGGTAAGCACACTCAAAATAATAGTTACCCTGTACACTTCTTTGCGGGCTGCTACTGCATGAGCATCATCTAATATTCTTAAATCTTCCATATAATTATTTTTTGATAATGAATTCAATTGATTATACCAGATAAAAACAGGTAAATACAAATACCCAAACCAAATCTACAAAGTGCCAGTATAAACCAGCTTTTTCAATCATTAAATAATGGCCTTTCTTTTCAAATGTATTATTTAATGCCATAATAAGCATAATCACATTAATCACAACACCGCTAAATACATGGAATCCATGGAACCCGGTAATGGTAAAAAAGAAATTGGTGAAGTTGGTAGTTGATTGGGTTCCATCTGCATTTAAGAATGGATTACGACCCCACCAGGCACCTTCGTGAAATAAGTGTGTCCACTCCCATGCCTGACAACTTAAAAATGCCAAACCGCCAATAATGGTAAATATTAAATTAATGACAACACCTTTTTTATTCATGTTTTGTCCTGCCTGTACCGCCAATACCATGGTAACGGAACTTAGAATCAAAATAAATGTCATTAAACTAACAAACAGCAATGGGTAACCACTACCTAAGCCGGGAAAAGAATTAAACACATGATTGGGGTCAGGCCATCCCTGGGTTGCAAAACGGGTGGTTCCATAAGAAATGAGTAAGGCACCAAACGTAAATGTGTCACTCATTAAAAAATACCACATCATAATTTTACCATACTCTACGTTGAAGGGGCTTTTACCGCCGCTCCACCACTTGGTTGTTGCAGTTGCTGTTGTTGTTGACATGTTGGTTTCTTAAATTACGTTCGCAAATTTATTGGCTAATGTTTAAAAATCGTGCACAAATTGCATATTTTTTAAACCACTTATCTGGCTACATACAGAAATATATACAAATAAATCCAAAGTATATCTACAAAATGCCAGTAAGTGCTTACTATTTCAATGGGTACCGGGCTATAAGATTTTACTTTTGTTCTGAATGCCCTGAAGAAGGTGATGAGTAATGCAACCACCCCACCCAACACATGCAGCACATGTAATCCAATAATTACTACCAGAAAGGAAGCTGCTGCATTACTCCCCGGACCTATTAATAAAACCCCATGATTGGCCATTGCCTTAAAACCTATATACTGCAAATAAGCAAATACCAGCCCCAATATAACCGTAATGGTTATTAAGTTTTTGTATTGCAGCATTTGCCTGGCTTTAAAGGCCTTTAAAGCCAGATACATGGTAATACTACTACTAACGATCACCATTGTAGAATAGAGGAAAACAGGCGACAGTTGCACATCTTCCCAATTGGCCTGATTTCTTTTTACGATATATGCACTGGTTAATCCGGCAAACATCATACAAATGCTGCCAATGCCCATCCACATTAAAAATTTATGGGGATGTATTTTTTTACTACGGTTAGAAGTTTCTGTTACTGCCATCATCACATATTCAATTTAGGTATACAATAAAAAATTTTATGCGCCGGGTATTTTATCGGCTAATAATGCAAATAATACAATCGGTAAATAAATATAACTACTAAACATTACTCTACGTGCTGCTTTTACAGTCATTTCTCTGTACAACCGAACCGACTGAAACACCATGAACAGGTTGCAGGCTAATAAAATCCACATACTCACCTGGCCCGACATATTTAAATATGCCGGCAATAAACCCACCGGAATCATGAGCACACTGTACATGATAGTTTGAAGCGCTGTATATTTTGTAGGTCCTTTTTCATTGGGCAACAGTTTAAACCCGGCTTTTGAATAATCGTTATGTGCTACCCAGGCAATGGCCCAAAAATGCGGGAACTGCCACAAAAACTGAATGGCAAATAAAACCCATCCTCCGGCGGTAAAAGCATCCTGGCCGGCTACCCATCCAATTAAACAGGGCAATGCACCCGGAAAACCGCCAATTAAAACTGCAATGGAATTCACTTTTTTTAATGGCGTATAAATAAAGGCATATAAAAACAAGCTGAAAGCAGATAACAATGCAGATGACAAATTAAAAAAATACCACATCATAGCCACTCCAATTACCCCACTGATGAAAGCGAAGATATAAGCTTCTTCTGCACGCATTCTACCACTGGCAACCGGTCTTTTTAAAGTACGCTTCATTAAGGCATCGGTATCTTTTTCAACAGCCTGATTAATAGCATTTGCACTTCCTGTAATTAATAGCCCGGCAACAAACAATAAAACAATCATACCCCAATTGTATGCTACTACTTTTGGCGCCATCAGGTAACAAATAACGCAGGAGAACACTACCGTAAAGCTGAGGGTAAATTTCATTAACTGAAAATAATCCTTCACTTTAGCCACTAGTGCAAAAGAAACCGAAGTAGAAGTATCAATGGTTTTTGTCATGTTCATTTTAGTAAAAACCAATGCCCTGACATCTCAGGGCATTGCACATATTTTAGGTGAAGCCGAGATAATTACTTCACTACATTATTAAAATTAGTGTTGCGTTTCATCCGCACCAACAGGCTCTGTTTGCGGAATATATTCTCTTCCATCTTTATTATAATCATAAGCCCAACGGTGTACTTCCGGAATTTCTCCTTCCCAGTTACCGTGTCCGGGATTAATTGGAGTTGTCCATTCCAATGTATTGGCACCCCATGGATTTTTAGTGGTTACTTTTCTTCCTTTGAAAATAGAATAGAAGAAATTAAAGATGAATAAAAGTTGTGTAGCAAAAGTGATGATTACAACTGTGCTGATAAACCTGTTTAATTCTGCAAATTGTTTGAAACTTTCCCAGCTGCTGTAATCATAATAACGACGAGGCATACCGGCTAAACCTTCATAATGCATGGGCCAGAAAATCAGATAAGCACCGGCCAATGTAATCCAGAAATGGATATATGCCAATGTATTGTTCATGTAACGACCATACATTTTAGGGAACCAGTGGTAAATACCTGCAAACATACCAAACATAGAAGCCACGCCCATTACTAAGTGAAAGTGTGCAATTACAAAATAAGTATCGTGTAAGTGAATATCTAATGCAGAATCGCCAAGCCAAATACCGGTTAATCCGCCTGAAATAAACAAACTAACAAAACCTATGGTAAACAACATACCAGGCGTAAAGCGAATATTACCACGCCACAAAGTAGTTAACCAGTTAAATACTTTAATAGCAGAAGGTACCGCAATCAATAAAGTTAAGAGTACGAAAACAGAGCCCACAAAAGGATTTAATCCGGATACGAACATGTGGTGCGCCCATACTAAAAATGAAAGTATACATATGGCAAACAAAGAACCAATCATTGCCATGTAGCCAAAAATGGGTTTCCTTGCGTTTACCGACATAATTTCAGAAGCCATACCCATTGCAGGTAATAATACAATATATACTTCAGGATGGCCCAGGAACCAGAATAAATGCTGGTATAAAATGGCGGTACCCCCCTCATTGGGCAAAGCACCTACCCCATTAATAAATATATCGGATAAATAAAAGCTGGTACCAAAGTTTCTGTCGAAAATCAATAATATGAAGCCGGAAAATAAAACGGGAAAAGAAAGCACGCCAATAACAGCAGTAAAAAATAATGCCCAGATAGTTAAGGGCAACCTAGTCATGCTCATACCTTTGGTTCTCATGTTTAAGATCGTAGCTATATAATTTAGCCCACCGAGAAGTGAGGATACCACAAATAAAATAATTGAAATTAGCCACAGATCCATACCAGATTTAGAACCGGGTGATGCATCGCGCAAAGCACTCAATGGCGCATAGGCCACCCAACCGCCACTAAACGGCCCCGTTTCAACAAACAATGAAGATAACATCACCAACCCTGCACTAAAAAAGAACCAATAAGACAACATATTCATAAAGGGCGAAGCCATATCCCGGGCACCAATTTGCAGTGGTATTAAAAAGTTGGCAAAAGTACCGCTAAGACCGGCAGTTAATACAAAGAAAACCATCACGGTTCCATGTATGGTAACCAAAGCATAGTAAGCCTGTGGGGTAATACGACCATCTTCTACCCAAAATTTTCCCAAAACATCCTGCAACCAGTAAAAATGTGAATCAGGATAACCCAATTGCAATCGGAATAATACGCTCATTAATCCACCCAGGAATGCCCAAATAATACCTGTAATCAGGAACTGTTTAGAAATCATTTTATGGTCGGTACTAAAAATGTACTTTGTAATAAACGACTGATGGTGTTCATGATGTTCATGATGCTCGGATGCTAATTCGGTGCTAAGTCCGGCGCCGGCTCCCAGTGCAATTTCGTTACTCATAACTTTACAGTTTTAAAAGTTCTTCTTTAACAACAATTCAAACAATTCGGTTCTATAAACATTAATTTTTAGCCACTGCTTTAATCATTAGTTGCCCGGCAGCCATGGTAGGCTTAGCAGTGCTGTCGGTTTTTTTATTATCCGGATCTTTGTCTGGGAAAGCAAGGTAATAATACGGTTTTTGTTTCGCCATCCAAACATCAAAATCTTCCTGACTTACCACTTTAATAATTCCTTTCATGGAATAATGGCCGTTACCACACAACTGATCACAGGCAATTTCGTAATCAAAATTAGGATTATCAGTTATTTTACGCATTTCTTCCGTAGTATATTTAGGTGTTAACCACATGGTAGTGGGTATACCGGGAACTGCATCCATTTTTAAACGGAACTGAGGTAATCCTACATCATGAATCACATCTCTTGAGCCAATAATAAACTTAACCGGTTTACCTTTCACCAGATATAACGTTTGTTCCATCACAACATCATCATGGGTAGCCGGGTCATCTTTCAAATGCAAGGTGCTGTCATTTTTCCAAACTAACCCTAATGAATTGGTAGCAGGATCTATTTCTTTGTAATATTTTTTACCTAAAATGCCATCTTCGCCCGGATAGCGAAAAATCCAGCCAAATTGTTTGCCGGTAATTTCAACTACCATTGCATTTTTAGGGGCATCACCTGTAAAATAAAACCAATCTCTTAAGCCTATAATTACCAATATGGTTAAAACAATGGCAGGTACCACTGTCCATAACAACTCTAATTTATTATTATGCGGAAAAAAGAAAGGTTTATTGTTTTCTTTTTCCTGGTAACGGAATGAGAACCAGAATAATAAAATTTGAGTAATTAAGAAAACCACACCTGTTATAATTAAAGTAATCCATAAAATGGAGTCTACTTTTTCGCCCTGCACACTGGCAGAGGGATGCTCTAATAATGTTTTTTTGAACAACAATTCATTACACCAGTATAAACCTATTAACCCCAATACTAAAAACCCCACCATCAAAAAACCATTGATTTTATTGGCTTGTTGGCGTGTTTCTTTTTCGCCTTTTAAAATGCCCACATACTCACTGGCTTTGGCAATTTGAAAAATTACCAGGAACACCAACACAATTACTGCTATCGTTAAAAAGATTGTCATAACACTACAATTAAAATTTCAATTCAGTTTCAATATTATTAATGTCTTTCTACGTATGATGTACAATACTTTCTTTTAGGAAGGGATTGTATTTTGCAATCAATGGTTTTGAAGCCAGTGCTTTCCCAACAAAATGAATCATTAAGCCAATAAACAAAGCCAGGATACCAAAATCGAACCAGCCTAAAGAAACATGGTCTTTGCTAATGCCGGGCATTACAATTTGGTAAAAATCTATCCAGTGTCCAAAAAGAATCAATACCGCCATAAAAGTCATTAAAGTATAGTTTCTTTTTGCAGAACGCTTCATCAAAATTAAGAGCGGACAAATGAAATTGATAATAATGTTTAAGAAAAAGATGCCTTTATAGGGACCTTGTACTCTTCCCTTAAAGTAAACGGTTTCTTCCGGTTGGTTAGAGTACCAAATCAGCATGTATTGTGAGAACCATAAATAAGTCCAAAAAATAGAAAATGCAAAAATAAATTTACCCAAATCGTGCAAGTGCTCCTGATTGGTATATTCCAAATAGCCCTTGTTTTTTAAATAGATTACCCACAATGTAATTAATGCTACACCCGATACAAAAGTGCTTGCAAAAACGTACCAGCTATACATGGTACTGTACCAATGTGCATCAATACTCATTAACCACAACCAGGGTAAAGTAGAACCTACCGTTAATGCAAACCATACAATAAATAATCCGGCAGTTACCGTATTTTTCCAAACATAAGTGTTGCCGGTATTATAATCCATGGGTTCAATATCAGCCTCGCTGCTAATTTTACGCATTCTCCAACCCAATAAGCTCCATAAACCAACAGTGAGTATAGACCAGATTACGAAGAATTTTACATTTAAAAAACCTGATTTTCCTTTTAATATTTCATCAGCAGCTACTTGTTTGGCATCTAACCAATGATAAATTTCGTGGTTGCCGGTAAATACAATATAAAACAATACCACTAAAGTAATAATACCAAATACAGGTACAAGGGTTGAAATAGCTTCAGCCACTCTTCTAAAAGTCATTTGCCAACCGCCCATGGCCAAAGTAGTAGCACAAATAAAAAACATAGCGGCATTACATACCATGGTCCAGAAAATGGTATTGTACATAATGGTACCCATGAATATGGCTTTTTCTTCATTGGTTCCGGTGCCTTTTGTAAACAATCCGATAATAAAAGCCAGCAGGCCTATTCCTATTAAGGCATAGGACCATGTTTTCATTTTTGAAGGAACCTCGAATTGCTCTTTAAAATCTAAAGTTTGTTCTGCCATTGTAAAACACATTTATTATTTTGATGGATGCAGTACCAATTTAATTATTTACTTGCCGTAGCAGTATTTGCTTTGCCTTCGGCCTGCTTCATTTTAATGTAACGAATAATTTGCCAACGTTGTTGCCTGCTTAACTGAGAAGCATAGCTACCCATTAAGTTCTTACCATATTCAACGGAATAAAACATTTGCCCTTCTGGCATAGCTTCATATTTAGCATCGCCTACCAATTGAGCCGGCTTAGCAGGATATGGGCCTTCACCACCTTTATAGAGTGGGCCATTTCCATCTAATTTTGGTCCGTGACAAATGGCGCAATTCACCAAGAAAAGTCTTTCTGTTTCTACATACTGTGCCGGTGTTAAAGAATCAATGGGGCTTTTAATCAGTTTGGAAGCAGCATAGTTGGTGGTATCGCCCGGCACATCTTTGGCCAAAGGGAAAGGCATATCTTCGCCGCGGGCAATGGTTCCAACTACGGGCTTTTCATTGTAAAAAACCCCTTCTTTGGTTAAATTACTATGATCAGTATATGTTTGATAAGCCCGGCTGTAAAACATATCGGGCATATAAATGCGGCTGGGTTTGCGCTTAATATCACTGCAACTGAATAAAACAGCGGTTGCAGAGAATAAAACGATTAAAATAGATAGTTTTTTCATTGTAAATCAATTCAAATTAAGTTAAGCAGCAATAATTTCTTTTTCTAATGTTTTTTCGTCGTCTTTATCATAACGACCCCACCACCAGCCTTCTTCAGCCACCTGTACATCTGTTTCAACAGCGCCATTATTAGTTAAGAATCCTTTTAAATCATCTATATTGGTTTTATCTGTGCACTCAATTACCATCACAAATAAGTCGTCGGTTGCCCGGGGATGGAAATGGTGCTTTTTTACAAATGGAGCCAACTGGCATAAATAACAGAAAGTATATACCATGCCTACTGCAGCAAATAATACCGTTAACTCAAAAGTAATGGGTATCCATGCCGGTAACGCAAAATGGGGCTTTCCGCCAATATTCAATGGCCAGTCGTATGTTAATATCCAACTAATACCACCCAAAGCTGTGGCAGTTCCGGTAATTCCGTAAATAAAACCGGCAGTATGCAAACTGGTTTCTCTTAAACCCAAGGCATGGTCTAAGCCATGTACCGGAAAAGGGGTGTACACATCTCTGATTTTATAACCGGCTGTACGTACTTTTTTTACAGCAGGGAATAACACTTCCTCATTATCAAAACAGCCTACAACAAATTTCTTTTTTGCCATATGTTTAATTTAGGTCTTCAATAATTGTATTCACACAATTGCTATCTGCTAATTCCGGAATTAGAATTAATGCGCATATTCATGTGCAAATTCTTCCACCGGTTCTTTTTCAATAGCACCCATTGTGTTTTTGTAGCTTTCTCCGCTGGTCTTCAATACATATTTAATTTCATGTACCGCAATAACCGGTGCATACTTGCTAAATAAGAAGAAGCAGGTAAAGAACAAGCCAAATGTTCCCAGATAGAAACCAATTTCCCAAATAGTTGGGCTGTAATAAACAGACCAGGAAGAAGGCAAATAGTCTCTATAAATAGAAGTAACAATAATTACAAAACGCTCAAACCACATACCCACGTTCACCAGAACAGAAATGAAGAAGGTGATAAAGAGGTTTCTTCTTGCTTTACGCAACCAAAATATTTGTGGCACCATAACGTTACAGGTCATCATACCCCAGTAACTCCAACCATAAGGACTAAACAAATTAGCCCTGCTATACCAGAAGGTATAACCTTCATATTTACTTTGGCTGTACCAGCCCATGAACAATTCTGTTAAATAGGCCACCCCTACAATAGAGCCGGTTAATACAATAATTTTATTCATGGCCTCAATGTGGCCAATGGTAATATAATCTTCTAAATGATATACTTTTCTTACCACCAGCAGCAGCGATTGTGTCATGGCAAAACCCGAGAATACAGCACCGGCCACAAAATAGGGCGGGAAGATGGTGGTATGCCAGCCTGGAATAACAGAGGTGGCAAAGTCCATAGATACAATGGTGTGTACTGAAAGTACCAACGGTGTAGCCAAGCCGGCCAATACCAATGATAAAGATTCGATTCTTTGCCAGTGTTTGGTAGAACCTGTCCAGCCAAAGGCAGCAACGCCATATAAATATTTACGCAATTTTGTTTTAGCCCTGTCGCGTACGGTTGCCATATCAGGTATTAAACCACTGTACCAGAATAAAACAGATACGGTGAAATAAGTAGAAATCGCAAATACGTCCCACAACAAAGGAGAGTTGAAGTTTACCCAAACCGGACCTCTTGTATTGGGATAAGGCATAATGAAGAACGCCAACCATACACGACCCATGTGGAAGATGGGGAACTGTCCGGCACACATTACCGCAAAGATGGTCATTGCTTCCGCAGCACGGTTTACACCCGTACGCCAGCCCTGACGAAACAGTAATAGAATGGCAGAAATCAATGTACCGGCATGACCAATACCTACCCACCATACGAAGTTGGTAATATCCCAACCCCAACCTACGGTTTTATTCAGGTTCCATTGGCCAATACCATATGTAACATCCCGGTATACGCTATATACCCCAAACAGCAGTAATGCCACGGCAGTATAAAATCCAACATACCAAAGCTTACCCGGCTTTGCCTCAATGGGGCGAATAATTTCTTCCGTAACATCATGGTAGGTTTTCCTGCCATATACCAACGGCTCTCTTAATTGTGATTCGTACTTTAAATGCATTTCTTCTTACTGTTTAGTGTTCCGGAAATTAATTTCTGAGAACTGTGTTTACATTTTCAAAGTATACTTTATTTCAATTTGCTGAAACAATCCATCTTATCCTTCTGCTTTTTCAGTGGCCTCTTCTTCAACATTGCGCACTTTCGCCAAATAATTTACGTTCGGTAATACGTGCAATTGCTCTAATGATTTGAAGAGTCGTAACTTATTCTCCTGACGGGTAATGGTAATGGCACTGTGTGAATCGTTTATATTACCAAATACAATAGCATCAGTAGGGCAAGCCTGTTGACAAGCAGTTTTTACATCCCATTTATTGTCTTCCCCGGTAATTAAAGGCCTGCTTTCTTTCTTGGCTTTTAATTTTCCTTCCTGCAACCTTTGTACGCAGAAAGTACATTTTTCCATTACACCACGGGCACGAACGGTTACATCCGGATTCAATACCATACGAGACAAACCGTCATTCATCATCAATACCACATCATTCACAATGCCCTTCTGATTGTCGGGGAAACTGTCTGAACCGGTGTAATCGGCCCAGTTAAAACGGCGCACTTTATAAGGACAGTTATTGGCGCAATACCTGGTTCCAATACATCTGTTATAAGCCATTTGGTTCAATCCTTCACTGCTATGGTTGGTAGCACCTACCGGGCACACATTTTCGCAAGGCGCATTATCGCACTGTTGGCACATTAAAGGTTGGAATACCACTTTCGGATTATCGGGATTGCCACTGTAATAACGGTCAATTCTTAACCAGTGCATATCATGAAAACGCAATACCTCCGGCTTGCCTACCACCGGTACATTGTTTTCTGCATGGCAGGCAATTACACAGGCGCCACAACCGGTACAAGAATTTAAATCCACACTCATGCCCCAGTGAATACCAGGCTTATCGAAATAAGGATAAATGGTTCCTTCTTTTTCGTAATCTTTTAATCCGCCAAATGGAGCTAATTCTTTTTCGCGGTCATTAATAATTTCTTCCGGATCTTTTTTAAATGCACTTAAAGTTAATTCTTTCATCACTTCGGTACGTTTTCCCTGTGGGGTATCGTACACATTGTGCGTTTGCATTAAAGCTACTGGATAAGTATTACCGGTTTTTTCAACCGTAGCATCTATCACAGCATAACTTAAAGTAGTGCCGCTCATGTTGGTAAATGGAAATACATTTTGTCCGATTCCTTCAGCAGCTTTACCAATTTCTTTGGTACGGCCGTAACCTACAGCAATACCAATGGTATCAGGATGCACTCCCGGTATAATTAAAACGGGTAATGTTACGCTTTTTCCGTTAGCCGTTACTTTTACCACCGGTTTTTCAGGGGTTACTTCATAATTATCGGCTTCACGGGCAATATTCAAATCAATATTTAACAATGTTCTGGCCATGGCCGGAGACATCATTACATAATTATCCCAGGTAGCACGGGTAATTGGATCGGGCATTTCCTGTAACCAGGGGTTAGAGGCGGTTTGTCCGGCACCTATGCTCACTTTTTGGTACAATACTACTTCTACTTTTCCACCTTTTTTGTTCGCAGCAATGGCTGCCAATGCACCACTTACGGCACCACTGTTAAATGCGGCACCCAACATAACGGGTTCTGTAACCGGATTCAGTACACCATCCTGCAAGGCCTTATTCCACCCATTTTCACCACCGGCTTTAGCACTCCAGTAAGTTTTCAAAAAGCCTAAATAATCGGTAGTTGCGCCACTCCATTTTAACAGGCTATCCTGCCATTGGCGGGTTTTGAATAATGGATAAATAGTAGGTTGTAATAAAGAATAATAACCTGTTTTGGGTTCCGCATCGCCCCAACTTTCCAAGAAGTGGTGATTGGGAATTACATATTTACACAATTGAGTAGTTTCATCATTTTTAGGACTGAATGAAACGGCAAATTTTACTTTCTTCATACCGGCCACAAAGCGGCTGCTATCGAACCAGGTATACGCAGGGTTGGGGCCAATAATCAATAACGCACCTACACTTCCGGCATTCATATCTTCTACCAAACGGGCAAAATCGGTATCAACACCCTGATAGGTATTATAGGTACTGGACCAATCGATGGTTTTACCTCCCGATTGTAATGCCTCATTAATGGCGTTTACTACTATTTGTACGTTTACATCGTTACTGCCGCTTACCACAAGGGCATTGCCTTTATTGGCTATCAGCGCTGCTGCTGCGTTTTTAATTCCTTCTTTTAAAGCAGTGTCACTCAAATTTACTGCCTGACCATTGATGGCATTGAGTAAAGCTACCGCAACGGCACCTGTTTCAGATGGACGATGCAGGTAACGCTCATCGGCATTAGAACCGGTTAAACTAGCCACACTTTCAAAATGAAAATGTTTGCTCATGGCCGGTGCCTTTTCATTGATTTTTTTATTTTTTGAGTATTGTTTTGCAAATTCAATGGAGCTTAACCAGGTACCCAAAAAATCTGCACCCAGACTTACAATTACTTTGGCATTATCGAAACGATAAGAAGGAATGGCTTTTTTGCCATAAGTAGCTTCATTGGCCAGTAACATACCACTGTATGAAATAGCATCGTAAGTTACCTGACGAGAACCCGGATGCCTGGCAATGAATTGGTTAATCACTTCTTTTGAAGAAGGAGACACCACCGAACTGGTTAAAATAACCACGGGTGCACCACCCAACGAACCCATTGCATTGGCAATAGCACCATCTATATTTTCGAAAGTTGTTTCTTTACCATCAATGGTTGGGAAACGTAAACGGGCAGTATCATACAAATCCAGTACAGATGATTGTACCCTGGCAGAAGTTCCGCCTTTGGTAATGGGGCTTAATTCATTCCCCTCCAACTTAATAGGACGACCATCTCTAACTTTTGCCACCACACTTACCGCTTCCCCATCCTGTAAATAGGTAGTAGCATAATAGTTGGCTACTCCGGGTATTACATCTTCCGGTTTATTGGCAAAAGGAATAATTTTTTTAACGGGCACCTCACAACTGGCAGCTACCATGGCAGCGGCCGTACTAAAACCCAAATATTTTAAGAAATCTCTACGGGGAGTGGTAGCATCAAACAAACCTTTATCATCTTCCCACACGGGTAAATCTTCCCGGAACTCGTCTTTTGCTGATTGCTGATAACCTTCAGAATTATTCAACTCTCCAAAACTTTGCCAGTGTTTTTTTTGCTCCATAATTTGTTTTGTTAGGTGTAAAATTGCCTAAAACAGGCACTCTACATTTTTTCGTTGATGCGGTTTAACTATATCAAACTTTCGTATCAATACAGCCAACAATACTTTTGAAACTTTATTTTAATAGTGACATTTTTGACATTCGGTACCACCAATCATTTCTACAGTTACGCCCTTGGTACTATCTAATTTACCATCTTTTAAATCCTGATGGTATTTTTCATAAATGCTGTAAAATCCATTGTCTTTAAACTGAACCTGTGTGGTGCGGTGACAGTTAATACACCAGCCCATGCTCAATTCAGAAACCTGTTTTACTTCATCCATTTTATTGATTTCACCATGACAAATTTGACATTGTACTTTACCTACACGGGTATGTTGTGAGTGATTGAAATAAACGTGTGCAGGCAACATGTGTATTTTGGTCCATTCAATGGGTTTTGCTTTGCTGGCATCCCAAGGCTGGCCGGGTGTAAAGTTGGCGTATTCGTATAATTTTTTAATTTCTTCCGTACCGTTTACTTCATCGCCATCGGCAGTATATAATTTTTCGCCTTTGTATTCATTAATGGCCATGTGGCAGTTCATACAAACATTTACAGAAGGCACATTAGAATATTTACTGTCTAATGCTCCACTATGGCAATACAAACAGTTAATTTGGTTAATGCCTGCATGCACTTTGTGTGAATAGAAAATAGGTTGCTTGGGTTCATAATTAATGTTACGGCCTAACCCAATAGCCCCTTTGGTAGTTAAATATCCACCTACCAAAAAGAGCAGGATAGTTACAAAAGCAATATAAGTTCTGTTTTTCCAGAAAGGCACTGGCTCTGGCGATTCAATACCTTCTTTATTGTCGGTTAATTTTTTGAGGTTGCTGTTTACCTGCATTAAGGTAAAGGCAATAACAGCCAATATCAGGGTTAAAATACCAAATAATAAGGTATTATCGCTATCGGCAGCAGGCTGTGTGGCAGTGCCACCAGCGGCTTGTGGAGTAGCCGGTTTATAATCGGATATATATTTTAAGATAGCACCAATTTCAGCATCGGTTAATTGCGGAAACAGGTTCATAGCTGTTTTGTTGTATTCATTATACAACTTATTGGCATAAGGATCGCCTGTTTTTAAGAATGCCTGATTATTCCGAATCCAAGAATATAGATTTTTCTTGTTGGGCCACCTGTCTTCTACACCCATCAATGCAGGGCCTACTAACTTTTTATCAATGGCATGGCAGGATGCACAATTTTGACTGAATAATGATTTGCCATCCTGGGCTTTTAAATTACCGACGAATGCAAACGAAAAAACAACAAAAATTCCTGCGACAACAGTTCGGATTATCATGCGATGAGGTATCATATTCACAATCTGGTTGGTCTAATGTGGAAAAATATCCTTGAACGAGTGCAAAAATATGACACGGGGCTGACAAAAACTCAATGTTTAAAAAAAAATTTTAGTCAGTAATGGCGCGGGTTTCAAAGAATTGTTCCATTTTTATTTCTTTTTAATACAAGCTTTAATCAACAAATTTGTTTACCAAATATGGTAGGCTGCATTTGAAAAATTAATCAGATTTTTGCCATCCGGTACCCAATTTCATACTATTTGTTTTACACATAACCGATACGTTTTAAATATAAATACTCCGAATGAACCCATCTTACCCTCAACAACGCCTGGCTATTTTTGCTTCCGGTACTGGTTCTAATACGGTTAATTTAATACACTATTTTCAGCAGCATCCTTTTATTACCATACAATTAATTGTTACCAATAATTCCAATGCCGGTGTTATTCAAATTGCCCACCAACACCAAATTCCTGTTTTAATCATTGAAAAAGAAAAATTCCAAAAAACAGACGGCTATGTTCCTGAAATGCAGATCTACGGTATAAACTGGATTATTTTGGCCGGTTTTTTATGGAAAGTGCCCCCTACTCTAATTGAAGCTTTCCCCCATCATATCATCAACATTCACCCTGCCTTATTACCCAAATATGGCGGTAAAGGCATGTATGGCATTAAAGTACACCAGGCTATTGCCAATGCTGGCGAATCGGTAACAGGTATCACAATTCATTTTGTGAATGAAAATTATGATGATGGTCCTCCTATTTTTCAAGCTACCTGTGCGGTTGTGCCAACTGATACGCCCGAACAAATTGCGCAAAAAGTGCATGTTTTAGAATATGCCCATTTTCCAAAAGTGATTGAAGACACTATTATGCAAAATTTGAAGTTGAAATTATCAACTAAAGCAGAAAATTGAACGTCGGGCCCGAACTGTTGCTGAAGCTTCCATCTCGAAGCTTCGGGATTACATTGTCCATCCCTGCTTTTGCAAATATTTTTGTTGCAGGTAGCCTTAGTTAATCTGATTTTGATATTTTTTGAAATAAAGTTTTGAATTTTTCCCATTTTTCAAAATCTCTATCAATCTCAATTTTTTTTGGCTTCTTAAAAACATTAGAAATTGTACCAATAAGAGCACCGGAAGGCGCACCGATTAAAGTTGAAACTAAACCTACCGTTGTACCTTTATCAAAAAGGTTAATTTTTTTATCATAGGGAAGGGTCAGGGTAAATAAACCCAAAGATGCAAGCCCTAAGAGACTACCAACCCCAATATTATGTCCAAAAGAATGCTTTGTTTTAATGAAACCGATTTGAGCGTAATGGATTATTTTATTCTTTTTTTTAAACTCAATTGTCGAGTCAGTAATTTGATAATCTCTACCACGCATTATTTTCTTTCCCTCTAAGATATAAACGCGAATGAATTCTTTTTTTTGAGAATGAACATTTATTGTAAGAAATATCAAAATAGAAAATACTAAAGTTTTCATATGAATTGAATTAATAACAACATTTATTGAAGGCTACTTGCAACTGTTTTATATCCTTCACTTCCAATATCTTTTTTTCATTTCCGGTTAAAGCCACCTGAATCATTGCCTCCCCCATTTCTTTTAATGAACAAATACTATTGGGTATCAGCACTTTAAATAGCGGTATTAGCCAACCAAAATAATGGTACAGCTTTAACGTGTTTTTTAAACCGGGCGTTGGAATAATTATAGCCGGGCGAAACAAAAACACGGCTTTAAAAGGTAGTTGCATCAACGTGTTTTCTGTTTTCCCTTTTACTCTGGCCCACATCAGTCTGCCTTTTTCTGAAGAATCTGTACCTGCACCGGAAACATAACAGAAAGTCATTGCGGGATTTTGGCTACTGAGTAACCGCGCAAAACCAATGGTTAAATCATACGTCAATCGGCTGAATTCGGCTTCTTTCATTCCTACCGATGAAACACCCAAACAGAAAAAACAAGCATCATAGCCACTTACTGCGGGCATTAATGGACTTACATCCATAAAATTTTCATGCAATATTTCAGTTAACTTAGGATGCTTTATTCCGGTTGTGCGCCGGTTAATAATGAGCACTTTGGCAACTTGTTCAGATTGTAAACATTCGTGTAAAACCCCTTCGCCCACCATGCCTGTTGCACCGGTAATGATAACGTTAATGGAATTTTCCATGTAAAAAACTTAAAGCAAAGTAAACTTTAATGAAGAATAACCGATTTGCCGCTAATAAATATACAACATTTAACATGCGTTTCCAAATTTTTTTTTTAAAATTCAATCATAAAAAAATCAACCGGAACTAAAATACAGGGAGGAAATTACCCCAATTTTACAGACGTCATGGTTAATGAGCCGCCAATAGCCAGATCATTGAATAGCATGGCTTCATCTTTTTTATTGCGCAAACCCATGGTATACATCAGCGGAATATAATGTTCGGGTGTAGGTATGGCTAATTGTGCAGCTGTTCCCAATTGTTCATAACGAATTAATGCGGGTGCATTGTTTTGTACAATCAGTGTTTTAAAAGTTTCATTTATTTCTGTTGCCCAGTCATAGGCAAAACCAGGCTCATTCAACTTTTGCCAGTTTACCATACGCAGGTTATGTACCATATTGCCACTGCCTATCATTAATACACCTCTTTTGCGTAATGCTTGTAATTCTTTCGCTAATTCAAAATGATATCGGGCATCTTTAGTGTAATCAATACTTAACTGTAGCACGGGAATATTGGCCTGCGGATACATGTGCCGCACCACCGTCCATGCACCATGATCTAAACCCCATTCATGGTCTAAACCAATTTCGGTACTTTTTACAAGATGTTTTGTAACTTCTGCCAACTGTGGTTGACCGGGTGCTGGATATTGCACCTGATACAATGCTTCAGGAAAACCGCCAAAGTCGTGTATAGTAGGCGGTAAATCCATTGCCGTAATTTGTGTGCCTCTGGTTTGCCAATGCGCCGATATAACGATAACTGCTTTAGGTATGGGAATGTTTTTAGCTATGGCTGCCCATTGGTTACTAAAAACATTATTTTCAATGCCATTCATGGGTGAACCATGCCCAATAAATAAAACAGGCATTAAGGTTTCCTGCTCAGGAAAAGTTTGCATCATTTGCTGTATATTAGTAAATTTTGCCATAATTTAAATTGATTACACAAAGTTACGCTTAGCTTAGTGCCTGTAAAATGATGTTAGATAAGAAAAACAATTGATTATTATCAATTCACTTACCTTTTATAAAATTTAAGCGGATTGTCATTTGTAATTCCTTAATCAAAACAGGCACTGTTACTAAAATATTTTCTGCACTCTTATTACCGGATAAGGTGTCATACCTTTAGCATCGAACCATAAAATTTTATTCATTACGGCATCATTGCCGCCATCAACAGCTACAAATACTTTTTCAAATAAACGAATGTATTGTTTGGCTAAACCGGTTAATTGTGACGTGGGTTTATTGCGTTCATCTAACGGTATATTATTGGGAATATAGGCATATTGATATATATGTTTCTCGATTATAAAACAATCAAATATGGGCAAGGCCGTGGCATCTATTACATTCATGGGCGGTAAACCCAATATTTGCTCTATGGTACGCAACATAGAGGCTTGATTGTATTGAGTATGAATGATTTTTCCAATAAATAATTATGAATTAAAAATAATTATTTTTTTATAGCTATCTAATTATAAATGTTTTATGTTGAATAAGCATGGCCAAATAGTACACTGTTTTTTGTAGCAACAAAAATGTTTAAAAATAGCGTTTAGAAACCAATAAAACGGTATTTATGGCCGGCAATAATTTTGTGTATCAATTTACCTTGGTAACGACTAAAAAAAACCTATGCAACTTAAAAAAGAGAAACGGCTGCCCGTATAGGGGGGCTCTAACGGGTTTTGTTGTTTGCTCAACTTTTCTAACCGTATTTGCTCGTTAATTAATCCGCTTGCTTTTGACTTGGTAACTGTTTTTATAACAGACAACTTTTTATAATAAAATATTACTTCGTATCTTAGGTTTTTAGAGATGACCTTAATTTTATTCTGATTCTCTTGTATCATTTTAATGACAATTTGATGAACCATCTTTTCCCTGTATTTCTTAAATTAGAAGAACTTCATACACTGATTGTTGGAGGTGGCAATGTGGGACTTGAAAAAATTACAGCGGTGCTGTCTAATTCACCAAACGCAAGAGTAACATTAATTGCTCCTGAAATCAGGAATGAAATTAAACAGTTAACTGAAAATAACTCATTAGTAAGCCTTATATATCGAAAATTTATGGTTAAAGATTTGAAGGATAAGGATATTGTGATTATTGCTACCGAAAATCAATCTGAAAATAAACGTATATGCGATTTAGCGAAGCGGAAAAGGTTATTGTGCAACGTAGCAGATACCCCTGATATTTGTGATTTCTATCTCTCATCAGTGGTGCAAAAACAAAACCTTAAAATAGCTATCTCTACAAACGGTGTTTCACCAACAATGGCAAAGCGAATCAAAGAAATATTACACAATAGCCTTCCTGATGATATTGAAACAACATTGAATAATCTGCAACAGATTAGAAAATATTTAACCGGTGATTTTTCTGAAAAAGTTGCACAATTGAATAAGTTAACAGAAACTTTGATAAAACAAAATAAAAAAGTAAAATAGAACATGAAGCCAGTTATCACAATTGAATATTGCCCTAAGTGTGGCTGGTTGCTACGGGCTGCTTATATGGCACAAGAAATATTAATCAGTTTTTCAGAAGATATAAAAGCTGTTTCGTTGCAACCCAGTGAGCAGCCAGGTGCTTATTACATTTATATTAATGATGATATAGTATTTAACAGAAAAGAATATGGAGGATTTCCTGAAATAAAAATTATTAAAAGAATTATCAGGAATATTGTGAATCCGGAAAAAAATTTAGGACATATAGATATGAATTAATAATTAATATTTATAAATAACAAAATTTAGACTAATGAATGGCGTTATTTTATGTGGTGGACAAAGCACTCGTATGGGGAATGATAAAGGAATGATTTCAATAGATGATCGTACATGGGTTCAGGCCGCTTCTGAAAAGTTATCGCTACTTGGTATTCCTGTACTTATTTCAGTGAACAAATCGCAGCAAGAAAAATATAAAATATATTTTTCATCTGAAAGGCTTATTACCGACAATAATTCTTTATTAGTCAAAGGCCCGCTTTTAGGACTGTTAAGCGTTCATTTGCAAAGACCTTCAGATGATTTTTTTGTATTTGCCTGCGATATGCCTTTTATGGAGTTTTCATTAATCAAAAATCTATATTGTCAATATCAACAAAACAGTACAAATACATTTGATGCATATATCTATACAATTGAGGGTGAAGCTGAACCCTTATGCGGAATTTATACTGCAAAGGCATTGGAGTTCGTAATGCAAATGTATTACACCGGGCAACTATTAAAACATAGTATGAAATTTATACTAGAACATTTAAGTGTTTATAAAATACCTGTATCTGCTGATAAAAAAATATGTTTTCGAAATATGAATGCTCATGCAGATTTAAATGGCTTGTAATCCCAATGAAGCCTTACTCACTAATACAAAATTTTCTTTTGTTGCATCACATACCGTACATTTATAAGCACTGTCTAATTGGTTAAATAAAGTGCCTGGAGCTATTTTATTTTCTGGTTCTCCAATTTCTTCATCGTACACTGTTAAACATTTCCGGCACTGGTAAACCATAGTTGGTATTGATAAATTTGATTCAAAATATTCTTCTTTTATAGCGGTTTCTTTTAATAAATCATTTTTACAGAAATTTTCATAATAATATTTACATAATGAAATAAGATAAGTGGCCAAATGTTCTTTACTTACATTGTTTCTGAATACAATCAATTCATTTGAGTTTGGATTGAAACCTGAACTATATAAAATATCAAACTTGCTTGAAGGTTTTAATGTATCTCTTATTACATTATATTGTTTTTTAATAATTATAGAGCCAAACACACCTGACTTTGGTTGAGTTTTTACTGCAATGCATAATCCATAGGTACGAACATCATCTTTATCTAATTGCCTAATGATATGCTGTTTGATACTAAGACCTTCTTCGTTGGTATCTTCTACCTGCCAGTTCAATTCATTGGAGGCATGTCGAACATTAATTCGATGCCTGTTCAAAATAAAACTCCACAAATGTCTATGCTTTTCATCAATATTTTTTATAATCAAAGATTTCCATGGTGTTGTATATAACTGTCCTATCTTGGTTTCCAGGCATAGTTTACAAATATCTTTTAGGAACGAAACTTTAAATAATTCGTTGCGCTGATATAGTCCTAACCAGGATTTAGTACCATAATTATTAAATCCTTCATAATAAGGAAGTTTAAATTCTGGCAGAAACAGGTTTTCTTCCACTGGTTTTGATATAATACTGATGCTTGAATGAACTTGTTCGTAAATAATGTCGCCATAAGCAAGGTTGTTATCATAATATAGTTCAGGATTTTCAAAAATAATTTTTTCAATAAATTTAGATAAACGTGGAATTTCGTTGGTATATATTAAATCTTTCCATTGATAAATTATATTTGTTTTTGGGAATCGAATATACAAATACCAAAAATGAATATTTTTTGAGGCAATCCAGTTAATATTACCTGTAAAAAAAGGAGTAAACGTTTGGTTGTTATCAGCGATGTTTATTTTGATTGCAGGTCTGTAATCAAACAGATCAAAAATATCTTTATATACCCCTTCCTTTACCCATGAATCTCTGATAAATATTTCTTCAGCAGGATATGAACTGAGGATGTTGGGATAAGAATCTATTTTATTTTCATATTGAATGTTATGTAAATTTAATGATGCCACTACTTTCTCATATTCTTTGTGCGATACATCAATCAGTAATTGCTGCCTCAAACCAAAACGAACATTATCAATTCCGGCAACCTCTAAAGCTTCTAAAATATTATGCAGATATCCCGGCGAGATAATCCCTCCTGTGAAATTAATTTTAAATTTAAATGCATGTCTCATATAATTTCTTTAGGATAATTTGAATTCTCTTATTGCTTTTATAAAATTTTTATTCTCATGTCCTGGTCTGCACAATTTTAGTAAGGCAAAACGTTGTAAATCGCTCAAATTTTTCCATTGATTAAGATTAATTGGTAAGTTGAATTCACTGGCTTTTGTTAAAAATTTTTCTGGAATTTTTTCTATATTTGACCATTCAGGGTCATCTTCAATTTGCAAATTTGTTGGGTCTAAACCGGTGTATTTTTTTATAATAATTTTTGTATAATTATAATATTTTTTTTTCTCTTTTTTAGTTGTAATATTGATTGATGCCAGTTTTTTCTTTTCGTTTAAACTCATCATTGCCCATTCTTTTAATTTTAATTTTATTCCTACTTCATCCATTTTAAATCTTACAATCATTGGAATACAACGAACATTTTCCTCAACAAAATCTTCTTCAAATTGAAAATATTCTATTTTTTTTGTATGTTTAAAAAAATAATGTAACTTATTTAAGTTAATATGTTTTTTTATTTTCATCACTTTTCGATTTGTAATTAAATCTATACAGTCATTATTTTTTTTTCTTCTGTTAAATTCATACATTCTGACATTTTTTTCTCTAAAATGGTCTGTACTTCAGGCCTGCAGCTGCCGCAACCCATACCCGCACCGCTGGACTCGCATAATGATTTTAAATCATTATATCCCTGTTTAATTTTGTTAATAATATTACCTTCACCGATGTTGCCGCAACTGCAAATCAATTTACCCAATAGCGGCTCTGTTTTATTGCCTGAACGCAATAATAACAGACGTTTTTCTGAAAGCTCTGTTTTGTTCTCGATTAGATCTTTAAAATCAAGGAACTCAGTTTTATCTCCGATTAAGATTGCCCCTATTAATCGGTCATTGTGAATGAGGCATTTTTTATAATAGCGTTTGGCCTTATCTATAAAAACTACCTCTTCATACTCTTTATTGTCAGGAGATTCAATAGTGCCTATGGAAACAAAATCTGTTCCACGCATCTTTAAAATATTCATAAATATTGAGCCTTCATAATATTTTGAAATATCGCCTGAAATATATCGTGCTGCTATGTCAGCCTGTTGTTCTGCTGCAACTGTAATCCCATACAAAAATCCTTTAAACTCTGCAATTTCCCCTACTGAAAAAATATTTGGATCACTGGTTTGCAAATATTCATTTACTATCACGCCTCGTTTACAATTCAACCCGCAATCTTTTGCAAGTTTAATATTCGGTACTGTACCTATAGCAATTATAATTGCCTGGCAATCAATTATTGCACCACTTTTTAATTTGATTCCTTCAACAGAATTATTGCCAATTAAGCGCTCAATTTCATCATTATAATAAATTTCTATATTTTTACTATGCAACTCTTCGTGCAATAGTTGACTACCCAGCTGGTCTAATTGCTTGTCCATTAATCTTGAATTACGATGAACAATGGTTACATTCAAGTTTACTTCACGAAGCGAAGCTGCTAATTCTATTCCTAATATACCACCACCAATTATAATTACTTTTCCTTTGGCAGGGTCAATATGATTTTTAAAACTATCCGCATCGTTTCTGTTCCTCATAGTGAATATGCCTTTCAATGGAGGTACATCCCGGAGCTTAGCAGCCCGGCTACCGGTTGCTATCACCAATTTATTATAGTGATGTATTTCCCCATTGCTATCAGTTACTGTTTGATTTAATCTGTCAATTTGCTCAATACTTGTACCTCTGTGTAATTTAATGTTTAATTGATCTTCATCATCATCTGTCATTTTTACTAAGTGTTGCCAGTTTTGCCAACCACTAATGTAATCTGGCAGCATAACCCGATTATAAAAAGGAAAGGCTTCTTTGCTAAAAACAATAATTTCGTCTGCTTTATTTCGATCACGATAACTCTTTATGAACCCAAACGCGCCTGCTCCTGCACCTATTATAATAATTTTTTCTTTTGCTTTTTTATATCCCTGTATCTGAACGGCAGTATATTTAAAATCAGGTTCTTTTGATTTTGGGTCAACTAAATTATTAGTAAGGTTGTTTGCCCTGTTTAGATCGCTTTTTAAAATTTTTCCCCAATGCATTGGTAAAAAAACGACTCCTTGTTTTATGTTTGATGATATTCTTGCTTTCACCCGCACTTGTCCGTTTTTACTGTTAATTTCTACCAAATCATTTTCTTTGATATTTCTTTGAGATGCATCATCAGGATGTATTTCTAAAAATGATTCAGGAATGTGAAGTTTGAGTTTATTTACTTTTCCTGTTTTACTCATGGTATGCCATTGATCTCTGATACGCCCGGTAGTAAGTATTAAAGGAAAAATTTCATCCGGCTTCTCCAGTTCAATATGATCATTAATGGTATGTATAATTGCCCTTTTAGAAGGTGTATCAAACTGATGGTTTGTAAACAATCGTTTAGTACCACTCCCTTTTTCACCAGAGGGGTAGGGCCATTGTACCCCATTTTGTATTTTTAATATATTATAACTTAAACCACTAATGTCAATTTTTGTATTTTTAGTAAGTGCACAATGCTCATCAAAAATTTCTGATGATGTTTTATAGTTAAACTGTTTATAACCCATTTTTTGCGCAAACCTGCAAATAATTTCAGCATCTGGTAAGGCTTCTCCCGGGGCATCTACAATTTTGTTCAAGTAAGAAATTCGTCTTTCAGAGTTGGTCATTGTTCCTTCTTTTTCAGCCCATGTGGCTGCAGGAAGCACAATATCTGCATATAGTAAAGTTTCCGGTTTATTAGACGCTTCCTGAACTACAACGAATTTTGCTTTTTTTAGTGTATCTTCTGCCAATCGAACATTAGGCAGGCTAACCAATGGATTGGTGGATACAATCCATATTGCCTTCAGTCTGCCATCGTTTAATGCTTCGAACATTTCCGTTGCTGTGTACCCGGGTTTAGGAGATATTTGCTTTCCTTTCCAAAAATTCTGTACATAAATTCTGTGTGCTGCATTGGCTAAATCCCGGTGTGCGGGTAACAGATTGGCCATGCCACCAACTTCCCTTCCTCCCATTGCATTAGGTTGGCCGGTTAGCGAAAATGGTCCGGAACCCGGCTTCCCAATATGGCCTGTAATAAGATTAAGGTTAATTAGACTTAGGTTTTTGTTAACCCCAATAACGCTTTGGTTCAGTCCCATCGCCCACATTGAAATAAATCCTTTTGCATTACCAATAAATGAAGCTGCCAAATAAATTTCTTTTTCTTCCAGACCACAGATAATTGCAGCTTCAGCAATTGTTCTTTGCATTACGTTATTTCGGTATTGTTCAAAACCCTCCGTACTACATTCTATAAAATTGATATCGATATCTCCTTGTTCAATTAAAGCCCTACCTATGGCATGATGCAATACTACATCTGTTCCGGGATTTAATTGCAGGTATAAACTTGCTTTAGTTGCAGTTTGAGTTTTTCTCGGATCACTAACAATAATTTTCAAATTAGGATTTGTTTCAAGAGCTGCCTCGATTCTTCGCCATAAGATAGGATGACACCATGCAGGATTTGCACCGGCAATAAAAATACAATCAGCAATTTCAATATCATCATAACTAATAGGCATACTGTCTTGCCCCAAACTCATTTTATACCCGGTTACTGCACTACTCATGCACAACCTGGAATTGGTATCAATATTATTGCTGCCAATAAATCCTTTCATCAATTTATTGATTACATAATATTCTTCTGTGAGGCATTGTCCGGAGGCATAAAAAGCAACTGAGTCCGGTCCATATTTTTCAATAATTGATGTAAAAACTGCGGCGGCCCTGTTTAAGGCCTGCTCCCACGATACTCGCTGTCGTAATTGGTTTTTATTATACCGCATTTCAGGATATAAAAGTCTGTCACTCTGATCCATTACTGTATAATGCAGATTCATACCTTTACTGCAAAGCATACCTTTGTTCACCGGATGTTCTTTATCGCCTTCAACAATTATGTTTCCATGTTGGTCATTATTTATTACAATACCACACCCCACGCCACAATAGCAACATGTTGTTTTCATTGCTGACTTATTCAATAAGCTATAATTTGTTTTTATGTCTTTTTGTTCAGGCATGAATTGTCCTTATTTCTTTCTGTTTTTTTTAACTTGCCTTGTTTATAATACAATTTTATGCTATAGCTAATTCTGTATTTGGATGAATAGATTCAGACTTTACCACCTTATAAAAACGAGTTATAAAAACTACAACTGCAACTGTAATTACCATATATCCGATATAGGTAAAAGCCTGTACATAAGAAATATTCGTTGATTTAAATAAAAATCCAAATAACATACCTCCTACATTGCCTCCGGCTCCAACAATACCACTAATAAGTCCTACATTTTTTTCATTGACAAAAGGAACAATACCATAGGTTGCACCATTTGCCATTTTTAGGAATAATGCAAATGAAAGCATGGAAATAATTGCAAAAAATAAAGTGCCTGCATGCGCAAAAATGATAATGCCTATACCCTCCAGCAAAAGCATCATGGCTAAAAGCCACCCTTTCCCTTTCATTCCGAACTTTTTTCCTATTTTATCAGACGCAACTCCTCCCAGCGCACGGGCAAACAAATTCATAAAGCCAAAGATACCTGCCCAAAAACCGGCAGAAGATTGTGATAATTTAAATGTATCAACAAAGTGCAGGGAAGCCACATTGTCGAAAGTTATTTCCATACCAAAGCTCATAGCATAAGCCAATGCAAGTGTCCATATCCGCCAATCTCGAATCACTGACCAATCTGTTTTTTTTCTCGAATTTTTAGCTTTGTTGAGTTCAGAAAAATTTCCTTCCGGAGTGTCTTTAGTATATCGGTAATAGAGTATGGCTACTAACAGCATCATGGTTCCCGGAATTATCATGGCATATCGCCATGCTTCATGTTTTGTAAAACCAGCAGCAACTATTGCAGCAAAAATCAGAGGCATTAACATATTTGTTACCCCACCTCCTAAATTTCCCCATCCTCCCGCTATAGCATTAGCGGTACCTTTGATGTTACCAGCGAACATAAGGGAAGTATGGAATTGGGTAATTACAAACGAAGCGCCTATTATCCCGATTGCTGCTCTAAATAATAAAAAACTGGTATAATCTTTTGATAAACCAACAAGGAAAACCGGTATGGATCCAAATATGAGTAAAAAGACAGCTGTTAATCGGGGGCCCCATATATCGCATAATTTTCCTATAATTAATCGGGCAATGATAGTAGAAGAGACAGAAATAATAACCAGATTGCCAATCTGTGATTTTGTAAGGTGTAGGTCAGTACGAATGGTTGGCATTAAAGGTGCAAGACCGAACCAGCCAAAGAAACAAACAAAGAACATTAGCCAGGTAATGTGAAAACTGCGCATTTGAACACCCCTGATACTGAATATATTTAATCGATTAAGTGGTTTTGTATTTGGAGAAACTTGCATAATAAATAATATTTTAGTTGCTTAAAATAGATAATAGTAATTAGGAAGCGTTGGGTTTTTATTTGAAAAAGAATTCAGGTTTTATATCTAACATAAGATAAGCCCAGTTTGCCCCTGATCTGGCATTTGCTATATTTTTTACATTAGGTGAGGTAAGTAAAGCCGTGCTAAAATAATGAGAATAACCTGACTCTATATTAACTTGTTTTGTAATACTATAAGAACCTACAAAGTCAAACTCAGTGCCCAATCCCTTTTTATTACTACTCAGGTTATTAGGGTTAACAATACTCGTTGCACTTGAGAATGAATGTAAATCTGCTGTAATCCAAAACTTTTCTGAGGGCGTGTATTTAGTTTTTAAATAAACATCAACCAATCCACCTTTACCAAATGGACTTGCTGCATAATAATAATCCATGAGACCCCAGAATTTATGGGGGGTTCCATACAAAGGATCAAAAGTATTGCTTGTATTACCGCTTTTACCACCAGATGTATAATCAATTCCAATTCCAGTGTTAATTTTTTTATTAAAAATATATTTTGCAAAAACACTGAGTAAATCAGAACTCAATTGCTGGCCTGTTGCATTTTTGCCAAATTGATAATAGGTGGAAGCAGTTACAGCAATACTATTTAAAAAGAGGTTATTAAAATAGAAGCCAGTAGTGGCTCTTCCCCATACACCAGTTTGGAATATTTTTGTTGCATTACTATCTGTAGTATACTTATTGAATTGGTCTGTAAAAAACAGGAATGAAACATTTCCATTTGCTAATTTTTTACCTATGTATAAGAATTCCATACTTTTATACATGCTGCCACCATTGGTATTCGCAGTATAATTACCGGGCGGGGTGCTGTAGTAAATTGTACCTGAAGAATTTGAAGTATTTTGATTAAATGCACCAGCTAAATGTATCATCCATTGGTATGTTTCATATTTCAAAACAGCAGCGTCATGTGTTCTGGCCTGTTGAAGCCAATCGAGATTTCCAATGAGGCGTTGGTCATCATACATTAATTCCTGTCTACCTATCTTTAAGCTTAGGGCTTTGTTTTTCAAGGTAGTGTCTGTAAATAAAATTTCAGCCCATGCTTCATGCAACATTAATCCATTGTTCTTTTGTGTGGTTGTTTGGTTAATTGTTGATACATCCTGCCCCCATACCCTAACATCTTGTAAAGACAAACCAAATTTTAAACGATAAGATTTAAAACCGGCAATAAGCCGTGTGCGTTGTGAAATGAAGAAGGCAGGAGCTAAACCATTAGACAAAGGCGCGCCCTGACCATCTCTGAACTCAGATCTTGGCCTTATTTGCCCGGAAAGCGAAAATTGGGCTTGTAATGGTACAAAACTTAACATAAAGATTATCCCAAAAATTCCCACAGCAATTAATTTTCTTTTCATGTAAGTTTGTTTGGTTTTAAGTGAACGTATTTATTTAAAACTTAGAGTTTGGGCAGGGTACAATCTACCAGGCTTTAATATTTTGAATACTTTTACATAATATTTCCCTTGTGGTTATTGATGAAACCGATGTATACAAAATCGTTTTCCAGTTTAACAGGGAAAGTTCTAATATTACAATCTTCGTCTTGGTTCATGCAGCGCCCATCAATCAGAGAAAATGTTTTTTTATGAAAAGGACAAGCCACTTTTGGTTCATCGTTTTGGGTTCCAATTATTCCTCTGCTTAATGCCATTTGGTGTTTGTGTGGGCATAGATTTTGTGTTGCATACCATTCACCACGTCTGCTGAAATGGAACAATGCAATTTGTTCATTTTCATATTTAACACATACACCGCCATTTAAAGGGACGTCATTTTTATGACAAGCGGGTAGCCATAGAACGGTATTATCCTCCATCTCTGTTTGAGGATATGAAATTTCTGAAGTTGTTAAATTCATATATTAATATTTATTTATTTTTAATATTTCCAATTTGCTGCTTTCTTCTGCTCTCTTAAATTTTCGAAAAGAACTGTAGGATCTTTTTCTGAAGGCGCATTCACGAAATGCGAGAAGCGTTTACGCAATTCAGGTGATTCGACCACCTCTTTCCATTCGCATTTATAGCTTTTGATCAGTTCGCTCATTTCTTGCTCTAATTGCTGATTAATACCAAGACTGTCATTAATTATTACATTGCGTAAATAATCAATACCACCTTCCATTTTATTGAGCCAGGTTGCAGTTCGTGTTAATGGATCAGCTGTTTTTATATAAAACATTAGAAACCTGTCAAGATATTTTATGCATGTTTCATTATCAATGTCAGTTGCAAGGAGTAATGCATGCTGGGGTTTAGAGCCGCCATTGCCACAAATAAATAGGTTCCAGCCTTTTTCTGTAGCAATAATGCCAAAATCTTTTGATTGTGCTTCAGCACATTCACGGATACAGCCGCTGACACCACCTTTCAGCTTATGCGGTGAACGTAATCCACGATACCTTTCTTCAATTTCAATTGCAAAACTTACACTGTCATGCAGGCCAAATCTGCACCAAGTTGAACCAACGCAGCTTTTTACTGTTCGAAGTGCTTTCCCATATGCATGACCACTTTCAAAACCCGCTTCAATCAGTTCCTTCCATATTTCTGGTAAGTCGTTTAAATGGGCACCAAACATATCAATTCGCTGCCCCCCCGTTATCTTTGTATAGAGATTGTATTTTTTTGCAATCTCACCAATCACAATTAATTTATCTGGTGTAATTTCTCCACCTGGAATTCTTGGCACTACTGAATAAGTACCGCCTTTTTGTATATTAGCAAGATAACGGTCGTTAGAATCCTGCGCAGTGTCATTTCCTTTTTTTAATATCATTTCATTCCATAAACTTGCTAATATTGAAGCTACAGGCGGTTTGCATAATTCGCATCCATCACCCTTACCCAAAACATCCAATACTTCGTCAAATGATTTAAGGTTTTTTAGTTTGATTAAATCATATAATTCCTGACGCGAATAATTAAAATGTTCGCATATAACATTTCGAATATACTTGCCTTGTGTTTTCATTTCATGGAGCATCAAGTCTTTTACCATTGGAATACATCCTCCGCAGCCCGTACCTGCTTTTGTACATTGTTTTATTGCGTCTATTGTTTCACATCCTTGTATCACTGAATGACATATATCTTTTTTGGTAACACTTTCGCAACTGCATATTAAAGCTTCATCTGGAAGGCCTGAAACACCTGGTCCGGCGCCAGGTTCACTTCTGCCTGTCCCTAAAAATATATCTTCGGGATTTTTAGGTAATACCAGTTTGTTTTTTGTTGTTTGCAACAACATGTTATATGTTTCTGCCTCTCCAATTAATATACCACCTAAAAGGTATTTACCATCTGCAGTTATATTTATTTTTTTATATATACCTTTTAAAGTATCTTCATAGACCAACGAACAACAATCAGTAGATTGGATAAAAGGATCACCAAAGCTGGCAACATCAATACCAATCAATTTTAATTTGGTGCTCATGTCATAGCCATTAAATATTTTATTCCCATTGGTAAGGTATGATACTACAACATCTGCCATTTCATAACCAGGTGCAACTAAACCGTAAATCATATTGTTATATAAAGCGCATTCACCAATAGCAAAGATTCGAGCGTCACTGGTTTGTAAATTTTTATTCACAACAATACCTCCACGTAACCCAATTTCAAGACCGGCCTGTTTAGCAAGTTCATCTCTTGGCTTTATTCCGGCAGAAATTACCAGCATATCTACGTCGATTTGTGAATTATCTGAGAAGATCAATCCTTGTATACAATCATCTCCAATAATTTCTTGCGTATTTTTGTTCGTTTGAATTTTCAAACCAATTGTTTCTAATTTTGATTGAAGAATTTTTGAACCGACATCATCAATTTGCCGTGGCATAAGTCGGGGTGCAAATTCGATTACCTGTGTATGTGCTATGCCGAGATCGATCATAGCTTTTGCTGCTTCGAGACCAAGCAGCCCCCCTCCAATTACTGCACCATTTTTTGCCTTTTTTGCAAAATCCTTCATTAATTCCAGGTCTTCTATTGTTCTATACATGAATACACCCTTTTTTTCTATGCCAGGAATGTCAGGAATAAAGGGTGATGATCCAGTTGCAATGACCAGATAATCGTAAGAGCTCTTGATACCCTTATGTGAATACACGATTTGGTTTTTTCTGTCTATGCTTTTTATGGGGTCAGCTAAGTGCAGTTGGATATTATTCTCTCTGTACCAGTCAGATGGCGCTAAGTATAAATCTGCAGCAGATTTGCCAGAAAAATAATCAGTTAGATGAACGCGGTCATAAGCTGGTCTTGGTTCTTCTCCAAATACTGTTAATTCAAATTGATCTTGTTTTGCTTTTTTCAGCAACTTTTCACAGAATTTATAACCAACCATGCCATTGCCAATAATTACTATTTTCATTTTAAACGATTTTAGGTCATTAAAAAGGAACTTATAAAAATGGCAACAATCGTATTATTTGTAATTTTATGTGATAGAATATTATCAAAGATGATTATTTTATCAAAAAAATTATCATTTAGTAGATAAAAATAATCAAAATGATTAAATAATTAGTTATTTTTGATAAAAAATATTATATATTTTTATTTACAATGTTATTTTTATGCCTAATCCTTATTTATTATTAGTTGGGGCGGGGCCTGGAGATCCTGAACTAATTACATTAAAAGCAATCAATGCACTTAAGTCTGCAGACGTTATATTATATGATGCGCTTGCAAATGAAACATTGTTGCAATATGCAAAATCAAATACCGTCAAAAAATTTGTTGGCAAGCGATATGGATGCCATTCTCTTTCTCAACAAGAAATTAATCATCTCATTATTGAATATGCATTTTCACATGGAAAGGTAGTAAGACTTAAAGGGGGAGATCCTTTTGTTTTTGGTCGTGCACAAGAGGAGATTGATGCTGCCCGCAATGCAGGCATTCAGGTAGAGGTGATTCCAGGCATATCCAGTGCACTTGCTGTACCTGCATCACAAATGATACCACTCACGAGCCGGGGTATTAATGAAAGCTTTTGGGTAACTACCGGTACAAATAAAGCAGGAAAAATTTCGCCCGATTTAAAATTGGCTGCACAGTCAACTGCAACCGTCGTTATTTTAATGGCAATGAGTAAACTGGAAAAGATCATGCAAATTTTTTCAAGTTATGGAAAAAACGAAACTCCTGTTGCAATTATTCAAGATGGCACTACTGAAAGCGAAAAAATTATTATTGGAAAAGTAAAGGATATTTACTTAAAATCACAATATGCAGGACTTACAAATCCTTCTATAATCGTTGTTGGAGAAGTAGTAAAGTTCCATCCTTCCATAATTGCAGATTTTTTACAAAAAAATGACCTGAATTATATTTCCCCAAAAAACAAAGCTAATTTACAATGGATATAATGGGGAAAAAGAGTAGATGCTTGTTTTATTAAATGAAACAAATTAATTTGTCTTTTCCTAAAATAGGTTTACACCAAAAAGTGTAAAACATGGACAAAAAAATCATAAAAAAAGCAGGTAAATATTTTACTGAAGAAGAGAAACAGAAAGTCATACAGGAGTTAATTTCAACAGGTTGTACTAAAGTTGAAATTTGGGAGAAATGCACAGGCGAAGAAAAGGAGCATTGACAACTTCTTCGCTGGTTAAAACAACAGGCAGCACAACGGCTGCGAAGTGAAGAAGGAATACAAAACGCAAAAAGCGGTGTGCAGATGTGGAACCAGTATTTGCCAACTGGAAGCAGAATAAAGGCTTCCGGCGGTTCAGACTGCGTGGCAATCAAAAAGTATCCATCGAAATAGGCCTGATAGCTATGACACACAACCTTCAAAAGTTCACAAAGGGCAAAAACAAAGAAAATACTTTTAAAATGGCAGCATAAAAAGCCTGTCTTAAATAAATCTCCCTCCAAAATCATAGAAAATAAAAAATCCTGAACCCAATACCCCAAAATTAAAAGGCTGCATCAAAATCGCTTTTGATACAGCCTCTTTAAGATAAATACGGCAGCTACCTACTCTCCCAGGGACAAGGCCCAAGTACCATTGGCCATGAGGGACTTAACTTCTCTGTTCGGAATGGGAAGAGGTGAACACCCTCGGTATAACCACCATAAACTCTTCAATAAGTTAACATATTGGGAAGTGTTTTGTGTAAATAAAAAAAATAAAGCTTACGGGTAATTAGTACTACTCGACTTTGCTGTTACCAGCTGTACATCTGTAGCCTATCAACGTCATCGTCTCTGACGACCCTTAAAAGTAAACTCATCTTGTGGAAGGTTTCACGCTTAGATGCTTTCAGCGTTTATCCTGACTGTACATAGCTACTCAGCATTGCACCTGGCGGCACAACTGATACACCAGCGGTACATGCAACCCGGTCCTCTCGTACTAAGGTCACGTCCACTCAATTTACTAACGCCCACCACAGATAGGGACCGAACTGTCTCGCGACGTTCTGAACCCAGCTCACGTGCCACTTTAATCGGCGAACAGCCGAACCCTT